>Ga0302314_10000089_pt1 | contig 146292 bp, 132 predicted proteins | sample III_Palsa_N2_3_FD_200533 | JGI IMG/M metagenome (GOLD analysis project Ga0302314, IMG submission 200533) | Peat permafrost microbial communities from Stordalen Mire near Abisko, Sweden - III_Palsa_N2_3 | ecosystem: Environmental > Terrestrial > Soil > Palsa > Peat permafrost | place: Sweden... | reverse complement strand
TGATGGAGCACACCGCCAAGGGCAACGAATTCAAGATCCTGCCCAAGTGCAGCCTGCCGCTGACCGGGGTGGGGGTGGTCGACCGCATCATCACCGAGCTGGGCGTGCTGGATGTGACGCCGCAGGGATTGAAGCTGGTTGAGCTGGCGCCCGAGGTCGGCTTCGATGAGTTGCGCCGCAAGACTGGTTGCACGGTGCACAACTAGCGTTCAGCAATTGTCGTTGTGGTTGTAGCGAAGCATCCGGCCAGATCCTTCGCTGCGCTCAGGATGACAAGCTCTATTGAAATTTACTTGGGCTTTCGACGGAAACAATCGACATGACGCACAAACTCGTTCTCCTGCGCCACGGCCAGAGCCAGTGGAATCTCGAAAACCGCTTCACCGGCTGGGTCGATGTGGACCTCACCGAGGCCGGCCGCGCTGAGGCCAAGGCCGGCGGCGAGCTGATGAAGGCGGAAGGCCTGCGCTTTGACGCGGCGCACACTTCGGTGCTGAAGCGCGCCATCCGCACCCTGTGGACGGCGCTGGATGCGATGGACCAGATGTGGCTGCCGGTGAACAAGACCTGGCGCCTCAACGAGCGGCACTATGGCGCACTGCAAGGCCTGGACAAGGCCGAGACCACCGCCAAGCACGGCGAAGAGCAGGTGAAGGTGTGGCGGCGCAGCTATGACATCCCGCCGCCGCCCATGGCCGAATCCGATCCGGGGCATCCGGTGAACGATCCGCGCTACGCCAAACTCGATCCGCGCGCGCTGCCGGGCACCGAGTCGCTGGCCACCACGCTGGAGCGGGTGCTGCCGTACTGGCACGACGCCATCGCGCCGCAGTTGAAGAGCGGCCAGACCGTGCTGGTGACGGCGCACGGCAATTCCCTGCGTGCGCTGTACAAGTACCTGACCGGCACTTCGGAAGCGGACATCGTGGAAATGAACATCCCCACCGGCATTCCGCTGCTGTTCGAGCTGGACGGCAAGCTGAAGGCCAAGCAGCACCGCTATCTCGGCGATGCCGAGGCGGCCAAGCGCGCGGCGGAAGCGGTGGCCAACCAGGCCAAGGCGAAGAAGTAGGGAAGCCGGCGCCGAAGTATCCGGAAACGCAAAGCGGTTTCAGTGCAACGCAGCCGCGCCCCGTGCGCGGCCGCGCCGCTTGCGGCGTCCGCTACTTCACCAGCTTGCGGATCACCCCGACCAGCACCAGCAAGACAATGGCGCCGATCACCGCGCCGATGAAGCCGGCGCTCTGGCCCGGCTCGTAAAGGTGCAGCGCCTGGCCGGCGAAGGTGGCGAAGAAGGCGCCGGCGATGCCGAGCACCGTGGTGAGAATGATGCCCATCTTGTCGTCGCCGGGATGCAGCCAGCGCCCGAGCAAGCCGACGATGAAGCCGATGATCAGCGTCCAGATCAGATGCATGTGTCCTCTCCTTTGTCGTTGTGAGCCGCTTTGCGACGCCGGCCGCAGGCGCCGCCAAAGCCATCTTACGACAAGTGCCGCCGCGGGTTGTCCCGCCCGTCGACCAGGCCGGCCTGGCGCAGCCAGGCTTGCGCATCTTCGGCATCGCCGTCGAACCAGGCCTGGGCCGAGCCCAGGATGAAGTGGTAGCCCCAGGCGTCCATGTCGGCGAACAGCCGCGCGCGCGAGTAGCCCGGCAGCAGCGGTGCCAGCAGCGCCTGTAGGTAGCACACCGCGTTCTCCTCGGTATCGGTGCCGCCGGCGTCGGTGTGCAGCCCGCCGCGCCGCGCCTCGTCCATGCAGATGTAGTGGCAGCCCTCGTGCAGGGCGGAGTGCACCGGCGTGTCCGCGCGCACGTGCAGCACATTACCCACCAGGCCGGCTTCCGGCTCGCCCCAGTAGCTGCCGGGGATGGCGGCGCCCGGCTCGACCAGCTCGATGCGCAAGCCGTACTCCCCCAGCAGCGCGCGCAGCGCCTCGATGCCGATGTCGGAGAGCGGGGTGACCATGGGGCATTTTACCGGCCGCGCGTGGTGCGCCGCCGGGCGTCCGTCAAACGGCCGGGGCGCTGAACAGGGTGTCGATTTCCGCCAGCCTGGGCGAGGCCGGGTCGATCTGTCCGGTACGCAGCAGCCAGTCCAGCGTGACCAGGCTGGCGTCGACGGTCATCTGCGCTTCGGCGATCAGGTCCAGCGCTTCGGCGATGCCGACCAGGCGATGCTCGCTGACTTCGCCGTCCTGGCCGGCGGGTTTGAAGTCGGCGGGCAGGGGCAGGTCGTGGACGAAGATCTGCTCGCACTGCACGCCTTCCGGAATTTCGGCGAGCAGGTGGATGGTGCGGCCGGGCGTGGCGGCGGCGGCGAGTGCGGCGGAAATACCCGACTCTTCCCAGCATTCCTTCACCAGCGTTTCGCCGATGCCGTAGCCCCAGCCGATGCCGCCGCCGACCACGTTGTCGAACAGGCCGGGATCGATCGCCTTGCTCAGGCTGCGCCGCGCGATCCACAGGCGCGGCAGGCCGTCGGCGCCGCCGACGATGCCGTTGGCATGCACGCCGAAAGTGAGGCTGCCGAAGAAGCGCGCGGCGGCGCGTTCGATCAGGGCCTGCGGCGGTTCGCTGAAGCTGTTGCGGATGGTGTAGCGCTCGTCGCGCCAGCCGCGGATATGGCCGGATTCGGCCAGGGCCCGGCACACCGGGTCGAGCGCGGCGCTGCGGCGTTCCAGCGTATCCAGCGCGGGCGCGAGCCTGACCGCCGCGCCGGGGAGTTCGAACACGTCCGGCCAGCGCGCCAGCACGCCCGCGTTTTCGGCGCGAATCCAGCCGTAGCGCTGCTGGCCGATGAGGAAGGGAAGATGGCGGGCGGGGCGGAAACCGCGCCCTGCCTGGATGCAGGGAAAGCTCATGCCTGGATGCGCGTCTGGGGTTGCGCGGATTTTAGCCCGAATGACGCCGGCGGCCCCTGGACGGGACATTGCTGCGCGCCAGGTTGGGAAAGCGGTCTAGTCCAGGTCACTTTGATGTCACGCCCGTGACATAACTTGGCGGCCTCTTCAGAGGCACAGCAATGGCATACCGTCTCGCAGTTTTCGACATGGCCGGAACCACGGTCAGCAACACCGACCTGGTGGCCGTGGTCCTGGTGCAGACCCTGGCCGCGCACGGCTTCCAGGCCCGGCTGGAGGACGCGCGCGCGCTGATGGGCTATCCCAAGCCGGAAGCGATCCGCCGCCTGCTCGGCAGCGCCGCCGACGAGGCCCTGGTGCGCCGGCTGCACGAGGACTTCGTGCCGCGCATGATCGCCAGCTACCGCCACAGCGAGGAGGTGGCGCCGATGCCGGACGCGGAGAGCTGCTTCGCGGCCCTGCGCGCGCGCGGCATCCGCGTGGCGCTGAACACGGCTTTCACCCGCGACATCGCCCAGGTCATCGTCGATCGCTTCCACTGGCAGAAGGACGGCCTGATCGACGATCTGATCGCCACCGACGAGGTGGCCGAGGGCCGGCCGCAGCCGCATATGATCCGCGCGCTGATGGCGCGGCAGGGCCTGGATGATGCCGCCCAGGTGATCAAGATCGGCGACACCGAGGTGGACATCCGCGAAGGGCGCAATGCCGGCGCCGGGCTGGTGATCGGCGTCACCACCGGCGCGTACAGCCGCGCCGCGCTGCAGGCGTATGCGCCCGATCTGATCATCGACAGCCTGAGCGAGCTGCTGCCGCTGCTGTAAGGCGGCGCGCTCCTTTCCGAAGACCCGCCCCATGTCCGCCATCCCATCCGCCGATCTGCCTGCCGCGCTGCCGTCCGGTTCGCCGCGACCGCGCCGCTTCGGCGCGCTGCGGCACAGCCCGTATTTCGCCAGCGTGGTGGCGGGTCTGGCGGCGATGCTGACGTACACCTGCATGTACGCCTTCCGCAAGCCGTTCTCCGCCGCCACCTTTCCCGGCGAGCAGCTGGCGGGGATGGATTACAAGGCCTGGCTGGTGATGGCGCAGGTGCTGGGCTATGCCTGCAGCAAATTCATCGGCATCCGCGTCATCGCCGAGATGCGGCGGGTGCAGCGCTGGCAGCCGCTGCTGCTGCTGATCGGCATCGCCTGGCTGGCGCTGCTCGGTTTCGCCCTGGTACCGCGGCCCTGGAACATCGTCTTCCTGTTCTTCAACGGCCTGCCGCTGGGCATGATCTGGGGAGTGGTGTTCAGCTACCTGGAAGGGCGCCGCGCCACCGAGCTGATGGGCACCATTCTGGCATCCAGCCTGATCTTCGCCACCGGCCTGGTCAAGACGGTGGGGCGTTACCTGCTGCTCAGCGGCGTCAATGAATTCTGGATGCCCTTCCTCACCGGCCTGATTTTCGCGCTGCCGCTGCTGGCCTGCGTCGCCGTCCTGGAGCGCCTGCCGGAACCCAGCGCCGCCGACCGCGCGGCGCGCGGCGCGCGCACCCCGATGCCGAAAGCGGAGCGCGGCCGTTTCCTGCGCCGCTTCCTGCCGGGGCTGGTGCTGATGATCGTGTGCTACATCGGCCTCACCGTGGTGCGCGATTTCCGCGACAGTTTCGAGGCGGAATTGCTTACGGAATTCGGTTACGCCAAGCGCGTCGGGCTGTTCGTGCAGATCGAGACGCCGATCGCGATCCTGGTGCTGCTCGCCACCGCCAGCCTGGTGCGGGTGCGCGACAACCTGCGCAGCCTGATGATCATTCACACCCTGATGATCGCCGGCGTGGTTTGCGCCGGCCTGTCGACTTTGGCTTTCCGCGCCGGCCTGCTGCCGCCGTTGTGGTGGCTGGGCCTGGTCGGCCTGGGGCTGTACCTGGCCTATGTGCCGTTCAACTGCGCCTTCGCCGAACGCCTCATCGCCACCTTCCGCGGCTCCGCCAATGTCGGCTTCCTGATTTATGTCTGCGATACCTTCGGCTATCTCGCCAGCGTCGCCGTGATCCTGCTCAAGGAGTCGGGCGGCCTGCACCTGTCATGGAGCCGCTTCTTCGGTGACTGCGTGCTGCTGCTGGCGCTGTGCGGCGGCATCAGCCTGCTCGCCTCGGCCCGTTACTTCCGGCGCAAGGCACAGCGTGAGCTGGGCGGCGACACCCCTGCAATCATTCAAGGAACAGTGTGAAAAAGGAATCCGCAATCGTCATCGGCGCCGGCATCGTCGGCCTGGCCATGGCCCGCGCGCTGGCCGTGCGCGGCCATCAGGTGACCGTGCTGGAGCGTCACGAGCGCGCCGTCGGTGCCTCGGTGCGCAACTTCGGCAGCCTGTGGCCGATCGGCCTGCCCAATGGCCCGCTCTACGAGCGTGCGCAGCAGTCGCGCAGCATCTGGCTGACCCTGCTGCGCGGCATGCAGATCTGGCACGACCCCTGCGGCTCCCTGCATGTGGCGCGCCATCGCGACGAGATGCTGGTGCTGGAGCGCTACGCCGAGATCAGCCGCGGCGTGCGTCCCTGCCAGCTGCTCGATGCGGCCGCCGCGCGCGAGAAGATACCGGTGCTGCGGCCCGAGTCCCTGCAAGGCGGCCTGTTCAACGCCGACGAACTGCTGTTCGATCCGCGCGAGGCGATCCGCGGCATTCCCGGCTACCTGGAGGAAATGCACGGTGTGCGCTTCCATTGGAAGACCGCCGTCAACCTGGTCGAGAGCGGCGTGGCGCATGCCGGCATGCAGCGCTTCCAGGCCGACCGCATCTATATCTGCGGCGGTCCCGATTTCGAATGGCTCTATCCGGAGCTGTTCGCCGCGGCGCCGATCACCCGCTGCAAGCTGCAGATGATGCGCTTCGCGCCGCCGTCGCCGCGCTTCCGCCTCGGCCCGGCGCTGGCCAGCGGCCTGTCGATGGTGCACTACAGCGGATTCTCGATGGTGCCGGAAGTGGCGGAAGTGCGCCGCCGCTACGAACGCGAATGTCCCGAACTGCTGGACCTGGGCGTGCACCTGCTGGTGATGCAGAACGGCCGCGGCGAGATTTCAGTAGGCGATTCGCATGCCTATGCCCATACCCACGATCCGTTCGACGAGCACGCGGTGAATGCCAAAATCATGGACTACATGCGGCGCGTGGTGGATCTGCCCGAGCTGCGCCCCCTGCAGACCTGGCATGGCATCTACGCCAAGCTCACCGACGGCGGCACCGAGCTGGTGCGCCAGCCGGCGCCGGGCGTGACTATCGTCAACGGCATCGGCGGCCTGGGCATGACGCTGTCGTTCGGCCTGGCCGAGGAGCTGCTGGACGATCGCTACCGGCTGGCGGCGTAGCGGCGCCCGCCCCCTTCCCAGGCCTTGCCTGACTTTCATTTACCCTGAAATGAACGCCGCCGATACCGCTCCGTCCACACCGCAGCAGCTGCTGGCGCAACGCCGTCCCGGCCATGCCTCGCCGCGTGCGTTTTATCGCGATCCCGCCTTGTATGTGCTGGAGCTGGAGCGGATCTGGCAGCAGGGCTGGATCTTCGCCGGGCATGCGGTGGAGTTGCCCAAGCCGGGCGACTACATCACTTTCAGCATCGACGCCACGCCGGTGCTGGTCATCCGCGACGACGATGGCGCCATCCGCGCTTTTCACAACGTCTGCCGCCACCGCGGCACGGTATTGCTGGGCGAGGCCGCCGGTCACGTCCGCAAGCTGGTCTGCCCGTACCATCAATGGACTTATGCCTGCAACGGCACGCTGCTGGCCTGTCACGGCATGCAGGCGCTGGACAAGGCCGATCTTGGCCTGAAGCCGGTTGCGGTCGAGGAGTGCGAAGGGCTGATCTTCGTCTCGCTCGCCGGGCGCCCGCCGGCTTTTGCACCCGCACGAGAGCTGATCGCGCCGTTTGCGCGGCCCCTGCAACTGGGCCGCTGCAAGATCGCCAGGATCATGGATTTTGACGTGGCGGCGAACTGGAAGCTGGTGTGGGAAAACAACCGCGAGTGCTACCACTGCAATATCGGACATCCGCAGTACATCCGCGCCAATTACGACATTCACGAAGAGGCACTGGCCTCCGCGGCCGTGCTCGAACGCATCGCTCAGGCCGCCGCGCGCAGCGAAGCGAGGTGGGCGGAGCGGGGACTGGCAGCCACGCACCGCGAAGGCGGCCTGGCGCCGTTCCCGGATCCGGTGAACAACATCTGGTATTCGGCCAACCGCACCTTGCTGGCGGAGGGCTTCCACACCGAGTCGATGGATGGCCGCCGCGTGGCGCCGCTGCTCCCCGGTTACGACGAGGAGGATGTCGGCGTGGTGCGGATGCGCACCATGCCGAATTTCTGGAATCACAGCAGCTGCGATCACGCGGTCAGCACGCGCCTGCTGCCGGCCGGATTGCAGAAGACGCTGGTGCGCGTCTACTGGCTGGTGCACCAGGATGCCCAGGAGGGCGTCGACTACGACTGCGAGCGCCTGCTGCCGTTCTGGCAGCTCACCGGCGAACAGGACTGGAAGCTGTGCGAACGCGCCCAGCGCGGCGTCAATTCGACCGGTTACGAGCCGGGCCCGCTGTCCACGCTGCGCGAATACAACGTCGAGGCGCTGCTGCAGTGGTATCTGCAGCAGATGCAGGCGGCGCCGGCCGCATAGCCGCTGCTATCGGAAAAGCATCAACCCGGCGCGCGTTCAGCGATTATTGCGCATCACCAGCTGCACGCGGTCGCCGGAAAAATAGGTTTCGCCATACTGCACCGGCACGCCCTCCAGATCGACGTTGATGGAGCAGGCATGCAGCACCGGCCGGCCGGCCGACAGTTCCAGGTGCTTGGCAATGGCGGCGGTGGGCAGCTTGGCCATCACCGCCGTGTACTCGCGCAGATAGTCGCGCACGCCGAACTCGGCCAGGGTGCGCGTCACCGAGCGCTGCCGGGCGAAGACGTCGGGCAGCCCCGGAAAACGCTGCGCCGGAAAATACGCTTCGCTGTAATCGAACGGACGGTCTTCGATATAGGACATGTAAACCAGGCGGTAGACCCGCCGCACCTGCGGGCCCAGCGCTTCGGCCACCTGCGGCGTGGGCGCTTCCGCGCGCTGCTCCAGCACTTCGTAGCGCGTGGCGATGCTGAAATTGCCCATGGTCTGGGTGCAGCGGGTGCGCTCGGTGATCGGGTAGTAATACGGCCGCTCGCGGACGTAGGTGCCGCTGCCGGTTTCGGTGCGCACCAGGCCGCGCTGTTCCAGCTCGCCGATGGCGCGCCGCACCGTATGCCGATTGACCGCGAAGCGCTCCGCCAGATCCTGCGCCGAGGGAATCTTGCGGCCGGGCTCGAAGGTGCCCGCGGCGATTTCGCGCGCGATGGCCTGTTCGATCTGCCGCCATACGGGCATGGTACTGTCGCCGCTGACAGAGGCATCCGCCGAGGTTTGCCGAATCCGCTTTTCAGTCATGATCTGCCGCCATGGTCCGCATGATCCGCATGCGGCCATGGTACTGCGAAGCCGCTGCCGCCGCGGCTGTCATTTTTCTGCCTTGCCATCATGTTAGAGACCGTTTTCACCAATGCCCGCCTGGTGCTCCGCGACGAGATCGTCGAGGGCTCGCTGCGCCTGCGCGACGGCCGCATCGAGGCGATCGATGCCGGGCGCAGCGCCCTGCCGCAGGCCATCGACTGCGCCGGCGACTTCCTGCTGCCGGGCCTGGTGGAGCTGCACACCGACAACCTAGAGAAGCATGTGGTGCCGCGCCCCGGCGTGGCCTGGCCGATGCGCACCGCGGTGCTGACGCACGACGCGCAGCTGCTGTGCTGCGGCATCACCACCGCCTACAACGCCATTTCCATCGGCGACTACGAAAATCCCACCGCACCGGCGGCAATCACCGCGGCGCTGGCGGCAGCCCGCGAGGCCGGGCAGCTGCGCATCGATCACCATCTGCACCTGCGTTGCGAATTGCCGTGCCCGACGCTGCTGGAGCAGCTGGCGCCGCTGCTCGATGCGCCCGGCGCCGAACTGATCTCGCTGATGGATCACACGCCGGGGCAGCGCCAGTTCGGCGACCTGGCGACGTATCGCCGTTACTACGGCCGGCATGGCGCGCAGTGGAGCGATGCGGCCTTCACCGAGCTGGTGGAGCAGCGCCGCGCCTTGCAGCGGCAGTTCGCCGATACCCATGCCGGCAGCATCGCAGCCCTGGCCCGGCAGCGCGGCCTGGCGCTGGCCAGCCACGACGACGCCAGCCCGGAGCATGTCCAGCAGGCCCGCGCCCTCGGCGTGACGATTGCCGAATTCCCGATCAACCTGGAAGCCGCGCGGGCCGCGCGCCAGGCCGGCCTGGTGATACTCGGCGGCGCGCCCAACCTGGTCTGCGGCGGCTCGCACAGCGGCAATGTCGCGGTCAGCGATCTGGCGCTGCACGGCGTGCTGGACATCCTCTCCTCCGACTACACCCCGTCGAGCCTGCTGCTGGCGGCGTTCCTGCTGCACCAGCTCGACGGCCGCCCGCTGCCGCAGTGCATCGCCTGCGTCAGCGCCGGTCCGGCGCAAGCGGTCGGCCTGCACGACCGCGGCGAGATCGCCGTGGGCAAGCGCGCCGACCTGCTGCGGGTGCGGCTGGTCGAGGCGCAGCCCTGGGTCGAAGCGGTGTGGATCGCCGGCCAGCGGCGTTACTGAAGCGCCCGGCCGCCGCCGGCCGTCCGCACAGCATCGTCCCCGGTATAGACAGCTTTGCCGGGTTGGCTAGTCGCTGACGGCGGAGATTCACTTTCATACAACAGGCATGACACGTCGCTGTCGCCTAATGGTGCGGGAGTAACGGCCCCGGGCATGAAGCCCGGCGAGCCGGAACATTTTTTTCCGCATCACCAGGGGAATTAGCGATGAACCGCCGCACCAGCCTGCCGTTGGCCTTGTTGTTCCTGAGTGCATTGCCGATCGTCGGCCAGGCCGACCCGGCCGCAGCCGACGCCACTGCGTCCGCCGCGCCCGTAGGCGACAGCACCACGCCCGCAATTCCGGCCGCGCCCGCCAAGGCCGACGCGGACAGCACCGCGCTGCAGACGGTGTCCGTTATCGGCCAGCGTGAGACCCGCCAGGTGCAGCGTATCGACAAGGCCCAGATCGAGGCGGAGCCGGCCGGCACCAGCCCGCTGAAGATGCTGGAATACCTGCCCGGCGTGCACTTCGCCTCGGACGATCCGATGGGCACCGACGAATGGTCCTCGCGCATCACCGTGCGCGGTTTCGACCATACCCAGCTCGGCTACACCCTCGACGGCGTGCCGATGGGCAATAACGACTTCCACACCGGCGACGGCCTCAGTCCGACCCGCGTCTGGATCGGCGAGAACCTGAAGGAGCTGCAACTGGCCCAGGGCGCCGGCGCGCTGAGCACCGCTTCGACCAGCAACGAGGGCGGCACGGTGGAGTTGATCACCGACGATCCCAATGCCAAGGCCGGCGTGCGCGCCAATCAAAGCTTCGGCTCGTACCGCTTCGAGCGCAGCTACCTGCGCGCCGACACCGGCAACATCGACGGCTTCCGCGGCTACCTGTCCGCCATCTTCGTCGATGCCCCCAAGTGGAAGGGCAACGACAGCGAGCAGCAGCGGCAGATCAACGGCAAGTTCGTCTACTCCTGGGACTGGGGTCGCATCACCGGCCTGCTCGACACGGCGTATCGCATTGAGCAGCCCTATCTGGATCTGTCCCTGCAGACCCTGAGCCGCTGCGGCTATGACTTCGATTACCTGGAGCCGAACTGGTCGGAGGCGGTCGCGATCGCGGCGCAATCCAACAACCCGAATGCAATATACCCGGGCTGCATCAAGACCCCGGACGACACCTACTTCGCCGGCAACGAAATCCGCCACGATCAGCTGAATTCGCTCAAGGGCGAATTCTTCCTCGCCGACAACCTGACCCTCAACACCCAGGCCTATTACCACCACGACCATTCCCAGGGTCACTGGTATGCGCCGCTCGACGATCTGCCCTACACCCCCGACCCCAGCACCGAAGCGCCCATCGCCCTGCGCCTGTCGCACTACATACTGGAGCGCGAGGGCCTGATCTCCTCGCTCGCTTACGACACCGGCCCCAACCACCTCGAAGGCGGCTGGTGGTACGAACATAGCGACTACACCGTCGCCCGCAGCTTTCAGTCGATTCCCGGCGGCACCGACAACCCGAATGCCGGCCCGATCGGCCAGAATCTGTTCTACGACACCTACGACCACACCCTGTTCGCCCAGCGCTTCGTCACCCTGACCAGCCAGTGGTACCTGCGCGATACCCTGACCCTGCTCGACCAGCGCCTGAAGATCGACGCCGGCTTCAAGGGTCACGATGTCACCACCGACGCGGCCACCCAGACCACCGGACTGTCCAGCACCACCACGGTGCCCCGCGCCGGCGGCGCGCTCACCGCGCAGAGTTATTTCCTGCCCCAGGTCGGCGCCAACTACGTCCTCGGCCGCGGCTTCGAGACCTTCGCCTCATACTCGATGAACCAGAACGCTTTCGAGCCGGGCACCTCGGGCCCCTGGTCTTCCAACCAGGCCGGCTTCAACGCCCTGCAGCCCACGCTGCGGCCGGAGCGTTCGGCCACCGCCGAGCTGGGCGTGCGCTACGCCGGTCCGCAGCTGCAATCCTCCCTGGCCATCTACAACGTCGATTTCAGCAATCGCCTGCTGGTGATCGTGCCCTGCAACGGCGCCACCAGCTGCCCCAACCAGACCGCCAACGTCGGCCGCGTCAACTCCCGCGGTGTCGAGGGCACCCTGATCTGGAAGCCGGTGAAGTCCTTGGAGTGGTTCAACTCACTCACCTACAACGACGCGACCTATCGCAACAACTACGTCGACAACAGTTCCGGCTACCCCGGCGGCGTGGTGCCGGTGAAGGGCAATACCGTGGTCGACTCGCCCAAGGAGCTGTTCGCCACCAACGTCTCGTACAAGTTCGGCCTTTACAAGTTCGGAATCGGGGACGGGAACAACGTCAACGCCGGCGAATTCCGCGTCAACATGGGCACCAAGTACACCGGCGGCCGCTACTACACCTATGTCAACGACCAGCGCATCAGCGGCTTCTGGCTGACCGATGCCGGCCTGTCCTGGGAGCATCACAACGTCGGCCCGCTGAAGGATCTGAAGGTCTCGCTGACGGTGAGCAACCTGCTCGACGTCAAGTACATCGGCACCATCGACAGCAACGGTTACGCCACCAACGATCCCACCGGCTCTTTCGCCACCCTGCTGGTGGGCTCGCCGCGGCAGCTGTTCGGCACCATCGACGGCCGGTTCTAAAAGACGCGGGGCATGGATGCGGGCCGGCGCGCTCCAGGAGGGGCGTGCCGGCCACAGGTTTCTCGGGTAGCACCGCGGCAGGATGCATGCGGCTTCTCCGGCAGCGGTGCCTTGGTTCATCGACTGGAACGGAGGCTGGCAATGAGCAAGTTGACGCGTCGCAAGTTTTTGGGAAGCACCGCGGCATTGATGGCGGCCGGGATGCTGCCGCCGGGGATCAGGGCGGCGCTGGCCGCCAAGCCCAGGGGTACATCGCTGGCCTCGGTGCAGCACGTGGTGATCTTCATGCAGGAGAACAGATCCTTCGATCATTATTACGGCAGCCTGCAGGGCGTGCGCGGATATTCCGACCGCAGCGCGTTCCTGCAGCGCAACGGCAACAGCGTGTTCAAGCAGAACAACGGCAAGAGCACCGAGCTGCCGTTCCATTTCAACACTGCCACCACCAGCGCGCAGTGCGTCGCCGATCTGGACCATTCCTGGAGCGGCACCCACGGCGCCTGGGACAGTGGCAAGTGGGACAACTGGATCGCCGAAAAAGGCGATCTGACCATGGGCTATTTCACCCGCGCCGACCTGCCGTTTCACTATGCGCTGGCGGACGCTTTCACCATCTGCGACAACTACTTCTGCTCGGTGATGGGGCCGACCAATCCCAACCGCCTGTACTTGTGGAGCGGCATGATCGATCCCAACGGCACCGGCGGCGGCCCGGTGACCAACAACGACGAGCCGGGCTTCAGCTGGACCACCTATCCGGAACTGCTGCAGAACGCCGGGGTGAGCTGGAAGGTGTATCAGAACATGGCCGACAATTACGACGACAACGCCCTGGCCTGGTTCAACCAGTATCGCAACGCCGCGCCCGGCAGTGCCCTGTACCTCAACGGCATGTCCTCGGTGCCGGCGGCAAGCGGCAACACCGTCACCGATATCTGCGCGGCGATCAGGAACGATGTGCTCAATGGCAGCCTGCCGCAGGTGTCGTGGATCGTGGCGCCGGCCTCAGCCTGCGAGCATCCGAGCTATGCGCCCGCCGCCGGGGCGGACATGATCAACCAGGTGCTGATGGCCCTGACCGCCAACACCGACGTGTGGGCCTCGACCGTGCTGTTTCTCAACTACGACGAGAACGACGGTTTCTTCGACCACGTCGTGCCGCCGATTCCGCCCTCGGGCACGGCCGACGAATTCGTCGGCGGCCTGCCGGTCGGTCTGGGGCCGCGCGTGCCGATGACGGTGGTGTCGCCGTGGAGCACCGGCGGCAATGTCTGCTCGCAGGTGTTCGATCACACTTCGGTGATCCGCTTCCTCGAAACCTGGACCGGGGTGAGCTGCCCGAACATTTCGGCCTGGCGCCGCCAGGTCTGCGGCGACCTGACCTCGGCGCTGGACTTCGGCAGCTCCAGCACCACGGTGCCCGCTTTGCCCAACACGGCCACCCTGGCCGGCGAGGCGGCGACGCAGTGCTCGACCCTGCCGGCGCCGGCGCCGCCGGCGACGCAGAGCATGCCGGTGCAGGAGAGCGGCAGCCGCACCGCCTGCGCGCTGCCGTACCAGCCCAATGCCACTTGCAGTCAGGTCAAGTCCACCGGCCGCTTCTGGATCACCATGAGCAACAGCGGCACGCAGTCGGTGCACCACGCGGTCTACGCCAACAACTATCGCAGCGACGGCCCCTGGCAGTACGACGTCGGCGCCGGCGGCAGCGTCGAGGACTACTGGAGCGCGCAGTCCTACGGCGGCGGCAAGTACGACCTGTCGTGCTACGGACCCAACGGCTTTCTGCGCCGCTTCATCGGCGACATCGATACGGCCGGCGGCGAGGTCGAAGTGGTCTCGTCCTACAACTTCGACACGCCGGGCGAAGCGCAGCTGATTCTCAGCATGAGCAACAACAGCAGCGCCAGCGTGACTTTCACCGTCACCTCCAACGCCTACCGCAGCGATGGTCCATGGACCTACACCGTCGCGGCCGGCGCCACCGTCACCGACCACTGGAACGTGCAGCTCTACACTGGCGGCTGGTACGACTTCACCGCCACGGTCAGCAGTGACAGCCTGTTCTCGCGCCAGTTTGTCGGGCACGTGGAATTGGGGGTGGCCAGCGTGACGGGCTGAACCCGCCGCACGGCACGGACCTGCGCGGGCACTGACCCAGTCCGCGCAGGTTCGCAGGTCTTGTCATGGCGTCGTCGCCGGAATTCGATTTAATGTGGCGTGGCCGGTCAAGCATCGCGAAATCCGGGTTGAGACACTGCCGTTGCAGGCTGGCCATAAGCTCAGGGACTGATAGAGGCTTGGGGAAAATGAAACTTCGAATATTTCCGCTGCTGCTGATTGCGCTCGGCTGCGCCATGTCCGCCTGCGGGAGCAGTTCTCCCGTCAGCGGCGATGCTACCTCCGCAGTTCTGCACTGTGCTCCGGCCACAGCCAAGCCGGACGACTCGGCCGCCCAGGCGGCAGGGGCTACCACCCGGACCGCCGCGCTGTGCGCGCCGTCGCCGGAGCGCCATTCATGAGCCCGCTCAGGCGCCGCGAATTCCTCAAGCTGGCCGGCGCTTCCGTCGCGGGCTCGATGCTGCCGGCCGGCATCCGTCAGGCCCTGGCGGCGCGTCCGGCGATCAAGACCGGCACCATCCAGGACGTGCGGCATGTGGTGATCTTCATGCAGGAGAACCGCTCCTTCGATCACTATTACGGCACCCTCAAGGGGGTGCGCGGCTACGGCGACCGCATCACCATCCCGGTCGGCGGCGGCCTCGCCGGCACGCGCGCGGTGTGGGACCAGGCCGACAAGCTGGGTATCACCACGCCGCCGTTCTGGTTCGACAGCAGCACCACCAGCGCGCAGTGCTCCGAGGATCTGGACCATTCCTGGACCGGCACCCACGGCGCCGTCGACCTGGGACGCAACGACGCCTGGATCCCCAACAAGCCCAGCTTCCCGCCGGGCCTGACCATGGGCTATTTCAAGCGTGCCGACATTCCGTTCCACTACGCCCTGGCCGACGCCTTCACCATCTGCGACAACTACCACTGCTCGATCATGGCGCCGACCGATCCCAACCGCCTGTATCTGTGGACGGGCATGATCGATCCCAACGCCACCGGCGGCGGCCCGGCCATCACCAACGACGAGCCGGGCTACACCTGGACCACCTATCCGGAGCGGCTGCAGGCGGCGGGCGTGAACTGGAAGGTCTACCAGGTCGCCGCCGACAACTTCGACGACAACGCCCTGGCCTGGTTCACCCAGTACCGCAACGCCAAGCCGGGCAATCCCCTCTACGACCGCGGCATGGCCTCGGTGCCCACCACCAGCGGCAACACCGTCGACGACATCGCCGCCGCGATCCAGAGCGACGTGCTGGCCGGCACCCTGCCTCAGGTATCCTGGGTGGTGGCGCCGGCCAGCGCCTCGGAGCATCCGAGCTATGCCCCGGCCGCCGGCGCCGACATGGTCAACAAGGTGCTGATGGCCCTCACCGCCAACCCCGACGTGTGGGCCTCGACCGTGATGTTCCTCAACTACGACGAGAACGACGGCTTCTTCGACCACGTCACGCCGCCGCTGCCGGCGGCCGGCACGCCCGACGAGTTCGTCGACGGCCTGCCCATCGGCCTGGGGCCGCGCGTGCCGATGACGGTGGTGTCGCCGTGGAGCGTCGGCGGCAACGTCTGCTCGCAGGTGTTCGATCACACCTCGGTGATCCGCTTCCTGGAAAATTGGACCGGAGTGATGGAGCCGAACATCTCGGCCTGGCGCCGTCTGGTCTGCGGCGATCTTTCCACCGCGCTGGACTTCGGCAGCTCCAGCATCAGCGTGCCGGCCATGCCCGACACCGCCACACTGGCCAGCGAGGCGGCGACGCAGTGCAAGAACCTGCCCTCGCCGGCGCCGCCGCTGCTGCCGCAGGCGCTGACCCAGGAAGCCGGCGTGCGGCCCTCGCGCGCCCTGCCATACGAGCTGCACAGCAGCGGCGAGGAGGATGCCGCCGCCGGCAAGTACTGGCTTGCCTTCAGCAACACCGGCCAGGCCGGCGCGGTGTTCCAGGTCTACGACAACAACGACCTCAGCGCCGCGCCGCAGATGTTCACCGTCGCCCCCGGGCAGCAGACCGCCGCGTCGTGGACGCTCAGCAATGGTGCCTACGACCTGATGGTGTTCGCGCCCAACGGTTGGCTGCGCCAGTTCCAGGGCACGGTGTCGCAGACGCAGCCCGCGCCGGAAGTACAGGTGTGCTATGACCCGGTCAACAGCGCGGTGGTGCTGAACACGCGCAATCCCGGCACCGCGCCGGTGAATGTTTCGGTGAAGGACAATGCCTACGACAGCGGCGGTCCCTGGACCGCCACCATCGCGCCGGGCGCGGTGTGGGAGCAAAGCTGGCCGCTGACGCAGAGCAGCCGCTGGTACGACTTCACGCTGAGCGTGACGGGCTTGAGCACATACGCCCGGCGCTTTGCCGGGCGCGTGGAAAACGGTCAGCCCGGCAGTTCCGATCCGGCCTTCGGCAGCTAGAGCCCGGATCGAAATAAAGGCCTGTCATTCTGAGCGCAGCGAAGAATCTGGCCGGGGCATTACACCGCGCGTTGCGGCCAGATCCTTCGCTGCGCTCAGGATGACATGGGGATAGCAGTGCCTTTGCTCCAGCTTCCCGGCAAACGCCGAGGGATAAACCGCTCCCGCTTGGCTTGCGCGTACTGATCAGGCCGGCTGCGCCTGCAGCACCGTCCGCCCACGGCCGATGGTCGTCACCATCAGCGCGGCGACCACGCACATGCCGCCGGCGCTGAGATAGGCCATGGTGTAGTTGCCGAAGGTCTCGCGCAGCACGCCGGCGCCGTAGGCGGCCACCGCGGCGCCGAGCTGGTGGCCGGCGACCACCCAGCCGAACACCACCGGCGCGTCGGTGCTGCCGAACACCTGGTTGGTCAGGCGCACGGTCGGCGGCACGGTGGCGATCCAGTCCAGGCCGTAGAACACCGCGAACACCATCAGCCCGGCGGGGGCGAAGCCGGAGTAGGGCAGGTAGAGCAGGGCCAGGCCGCGCAGACCGTAGTAGAAGAACAGCAGCATGCGGTTGTCGTAGCGGTCCGACAGCCAGCCGGAGGCGGTGGTGCCGATCAGGTCGAACACGCCCATCATCGCCAGCAGGCTGGCGCCGCGCACCGCCGGCAGGCCGGCGTCGATGCAGGCCGAGATCAGGTGCGTGCCGATCAGTCCGCTGGAGGACAGGCCGCAGACGAAGAAGCTGGCGAACAGCAGCCAGAAGTCGCGCACCCGCGTGGCGCGGCCCAGCACGCGGAACGCGGTGAGCACCGGATTGGCCTGCGGCGCCGCGGGTGCATGGTCTCCAGCTTTGGCGCCGTAGGCGCGCTGGCCGACATCGTGCGGTGCTTCCGGCAGCAGCAAGGCGGCGAGCAGGGCCACCGTGCCCGCCACGCCGGCGACGATCCAGGCCACCGGCTGCCAGCCGCCGCGCTGCACCACGGCGGCGAGCATCGGCAGGAACACCAGCTGGCCGGTGGCGGTGCTGGCGGTAAGGATGCCCATCACCAGGCCGCGCCGCTCGACGAACCAGCGGTTCACCACCGCCGCCGCCAGCACCACCGCGACGAAGCCGGAGCCGGTGCCGACCACCACGCCCCAGCTCAGCATCAGCTGCCAGGTGGCGCTCATCCGCGTGCTGGCCGCCACCACCAGGGCGAGCACGGCCAGCGCGCTGAGCACGGTGCGGCGGATGCCGAAGCGCTGCATGCAGGCGGCGGCGAACGGCCCCATCAACCCGTAGAGGAAGACGTTGATGGCGATGGCCAGGGAGATGGTCGAGCGGCTCCAGCCCAGGCTCTGCTGCCAGGGCACGATCAGCACGCCCGGCGTGGCGCGGATGCCGGCGGCGGCGAGCAGGCACAGGAACACGACGCCCATCACCACCCAGCTGTAGTGCAGCCGTTGGCCGAATCTGCCCGCAATGCCGTTAACCATATGACTTCCCTGCGATTCCCGGGGGTGCCGCGGCGGCGCGGCCCGAGGTCGGCCAGGATGCGAGCCAGGCTTCGAGCAGGGCGCGGCGGAGTGGAAACTTCGAGGCGGGCAAGTTAGCATTGCACCGCTTTAGCGTAAAAGACCAGTAACCCTCGTTTTAGGACATAACTGCATGTCTGGAAAAACCCGCTCCATCGTGGTCCTCGCCTACGACAACGTGCTGCTGCTCGACGTCGCCAGCACGGTACAGGCCTTTTCCACCTACAACACCCTGCTGGCCTCGCCGGAACACCCGGCCTACTCGGTGCGCGTGGTCTCGCCCCGGGGCGGCCTGATCCAGACCAGCGCCGGCGTGCCGATCATGAGCGAGCCGCTGCCGGATCCGGAGAGCGGCGAGATCGATACCCTGATGGTCAGCGGCGGCGTCGGCCGCCATGCGGCGCTGCAGGACGAGCACATGCTGGCCTGGCTGCGCGCCGCGGCGGCGCGCGCCCGCCGCGTCTGCTCGGTCTGTTCGGGCGCCTTTATCCTCGCCGCCGCCGGGCTGCTGAAGGGGCGGCGCGTGGTGACGCACTGGAAATACTGCGACGATCTGCGCCAAGCCCATCCCGATCTGAAAGTGGAAGACGATGCGCTGTTCGTCCACGACGGCAAGTTCTGGACCTCGGCCGGCGTCACCGCCGGCATCGATCTGACCCTGGCCCTGCTGACCGAGGACCACGGCCACGCCCGCACCATGGAAGTGGCGCGGCACATGGTGGTGTTCATGAAACGGCCCGGCGGGCAATCGCAATTCAGCCAGCTGCTGGCGGGGCAGTCGAGTGGGCGCGAAGGCTTCGGCGATCTGATCGAATGGATCTCCGAGCACCTGGGCGAGCCGCTCGACGTTGAGTTGCTGGCCGAGCGCGCGCACATGAGCCCGCGTCATTTCACCCGTGTGTTCCGCGAGCAGATGCAGTGTCCGCCGGCCAAGTTCGTCGAGCGCATGCGGGTGGAGACGGCGCGGCGCCTGCTGGAGGAGACGCCGCTGCAGGTGACGGCGGTGGCGGAGCGCTGCGGCTTCGGCGACGAGGAGCGCATGCGCCGCGCCTTCCTGCGCCAGCTCAAGGTCTCGCCCAGCGCCTACCGCGAGCGCTTCCGCGACAGCCGCAGCGGAGTTGCCGCAGCTGCTGCGTGATGTCTTCAAGTGCGTTCCCCTCTCCCACTTGTGGGAGAGGGGTTAGGGGAGAGGGCCGCTTCACCGACGCGACCGCCCTCTCCCGGCCCTCCGGGCCACCCTCTCCCGCAAGCGGGAGAGGGGAAGTAGGTCTTTCCCGATATTCGGAAATTAACCCGTCAGAGCCCTAGCTGGCCTTGCTGCCGCCTTCCAGCCAGCGCGAAACCAGCCCGGCCAGTACCGCGCCGGCGATCGGCGCCACCCAGAACAGCCACAGCTGCGACAGCGCCCAGCCGCCGGCAAACAGCGCCGGAGCGGTGGAGCGTGCCGGGTTGACCGAGGTGTTGGTCACCGGAATGCTGACCAGGTGGATCAGGGTCAGTCCCAGGCCGATGGCCAGCGGCGCGAAGCCCTTCGGCGCGCCGTGGTGGGTGGAGCCGAGGATGATGATCAGGAACATGAAAGTCATCACCACTTCACAGGTGGCCGCCGACAGCAGCGGATAGCCGCCGGGGGAATGGTCCCCGTAGCCGTTGGAGGCGAAACCGGCATGGACGTCGAAGCCGGGGCCGCCGCTGGCGATCAGGTAGAGGATCGAGGCGCCGGCAATGCCGCCGAGTACCTGGGCGGCGATATAGGGCAGCACGTCCCCCGCCGGAATGCGCCCGCCGGTCCACAGACCCACCGTTACCGCCGGATTCAGATGGCAGCCGGAGATATGGCCGATGGCATAAGCCATGGTCAGCACCGTCAGGCCGAAGGCCAGCGCCACGCCGACGAAGCCGATACCCAGATGTGGAAATGCCGCCGCCAGTACCGCGCTGCCGCAACCGCCAAACACCAGCCACCCTGTCCCGATGAATTCCGCTGCTGCACGTCGTGCAATCGTCATGTCATCCCCTCTTGGTTTTTTGTGGAACCGCGCGCCTATTCTGCCCCAATCTCCGTGAAGGGAAAGCGGCGCCCGGCCGCCGCTATGCCGGATGCGCCGGCTGTGGCAAGTTAGGCGGATGCGCATTGGCATCGACCTGGGCGGCACCAAAATCGAAGGCATCGTCCTGCGCGGCGAGAGCGAGGTGCTGCTGCGGCGGCGCATCGCTACGCCGGCGCAGCAGTACCAGGCCACCCTCGCGGCAGTGGCGGCGCTGGTAAGCGGGCTGGAGCAGGAAGCCGGCGCCGGCGGCCTGCCGGTGGGCGTCGGCCATCCCGGTGCCATCTCGCCGGCCAGCGGCCGCATCAAAAACGCCAATTCCACCTGCCTCAACGACCAGCTTCTCAAGCAGGACCTGGAGCAGGCGCTCGGCCGCGCCGTGCGCATGGCCAACGACGCCGACTGCCTGGCCCTGTCCGAAGCCTTCGACGGCGCCGCCGCCGGCGCGCGCTGCGCCTTCGCCGTGATTCTCGGCACCGGCGTGGGCGGCGGTTTAGTGGTGGAGGGCCGGCTGCTGGCCGGGCCCAACGCCATCGCCGGCGAATGGGGCCACAACCCGCTGCCCTGGCCGCGGCCGGAGTGGGGCGAAGTGCCGGGGCCGCTGTGCTGGCATGGCCTGCACGGCTGCATCGAGACCTGGCTGTCCGGCCCCGGCCTGGCCGCCGACCACGCGCGCATCTGCGGCGAGACGCTGGACGCCGCAGCCATCGTCAGCCGCGCCGAGGCCGGGGAGGCGCTGGCCGGCGCCACCCTGGCGCGTTACGAGGACCGCCTGGCCCGCGCCCTGGCCCACGTCATCAACCTGATCGATCCGCAGGTGATCGTGCTCGGCGGCGGCGTGTCGCGGGTCGGGCGCCTGTACCAGCGGGTGCCGGCGCTGTGGGGCCAGTGGATCTTTTCCGACCGCGTCGCCACCCAGCTGCGGCCGGCCCGGCATGGCGACAGCAGCGGCGTGCTGGGCGCGGCGCGGCTGTTCCCCGAGGGCGGCTGAAAGCTGGCTGAAAGACCGGGCCGCAACCATTGTAAAAATGAGTGAAGGCTTGGACGGCGCACCCCAAAGCACGGCACAATTGCACCCAAGGCAGAACCCGAGGCACCACCCGCCGGCTCCCCAGCAGGCCTGAATCCGCGCCTCGCGCCGCGGCCAAGGAATCCCATGTTGAAACCCGCACGCATCGTTCTTCTGCTCGCCGCCGGCGCCGCCATCGCCGGCTGCCAGAAGGACTACACCGCCTACGCGCTGACCGCCACCGGTAACATCCTCGAGTTCAGCACCAAGAACCCGTCCACCATCGGCAGCAGCACCACGGTCACCCTGTCCGGCGGCGTCACCAACGACAGCGTGGTGGAGATGACCGCGCAGCCGGGCACCACCGCTCTCTACTGCATCACCAAATACGGCTATCTCTGCACCCTCGACCAAAGCTCGGGTGTGGCAACTATCGTCAGCAGCACGCCTTTCACCTCCACCCTCACCGGCTACAACAGCAGCTTCACCTTGTCCAATGCGGTGATCAGCTTCGACCCGGTGAGCGGCGATCTGCGGGTGATCAGCACCGGCTTCAACCTGTTGGTCGATCCCAATACCGGCGCGCTGGTCGGCAGCTACACCGCGGTGGCGTTCGACAGCAGCGACACCAACAACGGCAAGACGCCGGTGATCTATGGCATCGCCTACCAGAACCCGGTGAGCGGAGCCAGCAACACCACCCTGTATGGGCTCGAAAGCACCACCGCCAGCCTGGTGCGGGTCGGCGATGCCAATGTCGGCAGCGGCGACGGTTCGGTCAACAGCGGCGACCTGCACACCATCGGCCCGCTCAACGTCAGCCTCAGCTCCAACACCGGCTTCGCCATCGGCCCCAGCGACGGCACCGGCTACGCCTCGCTGCAGAGCGGCAGCGGCGCCACGCTCTACACCATCGATCTCAACGGCGGCAACGCCACGGACATCGGCTCGATCGGCGACGGCACCCAGGTGATCAACTCGCTGGTGATCTCGCCCTAGGGCCTGAGGGGCGCCGCGCGCCGCTTGCGGCAGCGTGGCGGTTGACGCTGTGGTTAGAATGGGGCACTACAACCCGCCCCCAAGGGACGCCGTGAGTCCTGTCCGTTACGCCGTTTCGCTCGATCCGCTGACCCATCTGTTCCACGTCCGCTGCGAGCTGGCGGACGCCGGCGACGGCCGGCCCGATGGACCGGCCAATGGACAAGTGTTCAGCCTGCCCTCGTGGATCCGCGGCAGCTACCTGGTGCGCGACTTCTCCAAGCATGTGCTGCGCCTGCGCGCCAGCGCCGGGGGGGCGCCGGTCGCCATCGAGCGCATCGACAAGCGCAGCTTCCGCGTTGCCGCCCGCGGCGCCCTGACCCTGGAATACCAGGTCCACGCCTACGACAACTCGGTGCGCAAGGCCTGGCTCGACACGCGCCGCGGCTTCTTCAACGGCAGCTCGCTGTTCTACTGCCCGGAGGGCTACGAGCAGGCCGCCTTCGAAATCACCATCGCCAGACCGGACGCCGCGCTCTGTCCCGGCTGGAAGCTGGCCACCGCGATGAGCGAGGTGTCGGTCGATGACGTGGGCTTCGGTATCTATCTGGCCGCCAGCTATGAGGAGCTGATCGACCATCCGGTGGAGATGGCCGATTTCCAGAGCATCGATTTCGATGTGGACGGCGTGCCGCACAGCCTGATCCTGTCCGGGCGCTGCGAGCCGGACACGGTGCGCCTGGCCGCCGACCTGCGCCGCGTCTGCCATGTGCAGCGCGAGATGTTCGGGCAGGAGCCGAAGCTGCACCGCTACCTGTTCCTGACCCAGGTCACCGCCAACGGCTACGGCGGCCTGGAGCACCGCGCCTCCACCGCCCTGGTCTGCGCGCGCGACGCGCTGCCCCGGCCCGGGCAAAGCGGCCTGCGCAAGGGCTACCGCGGCTTCCTCGGCCTGGTCAGCCATGAATATTTCCACCTATGGAACGTCAAGCGCATCACGCCGCGCCGCTTCGCCGAATCCAAGCTCGGCGCGGAGGCCTATTCGCAGGACCTGTGGGCCTATGAAGGCATCACTTCGTACTACGACGACCTGATGCTGCTGCGCGCCGGCCTGATCGACGCGCCGGCCTATCTCGACCTGGTGGCCGAGACCGCCACCCGGCTGCAGCGCGCGCCCGGCCGCTACGCCCAGACCCTCGCGGAAGCCAGCCTCGAAGCCTGGATCAAGTACTACCAGCCGGACGAGAACAGCGCCAACGCCACCGTCAACTACTACGTCAAGGGCGCGCTCGCCGCCCTGTGCCTGGACCTGACCCTGCGCCTGCATTCCGGCAAGACGCTCGATGACGTGATGCGCACGCTGTGGCTCCGCCACGGCCGCGACGACCAGCCGGTGCCCGAAAGCGGCCTGGAGCAGATCGCCGCCGAAATCTCCGGCCTGGAGCTGCGCACGCTGTTCGACTCCATGCTGCGCTCCACCGCCGAGCTGCCCCTGGCCGAGCTGCTGGCCGAGTTCGGTGTCAAGGCCGCGCTGCGCAGCGCTTCCGGCCCCGGCGACGAGGGCGGCCGCGGCGAGTCCAGGCCCGCCACTGCCTGGAGCGGTTTGCTTCTGCGCGCGGGCGATACCGCCATCACCCAGGTGCTCAGCGGCTCCCCCGCCGAACGCGCCGGCCTCGCCGGCGGCGACGTGCTGGTGGCGCTGGACGGCCTGCGCGTCAGCAACGCCAACTGGAGCAAGTTGCTGGAAAGCCTGACGCCGGAGCGCGCCGTCGGCCTGCACTTCTTCCGCGGCGACGAGCTGCTGCATACGCAACTGACGCCGGTGCTGGCGCCGGCCGATACCTGGGTGCTGACGCTGGCGGAGGTGGATGGGGTGAAGCTGGAGAGGCGGAAGAAGTGGCTGGGGTAATAGTCATCGTCATTCCCGCGAAAGCGGGAATCCAGTTTTGCCGCCACGGGATGGCCTGATGAACCGCACTCGTCGATCGAGTTTCATGTACTGCCAAAGAAACATGCCTGGTTGCGATACGATCAGCTCGCGCGCAAGTGGAACTCGCAGAACTGGATTCCCGCTTTCGCGGGAATGACGAATTCAAATTTTGACGGACCGGCAATGTCGAGTGTCCATCCAGCCCCATGACTGAAATCACCCTCAAAATCCTCGCCGCCTACCTCCTTGGCGGCCTCATGGGCGGCGACATCATGCGCTGGCTGCGCGGCGGCGCGGACCTGCGCCAGTCCGGCTCCGGCAATGTCGGCGCTACCAATGCCCTGCGCACGCGCGGCAAGGGTTTTGCGCTGGGGGTGCTGCTGATCGACATCGGCAAGGGTGTGCTGGCCTCGCTGGCCATTCCGGCGATTCATGTGCCGGGCTTGCAGCAGGCGCCGCTGCCGCAGCTGACGGTGGGCTTTCTCTGCGGCGTCGCCGTGGCCCTGGGGCACTGCTATCCGCTGTTCCAGAAATTCCGCGGCGGCAAGGGCGTGGCCACGCTGGCCGGTGTGTTCGGCGCGCTGTTGCCGGCGGCGCTGCCGTGGATGCTGCTGGTGTTCGTGCTGGCGGTGATCCTCACCGGCTATGTCGCCATCGCGTCCATCGGCGGCGCGGTGGCGGCATTCGTTTACGTGGCGCTGTTCGACGGCGGCGTGCAGTCGGCGGCGGGGTTGTTCGCCCTGGCCATGCTGCTGCTGGTCACTTTCAAGCATCGCGAAAACATCGCGCGCCTGCTCAAGGGTAGCGAGCACCGTTTCGACAAAGCCATGGTCCTGCACAAATGGCTCGCCCGTTAAGCGAAGACGAGGTGCTCGGCCTGATCGATGCGCTCGCCCCCGGCGAGTGGCAGTCGGGCGAGGCGCTGGCCGCGGAAGCCGGCGTGACCCGCGCCGCCCTGGCCAAGCGCGTGGCGCACCTGCGCGAGTGGGGCTTGCAGGTGGAGGCGGAAGCGGGGCGTGGTTATCGCCTGGCGCAGCCGCTGCAGCGGCTCGATGCCGCGCGCATCCGCGCCGCGCTGCCGGCCACGGCGCAGCAGCGGCTGCGCAGCGTCGAAGTGCTGGCGCGCACCGACTCCACCAACCAGCGCCTGCTCGAAGCCGATGCCGCCGCCGACCCGCAGGCTCTGTTCGCCGAATTGCAGACCGCCGGCCGTGGCCGGCGCGGGCGCGAGTGGCGTTCGCCGTTCGGCGCCAATCTCTACCTGTCCCTGGGCTGGAGCTTTCCGGCGTGGCCGCCGCAGCTCAGCGCCTTGTCGCTCGCAGTGGGCGTGGCCTGCGCCCGCGCCTTGCGCAAGGCGGGGCTGCGCCAGGTGATGCTGAAGTGGCCCAACGACCTGCGCGTGGGCGAGGACAAGCTTGGCGGCATTCTCATCGAGCAGCGCGGCGAGGCCGGCGGTGTTTGCCGCGTGGTCATCGGCATCGGCATCAATGTGGCGATGAGCGCCGAGCAGGCTGGTGTGCTGGGGCAGCCCTGGACTTCGCTGCAGGCCGCGCTGGAAGCTTCCAGGGATTCTTCAAAAACTTCGTTCGCCCCGAGTGAATCGCGCAGCGATTCGTACCTCCAGAGTAGCCCCGAAGGGGCTGAACATCTCCTAATGTCCCGAGTGGGTCGCGAAGCGACCCGTATCGAGGGAGGGGCCAGCGCGAGCCTAGACCGCAACGCACTCGCCGCCGGCCTGCTCGCCGAACTCATCGCTGCCCTCACCGAATTCGAATCCGCCGGCTTCGCTCCCTTCCTCCACGACTGGTCCACGCTCGACGCCACCGCCAACCAGCCGGTGCGCATCGAAGGCGGCGGCGAGCCGCTGCAAGGCATCGCCCGCGGCGTCGACGCGCAGGGTGCATTGATCGTCGAGGCGCAGGGCCACCGTCATCACGTCCACGCCGGCGAAGTCAGCCTGCGTTTCGGCGGCAACGCATGAGCCTGCTGCTGCTCGACGTCGGCAATAGCCGCCTCAAGTGGACCGCCGCCGATGCGGCGGGGTCGGGCACCGGCCTGGGCGAGGGCGGCGCCATCGAGCACGGCGGCAATCCCGCCGCCGCCGTCGCGGCGATCGGCATCGCCAAGGCCGACGCCATCTGGATCGCCAACGTCACCGGCGCCGCGCTGGGCGACAAGCTCGCCGCCGTGCTCAAGACGCAGTTCGGCGTGGCGCCGTGTTTCGCCGCCGTGCAGGCCGAGCACGCCGGCCTGCGCGCCGCCTACGCCGAGCCGCGGCTGCTGGGCATCGACCGCTGGCTGGCCCTGCTGGCGGCCTGGACCGAAACGCGCGGCCCCGCCTGCGTGGTCAGCGCCGGCACCGCGCTGACTTTCGACGCGGCAGATGCCACAGGCCGGCATCTCGGCGGCGTCATCGCCCCCGGCCTGCTCACCATGCAGCAGGCCGTGCTCGGCGCCACCCGCTTCCCCGCCACCGGCCCGGCGCAGATCTATACCGAAGGGCTCGGCACCGACACCGACGCCTGCGTGCGCCAGGGTGCGCTGCATGCCGCCGCCGGCATGGTCGAGCGCCTCGCCGGGCGTCATGCCGGCGGCGGTGCCGAGCGCTTCATCACCGGCGGCGACGCCGCGCGCCTGCTGCCGCATCTGGGCGAGGGCTGGAAGCTGCGGCAGAATCTGGTGATGGAAGGCCTGCTCGCCTACGCGCGCGACATGTAGGGCGGCCTGTGGCCGCCGTTGCTTGCATCGTGTAGCGGCACAGTGGCGGGCACAGCCCGCCCTACGATCCTGTCATCCTGAGCGCAGCGAAGGATCTGGCCGAGCGCCATCAGCTTGCGATGCACTGGAATATATTTGCCCCGATGACGTCTAATCATCCCGACCTCCGCAAGCTGTCATCATGACCACCATGCGCACCATCCTCGCCGCACTCTTTACCCTCCTGCTGCCGCTGCAAGCGGCGCATGCCGATGCCACGCCCGCCAAAACCGAAACCGCCACCTTCGCCGGCGGCTGCTTCTGGTGCATGGTGCCGCCGTTCAAGAACCTGCCCGGCGTGATTTCCGTCACCTCCGGCTATACCGGCGGCCACGTCGCCAATCCCACCTATGAGCAAGTCTCCTCCGGCGAAACCGGCCACGCCGAATCGGTGCAGGTGGTGTTCGATCCCTCGAAGGTGGGCTATGACAAGCTGCTCGACGTGTACTGGCACAACATCGATCCGGTCACGCCGCAGCAGCAGTTCTGCGATGTCGGCGACCAGTACCGCACCGCCATCTTCTACCACGGCGAGGCGCAGAAGAAACTCGCCATCGCCTCGCGCGATGCGCTGCAGGCCAGCGGTGTGACCAAGGGCCCGATCGTGACGCAGATCGTCGCCGCCTCCACCTTCTGGCCGGCGGAGGACTATCACCAGGATTTCTACATCAAGAGCGAAGTGCACTACCAGATCTACCGCCACGGCTGCGGCCGCGACCAGCGGCTGAAGGAGCTGTACGGCGACAAGGCGGGCGGGCACTGAGGGGATGAAGGCGTTGTTGCGGACATCGCTGACCCTGCTGGTCCTGGTGGTGGTGCTGCTCGTTAGCGCACCGGGGTTGATCTACCTCGCCGGCATCGGCAGCGTCGAGGGCCGCCCGCAACCAGATGCGCCGCCGCTGCGGCCTGCGCAGCGGCAATGGCTGCGTTGCGAGTTGCGGGCCGATGGCCGACCTGAAGCGCCCATCACCGATCCCTGGAGTTACGCCTTGAGGGTTCTGCGGCGGGACGTGTCTCCGTCTTACGGCGATGAAATGAGCTGGATCATCGCGCGCCACTACAACGCCACGCATTCCAAGCGGCAGCGGGCAATGGAGCGAATGCTGTCCGGAATGTCGATGAGCATCTGGATTGCGCGTCATTGGACGCAGGATCAAATGGAGTTCCAGGTGCATGCGCTGTTGCAGGACGCCTCGCGCTTCCGTTGCCAGCCCGGTCCGTCGGAGTGGCAGCCGTAGCGCTGGCCCCTCGATACACCTTGCTCCGCAAGGCACTCGGGGCGAACGGAGAGAGGTGGGTGTTGGGAATTTCAAAGCAGGGAAAAGCCCCGTTCGCCCCGAGTTTTCGTAGGCTGGGATGAGCAAAGCGAATCCCGGCATGATCAGCGGCGCTGCTGGGTTTCGCTGCGCTTCAACCCAGCCTACGATTCTCCGGCCTTATAGTCCCGCCTTTGTTGTTGGAAATCCGCCTGTCGCCTTGAACCGGGAATCCTTGGCTCGAAGGCGTTAAGCTTCCGTCATCCCATCCCCCGAGTCCCCCATGAACTCCCCCGTGAATTCCACTGCAATCCTCAACGCCGTCGAAAAGCTGTGGGACAGCCAGATCGTTCCGCAGCTGATCGAGTACATCAAGATCCCCAACAAGTCGCCGATGTTCGATGCGGAGTGGGAAAAGCACGGCTACATGGACCAGGCCGTGGCGCTGATGGAGCAGTGGGCGAGGGCGCAGCCGATCCCCGGCATGCAGCTCGAAGTGGTGCGCCTGCCCGGCCGCACTCCGCTGATCTTCATCGACATCCCCGCCAGCGGCGACGCCTCCGGCGAGGACTGCGTGCTGCTCTACGGCCACCTCGACAAGCAGCCCGAAATGACCGGCTGGGCCGAGCACCTCGGCCCCTGGAAACCCGTGCTGGAAGGCGACAAGCTCTACGGCCGCGGCGGCGCGGACGACGGCTACGCCATCTTCGGCTCGCTTGCCGCCATCCTCGCCCTGCAAAAAGCCGGCACGCCCCACGCCCGCTGCGTGGTGCTGATCGAAGCCTGCGAGGAATCCGGCAGCTACGACCTGCCGTACTACGTCGACCACCTCGCCGGCCGCATCGGCAAGCCCTCCCTGGTGGTGTGCCTGGATTCCGGCTGCGCCAACTACGACCAGCTCTGGCTCACCACCAGCCTGCGCGGCCTCGCCGGCGGCAACCTCACGGTGAAAGTGCTGCAAGAGGGCGTGCACTCAGGCGATGCCTCCGGCGTCGTCGCCTCCAGCTTCCGCATCCTGCGCAGCCTGCTGTCGCGCCTGGAAGACCAGGCCAGCGGCCGCATCCTGCCGCAGGACCTGTACGTGGAGATTCCGCCGCAGCGCCTGGAGCAGGCCAAGCAAGCTGTGAAAACCTTGGGCACCACCGTCTACGACAAATTCCCCTTCGTCGAAGGCATGCGCCCGATGAGCGAAGACCTGGCCGAGCTGGTGCTCAACCGCACCTGGCGCCCCGCGCTCTCCGTCACCGGCCTCGACGGCATGCCGCCGCTGACCAGCGCCGGCAACGTGCTGCGCCCCTACACCGCCGTGAAGCTCTCGCTGCGCCTGCCGCCGACGCTGGACGCCGCCATTGCCGGCAAGGTGCTGAAAGAGCTGCTGGAAAAAGACCCGCCTTACGGCGCCCACATCACGTTCGAAGTGGAAAAAGCCTCCGCCGGCTGGAACGCCCCGCAGCTTTCCCCCTGGCTCGAAACCTCGGTGGCCGCCGCCTCGCAGGACTTCTTCGGCCAGCCCCCCGCCTACATGGGCGAGGGCGGCACCATCCCCTTCATGGGCATGCTCGGCGAGAAATTCCCCGGCGCCCAGTTCCTCATCACCGGCGTCCTCGGCCCCGGCTCCAACGCCCACGGCCCCAACGAGTTCCTGCACATCCCCATGGGCAAGCGCGTCTCCGCCTGCGTCGCCCGCGTGGTGGCCGATCACTACCAGGCCAGCCAGCAGGGCCTCACCACCGGCGTCGCCGCCGCCCAGGGCCACAGCCAGCACGGCGATCACGGTTGCTGCTGATGCCCTGATTTGCTGTCATCCTGAGCGTAGCGAAGGATCTGGCCTCACCGCTCGATCCTTCGCTGCCATTAGCCCCCACCGTTCGTCCCGAGTGCGCCGCGAAGCAGCGCGTATCGAGGGATGGACGGTGCGTGCCTAACTCGCCATCCCGAAACCCCGCCCAAGCTGTAAAATACCCCCGCGCCGCAACGGCGCCCCGCCATCGGCGGGCCCGTCAGGGAAAATGCCGGTTTAGCTCAGTTGGCAGAGCACCTGATTTGTAATCAGGGGGTCGGGGGTTCGAATCCCTCAATCGGCACCATCACCGTCTGTAACCACCTTCCAATTCTCTCTGTTGCTGCTTCGCGCTATAATCTCGTGACCATAATCATGGTCACGGAGAGTCGCATGGAATCCAGCATGCCCGCGGGGAAATTCAAGGCTTCCTGCCTCAAGGTGATGGACGAAGTCGCCGCTACCGGCCGGTCCGTCGTCATCACCAAGCGTGGCAAGGCAGTCGCCCGGTTGGTGCCGGCCGCCGGCCGCCCGGCGCCAATCGCCGGGGCGCTTGCCGGCAGCGTGGAAATTTCAGGCGACATCCTTTCCCCGGTGGACGTGCAGTGGAACGCGGCGGTGTGAGCGCCGTCCTGCTCGATACCCACGCGCTGATCTGGCTGACGGCACAACCCGACCGCCTCGGCCGGCAGGCCCTGCGCCTGGCCGAGAAAGCCCAATCGAAAAGCTGCCTGCACGTTTCCGCGATCAGCTTCTGGGAGATCGCGATGCTGGTCCAGCGTGGCGCCATCAGGCTCCGCACATCAACTGATCAATGGCGAGCCGATGTGCTCAAACTGGGTGTGCAGGAAGCGGGCGTGGATGGCCGCATTGCAATCCGTTCCACCGAGTTGATGGAGTTTCACCCGGACCCGGCGGACCGCATGATCGTTGCCACCGCTCTGGATCTTGGGGCGACGCTGCTGACCGCGGATGCGGTTTTGCTTGAGTGGCGCAGCAAGTTGAAGCGGCAGGACGCCCGCCGCTAGTCTGGGTTGGCAAGCAGCCTCCTGATTACAAATCAGGGGCTCGGGGTTCGAATCCTTCAACCGCACCATCTCATCGATCTCAATGGTTCAATTTGCCGGTTCCATGCGGCGGAATGCGCTACGCTTGTTCCCCTTGCGCTGACTGCTGCGCGGCACGAGCGATCAGGAAAACGAGCTGAGGAAATCAATCATGCGTGGAGTCGTTCTGACCGTAGCCAGCCTGTTGTTGTTCGCAGGATGCGCGTCGGTTCCCCTCGCAACGCCAGAGCAGGACGGCGAGGCCAAGAGATTTATTCCCAAGGCTGACGTCGCCCGGCTCTACATCTATAGAAATCCACAATTGGCGGGTGCTTCCGCGATCTGCCCGATTACGGTGAATGGTCGTGCCGTCGGGTCTTTGAAAAATGGAACCTTCGTCGTCGAAGACGTGGGTCCGGGCTTCAGCCAGATTGCGGCCAGCCTGGGTTCATCGGAGAATCAGGCGTCGGTCAGCTGTGCCGTCGGTCAGATTTGCTTCGTCTCGACCGGATTTGTGGGACATGGTATCGGACCCCCGGAGATGGTTCAGGTATCCACGGAAGTCGGGCAGTCCGATGTTCAGCGTCTTGAGCTGATCAAGCCGCAGTAAGTCGCTGGCTATTGGGCGCGTTGCGGGGTGCCCCTCGCGAACTTCGGCCAGGTCCAGCCGAGACTCATCCCCGCGGCAGCCACCAGCACGACCACGACCCCAAGCAGTTGTGTCAGCTGTAGGCGATGCCCGAACGCCACCAGGTCCACCAGGATCGCCACCACCGGGTAGATGAACGACAGCGAGCCCTGCAGATGTGTCGGCAGTTTCTGTACGGCGCTGTACATGAGGACGTAGACCAGGCCGGTGTGGACCAGGCCGATGGTAGCGAGCGAGCCCCAGGCGGTGAGGCCGATGGGCAGATGCGACCAGTGGGCCAGCGGCGCGAGCATCAGGGTGCCGATGCAGACCTGGATCAGGGCGATGAGGTGGGGCGGAGTGCCGGCGAGCTTCTTGGTGATGATGGCGGCCATCGCCCAGAAAAAGGCGGCGGCAAGCGCCATGAGGATGCCGGCGGCATAGCCGCCGGTGGCGTAGCTCGCATCCGACCGGGTCTGCACGATCAGCACCACGCCGCAGAAGGCCAGCGTCAGCCAGGCCAGCTTGGCCGGGCCCGGCCGTTCCTTGAACAGCAGCGCGCCCAGGCCGACCAGGATGAAGGGCTGGGTGTTGTAGACGGCGGTGGCGACGGAAATGGAGGCGTGGCGGTAGGCGGCGAACAGCAGCAGCCAGTTGACGACGATGGCCACGCCGCCCAGCGCGGCCAGGCCGAGCACGCGGGGCCGCAGCAGTTCGCGGCGCAGCAGGCCCTTGGCGGCGCAGACCGCCAGCAGCGCGGCGGCGCCGAAGGCGCAGCGCCAGAACACCACGTCCAGCACCGGCTGGCCGCTGAACACGACGAAGGCGCCGATGGTGCCGACGATGACCATCGCGGCCGTCATTTCGAGGGTGCCTAGTCGGGTCTGGTTCATGGATGCTCCTGGTTGCTGATGCCGGCGCTTAGAATCCCATGAGGCGCGGCGATCCTCCATGATTTACGTAAGGCGGAATGCGCGATAGTCTTAATTATCAAAGGTAAAACGCCATATTTTCCGGAGAACGTGAAATGCTGGACGAATCCGACCGCAAAATCGTCGAGGCGCTGTTGGCGGACGCGCGCATTTCGCTGAAAGACCTGGCGGCGCAGGCGGGACTGTCCTCGCCCAGCGTGTCCGAGCGGCTCAACCGGCTGCGCGAGCGCGGCGTGATCCGCGCCTTCACGGTGGAGCTGGACCCGGAGGCGCTGGGTTATCGGTTGCAGGCCATCGTCCGCATCCGGCCGCTGCCGGGCAAGCTGCAGGTGGTCGGCAAGCTGCTGCGGGAGATTCCGGAGTTCTGCGAGTGCGACAAGGTGACCGGCGACGACTGCTATGTCGCGCGGCTGTTCGTGCGCTCGATCGAGCAGCTCGACCAGATCCTCGACCGCATCGCCGACAAGGCGGAGACCAGCACCGCCATCGTCAAGTCGCAGACCATTCCGAGGCGGCCGCCGCCGCTGGCGTTCAAGTAGCCGCGTTGGCGCGGCACGAAGGCTTGCACGCGTAACAGGCGCCCGGTGAGTCTCGAGGTGCCGCATTCCGCGTGTGCTGCGGGTCAATGTTCCGGAAAATCATCGATCGGCCGGCAGGTAAATGTGCGCCGCCGTACAGAGCGGATCCCGCCTTCTCGCTCAACGTATCGACATACGCAGCATGTCAGCAGCGATGTCAGTCATGATCCGGAAACTACCACTACACGCGCAGGGGCTCGCCCGGTCCGGAGGCGCTGTTGCCCCGACCCGGCCGCGTCTGCGCCTAGGCCTGCGTTTCTGGATACGGCTGGCGGCATTGGCAGTATTGGCTGCTGTCGCCGCCTGTGTGGTGGCGGAAGCCCGCACTTCATTCGCGGAATCACGCTGGCTGCCGCGCATGGCGCAGCGCATGCGCTTTGCAGTGGTGGCCTCGTCGGAGCGTGACGCGGCCTGGCAGGACACGGTGTTCCCGCGGACCGGCCCTTACGACTCGCGGCTGGGCTATGTGCAACTGCCGGGCTACATCGACGCGCTGGGGCAACATCATTACGCGGTGGCGGCTCAGGCGCGGATGTCGCCGGAATTGCGCCGCTGGATCGAGTCCGGAAACTATGCCGTCTACCACGAGAAATCCGGTGCGGGCCTGCGCCTGCTCGACCGCGACAATCTGCCGCTCTACGCGGCGCGCTTTCCGCAACATGGCTACGGCTCGTATGCGGAGGTGCCGACGCTGGTACTGCAGAGTCTGCTGTTCGTCGAGGACCGGCACTTGCTGGACGCCGATCCGCGCGAGCGCAATCCGGTGGTGGACTGGTCGCGCTTCCTGTTCGCAATGGCCGGCCAGGTAGCTAGCCAGTTCAACCACCGGCTGGGCCAGGGCGGGGCCAGCACCCTGGCGACGCAGATCGAGAAGTTCCGCCATTCCGCCGGCGGCAGAACCCGCGGTTATGCCGAGAAGGTGCGGCAGATGGAGGCCGCCAGCCTGCGCATCTACCAGGATGGCGCCGACACCATGCCGGCGCGGCGCCAGCTTGCGGCGGCCTATCTCGATTCCACTCCGCTGAGTTCGCGGCCGGGCTATGGCGAAGTGATTGGTCTCGGTGAAGGATTGTGGGCCTGGTATGGCACCGATCTGGCGGAAGCCAATCGGGCTCTGGAGGATCCGCTGCAGACCAGTGCCCGGCTGTTGCGCCGGGCACAGGTCTACAAGCAGGTGTTGAGCCTGCTGCTGGCGCAGCGGCGCCCGAGCTGGTACCTGCCCGGCGAGATCCAGGCGCTGGACGCCCTGACCAACCGCTATTTGCGAGTCATGCGCGGGCAGGGCCTGATCGATGCCGGGCTGTGCGATACCGCGCTCGGCATTCCGCTCGAATTGCGTGCCGAGGCGCCGCCGCCCGAAGCGGTGCCTTATGTGCGGCGCAAGGCGACCAATGCGCTGCGCAGCGAGCTGCTGTCGCTGCTCGGAGCGCCCAGTCTGAACAGTCTGGACCGGCTCGATCTGAGCGTGGCCTCCACCATCGACAAGCAGGCGCAGGAAGGTGTCACCGCCATCCTGCTGCGCCTCGGCGATGCGGGCTATGCCGCCTCGCTGGGGCTGATCGGGCAGGACCTCCTGAGCGACCAGCACCTGGACCGGGTCGCCTACAGCGTGGTGCTGTACGAGCGCGGCGCCGACCGCAGTTATCTGCGGGTGCGCGCCGACAGTCTCAACCAGCCATTCGATATCAGTTCCGGGGCCAAGCTGATCCTGGGCTCGACCGCCAAGCTGCGCACCCTGATCACCTACCTGGATGTGGTGAGCGAGCTGCGCCAGCGTCTGCTGCCGCTGCCGCGCGCTACGCTCAAGCCGATGACTAGCGACGAGGCGGACCCGCTGACAGCCTGGGCGGCAGTTTATCTGCTGCAGGCAAAAGACAGTTCGCTGCAAGCCATGCTCGATGCCGCCATGCAGCGGCATTATTCGTCCGACCCCGCCGCGGTGTTTCTCACCGGCGGCGGCGACCAGGTATTCCGCAATTTCGACAAATCCGAGGACCATCTGAACCCGACGGTGGAGCAGGCGTTCACGCTCTCGATCAACCTGTCTTTCATCCGCCTGTTGCGCGACCTGACCCGCTACTACACCGCCCAGGAGCAGGATCTGGGGCAGCTGCGCTCGGTCGCCGCCGCGCCGCTGCGCCAGGAGTACCTGCGGCGCTTCGCCGACCAGGAAGGACGCGCTTACCTGAATCGTTTCTACGATGACTACCACAAGCTCGACGCCGCACAGGCGCTGGACCTGCTCGCCGATCGCGCCTACGACGAGCCGCGCAGTCAGGCCCTGGTGTTCCGCGCGCTGCGGCCGCGGGCGACGGTGCAGGAACTGGGCGCCTTCCTGCGCGCGGAGCTGCCGCAGCGGCAGCTCGATGCGCAGGAAGTGCAGGACTTGTTCGACCAGAACTATCCGGATCGCTACTCGCTCAACGACCAGGGCTTCCTGGCCGGAGCGCATCCCCTGGAGCTGTGGCTGGTGGTATGGCTGCAGGCGCATCCCGGCGTCAGCCGTACGGAGCTGATGCAGGCCAGCACGGAGCAGCGGCAGGAAGTCTATGCCTGGCTGTTCAAGCCGCAGCACAGTGCCGGGCAGAACCGGCGCATCGGCATCCTGCTGGAGCAGAAGGCCTTCGAGCGGATCCACCAGGACTGGCAGCGCCAGGGCTATCCCTTCGGCCGCATGGTGCCGTCCCTGGCCAGCGCCATCGGCAGCTCCGGCGACCGGCCGGATGCGCTGGCGGAGCTGATGGGCATCATCGCCAACGGCGGCGTGCTGTTGCCGGCGGTGGATATCGAGAGCTTGCACTTCGCCGCCGCCACGCCTTATGAAACCAGTCTGCGCTACGTTCCCGCGCCGCCGCGGCGGGTGCTGAGCCCCGAAGTGGCGGCTACCGTGCGCCAGGCGCTGGAGGGGGTGGTCGATCACGGCACGGCGCGGCGCCTGCGCGGCAGCTATCAACTGGAACAGGCCGAGCCGCTGCCGCTGGGCGGCAAGACCGGCACCGGCGACAACCGCTTCGATACTTTCGGCCCGGACCGCCAGCTGATCGACTCGCGCCTGGTCAATCGCAGCGCCACCTTCGTCTTTTTCCTCGGCACACGCTACTACGGCGCGGTCACCGCCTACGTCTCCGGCGAAGGCGCCGACGATTTCCATTTCACCAGCTCGCTGGCGGTGCAGTTGCTGCGCGGCCTGGCGCCGGCGCTGCAGCCCCTGCTGGAACGCGAGCGGGCTGGCGCGGGACAGGAAGCAGGCGCTGGCGGCTGCCGGGCGCTGCCGCAAGATATGGTGCTGCGCGATGTGCCGGCATGGCTGGAGCAGTCTTCGCTCGATTGCTGGGGCGGCGTCGCCGTGGCCGCCGTGCCGCCACTGCTACGCAGCCGCGGGCGCAAGCCTGGCGAAGATGCACTGCCTGAAGTCGCGCGCGCCGCACGCCGTGCCGCACCCGTCGCGGCGCCGGCCGGCGACGGTTGAACAGACTTTTCCGGTTTTGAGAGGTATGTGCAGCATCGAACCGACACGGCGCCGGATCGGGCGCAGCGTGGGGTTCCACCAGGCAGACTGCGAGATCGACATGGAACCGGAACGACTCTATTTCAGAATGTTCGGTGCCTGCGCCGCTGCCGTGGCGCTGCTGCTCATGGCCACCTCGGTCACCACTGCCGATAGCGCCCCCTTGCCGTCGGAGCAGCATGCCGGGACCGTCAACTATCGCAGCGGCGGCGTCGGTATCGAATCTTCCGATGCGATGAAGGCGGAAGCCGCCAGTTATTCGCTGGCGATGACTTTCACCTCCCATGTAGACAGCCGTGACGCCTACACCGTCCCCTCGCACTTGAGTATCGTCAAAGCCGGCGGCAGCCCGGTGCTGGACATAAGGCCCGATGGTCCCTACCTGCTGGTCGATCTGCCCGCCGGCAAGTACCAGGTGACGGCTGACGTCGGCGGCGCCAGCAAGACCCTGGCGGTGGAGATCGTCGCCGGGGTTCACCAGAAGCTTGCCTTCGAACTGGCCCAGGTCGACGCCAGCCGGTAGGCCGCATCACAGCGAATCGAGGCTCTCGGCCGCTTGGCTGAAGTGCAGCAGCTCCTCGAGCCCAGGCATTCCCGGCGAATCCGAACATCGGATTCGATGAAGAATTGCGCTCGGAATTGCACGGTCTGGAGCATTGACGATCGGCGTGGTTGCCGGGTGAGCGAAGTCTTAGCTTATAGCCAGCCGCGCCATGCCCAGCGCCAACGGCTGTGCGACCCAGCGCACGATGGGGGCCATTTCCAGAGGCTTGAGCAGCATGTTCACCGACATCCGGTAGGGGAAATGCCTGGCGGCGAGCTTGCGGCAACGCGCCATTGCATCCTTGTATACGGCTTTGTCGTAGATTTGATCCGGATGGCGTGTGCCATGGATGTGCTTGAGGACGATATAGCCGTCTTCCTGTTCGATCAATTTCAGCCGGTTCCATAGCGCGCCCAGTACCTGGGTGCGGCTGGTGTTTTCGATGTTGCGGTAGTGGCGGAAGTATCGGTAGAAATACTTGTAGTGGCCCACCTCGTCCTCGAAGATGTTCCGTGTGAGCTGCATCAGCACCGGCTCGGCGCTGGCATGATGCAGGGCGGTGTAATAGCTGGCGGTACCCATCTCCACGACGCAGCGCGAGACCAGCTCCAGGCCGCGCTCGGGCAGCAGGAATTCCGGCTTGCACACCGCGCTGTTGTCTTCGAAGAATCTGGTGTATTGAGCTTCCCAGTCGAATTCCGGCCATGCGTGCCGCACGTATTCACGCAGGGCACGTCCATGCTGCAGTTCCTCGGGTTCCCAGGTGTGTTCCAGCCATTCGCTTACTTCGTGGTTGCCGGCGAAATGCTGCACCAGGTTGCGTGCATAGAGATCCGAAGCGGTTTCGATGAAGGAGGCCGAGGTCACCATGTAGAACAGCTCTTCGCTGTCCGTCACGTATTCCCGGCGCAGCTTGTGCCAGGGGATACTGTCCAGAGTCCAGTGCTGCTTCTGGGTCATGGCTGCGTCCGTGGTCCACAGGTCAAAGCATCGCCGGGGCCAGCGGCTAAAGGGGCGGCGGGGCTGGGGCCGACACTGCGCAGACGCCCGCAAGCGAGTTGAAGGGGCGTAAAGCTTCTCCTTTGCCAGCCCTGCTTGCCAGTCAGGTTATTTGCCCAGTACCCGTTGTTCAGTTGTCCGCTCTCCGACGACCCTGTTCCGGGTCACGATGCTCGCCGGCCGGCACTTTGTGGGGCACGTTCCAGCCGAAATAGACTTCGACTTCGGCGATTTTCCCATCGCGCAATGTGAGAACCTCGGTGTTGCGGAAGCGTGTCCGCTTGCCCAGGCCCTCGTAGGTGACGAACACCTGCTGGCCGTGTTCCACCATGTGCACGATCTCGAAGCCTTCGATGTCCGCGCTATTGGGCCAGCAGATCGCGAAATAGCTGTCGCGATCGAGCGCGTTGTCGAGCGGGCTGGTAAAGCGAAAATCGTCGGCCAGCAGGCCTTCGGCGGCGCCGCGATCCTTGGCGACATAGGCGTCATAGACCGCCCTGGCGGTATCAGTGGCGCTGCTCATTTCGCATGCTCGAGACCGGCGAGCGCGGTTGGGGCAACGATCTGCTCGGTCATGACACTACCTGCCTTTCTTGAGCTCTTCCTTGGCATCGCCATAAGCCTTCTGGATTTTGCCGGCAGCGTCTTGAAGCGTGCCTTTGTTTTCCATGGTCTTGTCGCCGAGGATCTTGCCGATCGTTTCCTTGACCTGGCCTTTCACTTGCTTGACGTCGCCTTTGACCTGATCTTTATTCATGGGATTCTCCAAAGTTTCGTTCAGCCATGAGCGCCGTACTGAATGCCGGCGCCAGTCCTGAAGAAGAATGAAATCATGGCGTCTCGCGGTCTGTGCGCAGCCGCGCATAGCAGTTCGGTGGTCGGCGGATTTGCACTGATGCGCCGGCGTCGTTTGACAAGATTTAGTTTGTGCCAACCCTGTGAACAAAATTCACGGCGTCTCCGCCAAACGAATACCAATCCGCCTTTGTTGCAAATTGTTCCGGCATTCCTAGCTCGCCGTCACGTTGGGCAACAAGCGATCGAATTCACGTTTGACCACGGAATAGCATTCGCAGGCTTCCAGCTCCAGCCGCGGCCGATCGAGCACGGTCATGGTGCCCTGGTCGTAGTTGATCAGCCCCGCCGCTTGCAGCGTGCCCGCCGCATCCGTGACGCCTTCGCGGCGCACGCCCAGCATGTTGGCGATCAGTCCCTGGGTCATCATCAGCTTGTTGTCCGGCAGCCGATCGAGGCCGAGCAACAGCCAGCGGCATAATTGCTGCGGTATCGAGTGATGTTTGTTGCAGGCGGCCGTCTGCGTTGTCTGGGTGAGCAGGGCCTGTGTATAGCGCAGCAGCAGATGTTGCAGGGCACCTGAGAGCTTGAATTCCTGCATAAGAATACTTGCCTCCAAGCGGAAGGCGTGGCCGTCGCTCTGCACCACAGCCCTTCCCGTGGTGGCTTCTCCGCCCATGAACAAGGAGATGCCGACGATGCCTTCGTTTCCCACCATGGCGGTTTCGGCCGAATCGCCGTCACTCATCACATACAGCAGCGAGACGATGCAGTCGATGGGGAAGTAAGCGTATTGCAGGATGTCGCCGGCTTCGTACACCACCTGACCGAGCTGCATCGTCACCACTTCGAGGTGGGGGGACAAGCGCCTGTGTTCCGCATCCGGCAGGCAGGCCAGGAGGCGGTTCTTCTGTGTCTGGAAGGACAAGATTGCAAACTCCTCGGTCAGGGTGGAGTGCCGGCATTGCGAGGACGGCGGTAGACACGATCCCGCCGGATCCAGTGATACACCAAATGTCGCGCGCGTTCCGTGCGCTTACGTACCCTTCGATGCCGCTTGCCGGAGCGCGGCGCTGGTGCCCGCACAGGCTATGTGTGCTGTCAGACCGACCCCGCCGCCCGCCGGGCGTAACAATCGGCTCAGCGAATTTGACCGGCACATGGGTTTGGGTTCACCGAGAAGTCGGCATCCATTTCCGCACTTGCGCTACGACCGGTTCTCACAGGAGTCCACACCATGCTCGGCACCATTCTACTGATCGTTCTGGTGTTGTTCCTGATCGGGGCCCTGCCGAGGTGGCCGCACAGCCGCTCCTGGGGCTACTACCCAAGCAGCGGACTGGGTCTGGTCCTCATCATCGTCATCGTCCTGCTGCTCATGGGGCGGATTTAGCCCGCTGCGAGCGTGAACCATCTCCCACGGTCTGCCGGTCAATCGTTCATTTCATCATCAGGCCCGCCTCAGGGCCAGCGGAGAAGTCCCATGATTGCCAATTTGTTTCGTAAGTCTCTAATCCGCAACACGCTGATCGTGGCCAGTCTGGCCGCTGGCCTTAGCACAGGCGCTTATGCCGACTCCACCGACGCGTCGACGCCGCAGCCTCATAGCGACAGCGTAGGCACGGCGATCACCGATGCGGCGATCACCTCGAAAGTGAAGTCCAAGTTTGTCGGCGACGATCGGCTGAAGAAATCCGACATCAGCGTAACCACCACCAATGGCGTCGTCACGCTGACCGGAACGGCATACGGCCCCGACGCAAAAGCGGGTGCCGAAATACTGGCGAGCGGTGTTGACGGTGTGAAGGATGTGGACGATAACCTTCAAGCCCCTACAGCGGCTGACACCGGTCCGAGCAAGGTGGACAAGGCGGCGGCGAAGACCAAACGAGTCGCGTCGGATAGCTGGATCACTACCAAGGTGAAATCCGAGATCACGGCGGACAGCCTGGCCAAAGGCTTTGACGTGAGCGTCACCACCACACACGGCGTGGTGGTGCTGAAGGGGGCGCTGGCCAGCCAGGATGCCATCGACCACGTCAAGAGTCTCGCTGAAAAAGTGAAGGGTGTAAAAAGCGTGGATACGGCGCTGCTGACGGTTAGCGGGGCCTAGTGAAATCAGAGTTGGCCGGCCAGGATGGCCGGCGTCAAGATCGGGGATGATCGAAGCCGCACCGCAAGGTGCGGCTTTTTCTTTTCCGTTTCAGTGTCTCGTCATCCGCATGATTGTTCCTTGACTGAGTGCCGGAATAGTCCCGCGAATTGCCGGCAAGATGGACCGGGGTGGCTTCAAGATTGGTGAGCCACCCCGCGATGCGGTCGCTATGTTCGGTGCCGCACAGAGTGTCCCCCGGATTGAGTGGAAAACAGTGCTAGAAACGTCAGGGTGTCCTGGCGCACGGTGTCCTGGCGTTGATTCATGCGAGCGTGGCTCATTACGTGAATGAATGGCGTAAGAGAACGCGAGGTGAGCACCATGATCCACTATCGGGCCGGCATCAAAGCGATCAGGCGCCGGGTCCGGAAGAGGTACTGCATGGCGGTGCTGGCTGGGGGTCTGCTGGGCGGTGCTTATGCAGTGGCCGCACCGCGCGTTGAGGCGCCGTCGCCAAAGTCAGCCCCGGCGCATTCATCCCAGGCTGCAAAATCCTTGCACGATCGCAATGTCTGTGGCCTGAAACCCGGAGGCGTCGTTGTCGTATTGCCGATATTCATATTGGGAGGCGGTGCCGACGGTCAGGCCGTTTTTTACCTTGGGCACATTGACGATCCTGTCTGTACCTGGGCCATTTAATCGAAAGACCACGAAAGGAATCACGGCATGACGACCGATAAATTTGTCCATAGAAGCCAGATCATTGCGCAGTACCTCTCCGAGATTGCCCTGCATGGCGCGCAGGCCGGGTCGGACGGCACCCCGCAGCTGGTCAATCCGTATTTCCGCGAAGTGGTCAGCGCGCAGGAGCGCTTGCTCAATGCGCTGGAACAGTTGCTCGAGAAGGCGCCGGGTCGGACGGTGGTTTAACTCCTTGCACTTGCGTCGCCATCGCTGCGGGCCGCCATGAGACTCGGCGCTCGCCCCGGCGCTTCGCCGCTGTCTTATCGCATGCCGGCGGTCGTGCGCTGAGCGGTCGCCATCCTGCTTGCATAAGGGCGGCAGCGTACCGACGTCGTACGACTATCCTCCTAATGTCGGTGGTGCACCCATCCCGGCACCCAGCAATTTCGCGGGGCGCGGATTCGGAGGGTTTCCATGAAAAAAATGAACGGACACAACCCGACCATCGACGCCGAAGACCCCGCGGTGGTTCCCGGAAAGCCGGCGCCCGGCAAGGCAGCGCTGCCTTCTGTGGATAAGAGGCTGTCGTTGCCGCTCCCCCCGAAAGACGCCTTGCACCCGCCGCTGCGTGCAGCCAAGGGCGACGACGACCTCATGAGTGAAGAACCGTCGGTGCCTGAGCGTGGATGAGATCAAAGGCAGGCCCAAGCAGCGGGGAGGCGCCGCCAAGGGCGCCTGGAGCCATTCGACCGAGAGTGAGTTTTCGAAGTCCGGGGACCACCACAAGCAGAAGAGATCCGACCTGGCACAGAAGCGCGACGCTATTGCGCGTGACGATGTTGAAAAACAGATCAAGAATTTCTTCAGGTAGTTGTCGCCATTGATTCGTCGACATGCAAAGCTTGCTTTGAAACATTCGGCTTGTGCGCATTTCATATGTTCGCTACCGAACATACGCTGAATAAATATGGGGCTACGCTCGGCCGGGGTAGGGCGTGGCCGGCAGTAACGGGTTTCCGATTGGAAGGTGAATGCCGCGATGGTACGGCTGCGCATGGTATTGGAGGGATGCAGCGCACCATTATGGAGCGATCATGAACAGCACTGATCTCGATTTTCTCGATTCCGCCATTGCCGAAATCGAAGGCTCTGCCACTGCGACCCTGAGTTCAAACGGAAAGGCGATACGTGGCGACCAATCACGCTACAGGCCGACTCGTGATCCTGACGAAGCCCTGCGGTTGATGGACAAGTACATCGCCAGAGTCGTGAGGACGAACGATGCCTGGGCAGCGGTAGGCCCAAGCGGCCGCGCCTGCGTCGGTCCCACCTTGCCGATAGCGGTGTGCATGGCGATCGTCGAAGCACGCTGATCGCAGCGTCGAATCATCACACTCTTAGGCCCCCGACAATGTGCACGCGATTCGCCTATGCGCCCCGCGACGACCAGCTGTCCGTCGTCGAACAGGGCTTCGGCCGTCGCGTCCGGGAGGAGTTATCGGAGTTTCCAGCGAACCATGACGTGCGGCCGGCGCAGCGCGTCCCGGTCATTCGGTGGTTGACCGGGGGTCAGCCCCATGTGGTTTCGGCCCGCTGGGGCTTCATCCCGCCATGGGTTATGACGGACCAGGCCGAACTGGAATTCCAAACTGAACTTGAGCACGCCGACTCCGAAGGAAAATGGCGCTACGCCTGGCGTTATGCGCGTTGCCTGATTCCCGCTACTGCCTGGTATGAAACCGCACCCGCTGTCGGTGGAATGTCCGGGGCCGCGTCAGGCGATCTGCCGCCGGGTCAGGTCGCCGATCGTACGCTGAAGGTGGCGAACGCCAGTGGACAACTGTTCATGCTGGCAGGACTTCACGGCTTCCTGACCACCGAGCAGGGCCATCGTGAAACCACCAGCATCCTCACCCGCCAGGCACCCCCCGGTCTGGAATGGGCGCGGCAGCGCGTGCCGTGCATGGTCCCGCGCAAAGCGTGGAATGAATGGCTCTATCCCTATGCCACCGACCCGCGCCGAATCGCCGGCATGCTGGATCAGGCGGATCCGTGGTTGGAGGCCCGCGTCACGATGCAGCGGATCGGACGCCACGACGTTATCAATTGACCTGCCGCTGCGGCAGATAAGGCAGCAGGCGATCGGTTTCCCTCTTGACCACGGCGTAACATTCGCAGCTCAACTGCTCGAGCCTGGGCCGGTCCAGCACCGTGATATGTCCGCGACGGTATTCGATCACGCCAAGCCTCTGCAATTTGCCGGCAGCGTCGGTGACGCCTTCGCGGCGCACTCCGAGCATGTTGGCGATGAGTTCCTGGGTCATGGCCAGTTGATTGTTCGGCAGACGGTCCAGGGACAGCAGCAGCCAGCGGCATAGTTGCTGGTCTACCGAGTGATGCCGGTTGCAGACTGCGGTCTGGGACATTTGCGTGATCAGCGATTGGGTGTAGCGCAGCAGCAGATGCAACAGCTCGGTATTGCGATAGAACTCGTCCTTGAGCCACCGCGCACTCAAGCGGTAAGCCGAACCTGCGCTCTGCACGATGGCCCGGCTCGGCGTGCTTTCACCGCCCATGAACAGGGAGATGCCGACCAGACCGTCGTTGCCCACAACTGAGATTTCTCCGGACGCGCCGTTTTCCATCACGTAGAGCAACGACACGATGGAGTCGGTCGGAAAGTAGACGTGGGCCAGGGTATCGCCGGATTCATACAAAGCCTCGCCGAGCCGCAGCGAAACCAGATCGAGATGGGGGAGAAGGCGGTTCTGCACTTCGGCCGGCAAGGCAGCCAGAAGATGATTTTGCTGTGGTGCAGGCGTCTCGGACACATCAATCCCCATTTCATACGAGAGCGCCGGGGAAAGGCTTAAAAACTCCCCGTAACGGGAAATCATAGCCCAAATACCGCGCCTCTTATGTACGGTACAGCACATTGCGCCTGCCGGGATTGCCGAGAGAAATGCAGACAAGCCAGGCGCTCGATTCGGGGATTCCCGGGGAACTCCGGAGAGCACCTGCCGGTCTCAATGTTGCAACGCACCATTTTCAGGCGAGAGCTGTATCACGATGCCGATTCGACGCAACTACCGATTCAAGCTTTCTCCAGGGAAGCTGCCCGACTGGCGCCCTGACGGCGTTCCAACCGGCCATTCCTTCAATCGTCGGGATTTCTGCCCGCGGCCGCGCGACCAGCGGGAGCTCCCGCGCCGCATTGACGAAATCGCGGGCACGCCGCCAATTCCTGCCCGGGCGGCCTGAGAAAACGATCGTGTCCATTACGTACTGGCTGATTGCCGTTGTCGCCGCCTGCCTGGTGTTGCCGCTGGTCGGTTGGTGGCTGCGCCAGCGCCCTTTCCGCTGGTTTGGGTTCTCGATTGAAGACGAAGCCCTGGTCGAGGAACCTGCGGTGTCCCTGTCGCCGTCGACGCCGGATGGCGTCAAGCGTGCCGCCGTGTCGCCCGTAACTGTGAGCTGGTGGCGCAGGCAGGGTTGAGGGTTTACTCGCGGGGTCCGGCGATGGCAGGCTTTGAACCACGCCGCCGATGGCCGGTCTTAAGTGACACCAGGCGGCCGGCAGCATCGTCGACTCGATGTTCACAGGCCTCGCCCCAAACAGGAGTAACACAACATGGAACTCGGCATGATCGGCTTGGGGCGCATGGGCGCCAATATGGCGCAGCGCCTGATCCGCGGCGGACATCGCGTGGCGGGCTTCGATCCGGACCAGAAAGTACGCAAGGACATCGCGAGCAAGGGCGTCGAAGCCGCCGAAACGCTGGAGGTCCTGGTCGGCAAGCTCAAGGCGCCGCGGGTGCTGTGGCTGATGGTTCCCGCCGGGGAGGTGGTGGACCAGACCATCGAAGCCCTGCTGCCCAGGCTGACGCCGGGCGATACGCTGATCGACGGCGGCAACTCCAATTACAAGGACACACAGCGCCGCGCCAAAGCGCTGGCGGAGAAGAACATCCACTACGTCGATTGCGGCACCAGCGGCGGCGTGTGGGGCCTGGCCGAGGGCTACAGCATGATGGTCGGCGGCGATGAAGCGGCGGTCGAGCGGCTGCGGCCGATCTTCGAAAGCCTGGCGCCGGCCAAGGATCAGGGTTGGGGCCGCGTCGGCCCGGCCGGTTCGGGCCACTACACCAAGATGATTCACAACGGCATCGAGTACGGCATGATGCAGGCCTATGCCGAGGGCTTCTCCATCCTCAAGCACAAGGAGGAGTTCGGGCTGGACCTGCACCAGGTGGCCGAGATCTGGCGCTACGGCAGCGTGGTGCGTTCCTGGCTGCTGGATCTGACCGCCGATGCCCTGGGCAAGAACCCGACGATGAAGGGCATCGCGCCCTACGTGGTCGATTCCGGCGAAGGCCGCTGGACGGTGGACGATGCCATCGCGCTCAATGTGCCGGCTCCGGTGATCACGCTGTCCCTGATCGAAAGGCTGCGCTCGCGCGATACCGAATCGTTCTCCGACAAACTGCTGTCGGCGATGCGCAACGAGTTCGGCGGCCACCCGATCAAGTCGGAATAAGCACGCCCGGCGCCTGGGACAGGCATGACCAGCAGTGAGACGGGATTGAATATCCTTGCGCTGAACAGCGGCTCGTCTTCCCTGAAGTTCGGCTTGTATCAGGTGGGAGGACCGGCACAGGGCAAAGTGCTGCTCTCCGGCGAAGCAAGCTCGATCGGCGACAAGAAGAGCACAATCGGCGCGCAGGACTGGCGCAACGACAAGCCGTATTCCAGAACAGCACCCATCCCCGATCAGCAGCATGCAGTCGCTCTCATCGGAAAGCTGCTGGCTGATAGCGGAATGCCGCCGCCCGATGCCATCGGGCATCGGATCGTGCATGGCGGACCAAAGCTCCGGCAGCACTGCCGCATCGATGCGGCGGTGCTGGAACAGCTCGAAGCCGCCACGGCCTTCGCACCGCTGCACATCCCGCCGGCATTGGCGGTGATCCGCTTTGCGCAGGAACATTTTCCCGACGTGCCGCAGGCGGCTTGTTTCGATACCACTTTTCACGCCGATCTGGCCGAGGTCGCCCGGGTCTTGCCGATCTCCAAGGATTTGCAGTCGGAGGGTGTGCAACGCTACGGGTTCCACGGTCTTTCCTGTGAATCGATCGTGCATCAGCTCGGCGATGAGCTGCCGAACCGCCTGGTCATCGCCCATCTGGGCAATGGCGCCAGCATCACGGCGGTCAAGGGTGGGAAGTCGATCGATACCAGCATGGGCCTGACCCCGACCGGCGGCATCATCATGGGTACGCGCAGCGGCGATCTCGATCCGGGCATCCTGATCTACCTGCTGCGCGAGAAGAAATTCGATGCGGCGAAGCTGGAAGATCTGCTCGATCACCGCTCCGGCCTGCTGGGAATTTCGGGCCTGGCCAGCGATATGCGGCGCCTGCACGAAGCCGCTGCATCGGACGCCGACGCCCGGCTTGCGATCCGGATGTTCTGCTATTCCGCGCGCAAGCAGCTGGCCGCGATGATCGCCGCGCTGGACGGGGTCGACCTGATCGTCTTCACCGGCGGCATCGGGGAAAATGACGGCGCAGTACGCGCTGCGATCTGCGGCGGCCTGTCCTGGATCGGCGTCAGCCTGGATGAAAGCCGCAACCGCGCGGCGAACGACCCCATCAGCGGTCCGGCATCGCGTTGCCCGGTGCGGGTGATGGTTTCGCAGGAAGACCTGCAGATCGCCCGTCATACCTGGGCCTTGCTGCGGCAGAAGCCATCCTGAGCGCAGCCGCTTCTCCTCGCCAGAGCAATTTTGATTTACTTGCTTGCGCGGTCATCCTGAGCGTAGCGAAGGATCTGGCCTCGCGCTATGGCCAGATCCTTCGCTACGCTCAGGATGACAAGAAGGAAAGCACATATATGAATCGACCAAATATGCGCTAGGCGATTCCGAGACGGCGGAACAGCGGACCCTTCACCTGGTCCAGGATGATGGCGAAAGCGATCGCCGCGGCAAACGTGCCCAATACCACCAGGGCGGGCAGGGGTTTCATGGCGAACCCGCCGACCGCCAGTATCGAGGCAATCGCGATGTCGGCAGCGGACGAGACGAGGACCCACAGTCCCGGGCGGGAGGACCACAGCCGCCGGCGTTCGCGATTGGTATAGGTGGTCGCCTGATTGCCGAACACGATGACGACAAATGCCAGGGTCCTCAGGGTTTCGACGTCGAACCCCATCCGGTAGAAGCCGCACAGCAGGACCAGCGTGCAAAAGATCAGCTCTCCGGCGCCCATGGCGACACCCGCCACCGTCAGCTTGCCGATTTTCCAGGCATTCGGCATCGGCGATGGCCGCACGTTGTCGGTCGTCAACGACATGCCGAGGAAGTCGCCGGTGATCATGATCAGGACCATCAGGAACGGCGTCAGGATGGCATGTCCGGTCATGATCAGGCCGACTGCCAGGAACAACACCTGCACCGCTTTCTTGGTGATGGAGTTCAGCGTGTAGGTGAGGATGCGCTGGAACGCCAGTCGCCCTTCCTTGACCGCGGCGACGATGCCGGCAAGTCCGGGTTCGGTCAGCACCACGCCAGCAGCGGACTTGGCCACATCGGTGGCGCTGGAAACCGCAATGCCGATCTGCGCCTGGCGCAGCGCCGGCGCATCGTTGGCCCCGTCCCCGCACATGCCGACGGTATGGCCGCCATGCTGGAACACCTTGACCAGTTTGTACTTGTCCTCCGGCAGCACGCCGGCGAAGACCGCATAAGCCTCGGGACGCACCTCGTCCGGGATCGGCCCGGGCGGACAAACCCCGCCATCCAGGCCCACTGCGTGAGCCACAATGGCGGCCGTTGCCGGCGCATCGCCCGTGACCATCACGGTGCGCACGCCGAGGCTGTGCAGCTCGCGGACCAGGGCGGAGGAGTCCGCGCGGGGCGGGTCGCTGAGCGCGATGAGCCCGACCAGCTTCAGCGCCGCCGACGGTCCGGCCGCGACCGCCAGCACCCTGAATCCCTGAGCCTCAAGCGCGGTCGCCGCCGCTGCGGCGGTTGGCGCTGGCTGGGCCAGGCGGATGACCACGGCAAAGGCCCCCTTCACCAAGCGCTGTGTGCCACCGTTCGCGTCAGCCACCATCGCCTCCGACATCTTCGTCGCCGGATCGAACGGTACGAAACTAAGCGGTTGCGGCGCGGCAGCGACCTTGCTGTCGACGGCTGCGGCCCTGATGGCGGCATCGACCGGATCCAGTCCTCCCTCCGAGCTGGCCAGAACCGCCAGCGCCAGTACCCGCGCCGCGTCGAACCCGGGCATGGGCTGAACCGTCGTCACTTTCAGCTCGTTGCGCGTCAGCGTGCCCGTCTTGTCGGCGCACAGGACATCCATGGTGGCTGCTTCATCCACCGCCGACAGCCGGGTCGGAAGGACGCCCCGTTTGGCCAGGGCCCGTGCGCCGAGCGCCGATGCCAGGGTGAAGGTCGCCGGCAGCGCCACCGGTATCGATGCAAGGACCGCCGTCAGGACCAGCGGGATGATCTCGGCGAGCGGCAGTTTGAGAAAGTACGCATATGCCACCAGCAGCACGATGACGCCGCCGTTGAAAATCGCCAGATTGCGCACCACACGCAGAACGGCTTTCTGCTGTGAGCTCGTCACATGGGCGGTGCGGACCAGTTCCGCGGTGCGGCCGAACTTGGTGCGTGCTCCGGTCGCGGTGACTTCCGCCACCGCCTCGCCGCGCCGCACCAGGGCGCCGGCATAGGTTTGCAGGCCGGCGCCGGCTTCGATCGGAACCGATTCTCCGGTCAGCATGGATTGGTCGAGCAGCACCTCTCCGCGGATGAGACGGACATCCGCGGCCACCACGGCGCCGAGCGACAGCTTCACCACATCGCCCGGCACCAGTTCGACGGCGGGTACGGTGGCCCAGCTGCCGCCGCGCAGGACGGACGCGCTCAACGCCAGCCGCGACTTCAGCGCGGCCAGGGTTGCCTGGGCTCGCCCCTCCTGGAAAAAGCCGAGCGCAGTGTTGAACAGCAGGAGGCCGGCGATGAGCGCGGCCTCGGCATAGTCGCCCAGCGCGAGCTGAAGCAGGATGGCGGCCTCCAGCATCCAGGGAACCGGCGCCCAGAAACTGCCCAGCGCCCTGCGCAGCGGATGCATCGTCGTGTCGGGCATCGCGTTGGGGCCGACAGTCTGCAGCCGACGGCGGGCCTCATCCCTGCTCAGCCCCGCCGGTGGGCCGGCATCGGCAACGCCGGGGGGCTTTGCGGGTGGGAGGCCGGCGGCGGGTAGCGGATCGGCCATGAGCTTCGACTTTCCATCCGTTCAAAGGATGGAGCATGCCTGGAACAAGCATGCCGATCTGTACGGCAACACCCTTTGGGCCAACGGTCGCACGGTTCTATGGGCGCATCCGTTCCTGCATCGCCCCTCGGCGGATTCTCCCGCCCGGGTTTATGCGGATGCTGCGGCGCCCGGCCACTTCCAGTTGCGGATTTCCGGCAGGTCCTGGCCGTATTGGTCGATGTATTGCTTGTGCTCGATCAGCTTGTCCTTGAGCTGCTGCTTCAGGTAGATGCCCGGCTCGCCGGTCTGCGGCAGGCGGTCGATGGCTTCCATCACCAGGTGGAAGCGGTCCAGTTCGTTCAGCACCGTCATGTCGAAGGGCGTGGTGATGGTGCCCTCTTCCTTGTAACCGCGGACATGGATATTGTCGTGATTGGTGCGCTGGTAGGTCAGCCGGTGAATCAGCCAGGGGTAGGCATGGAAGGCGAAGATGACCGGCTTGTCTTTGGTGAAGAGCTCGTCGAAATCCATCTCGCTCAAGCCATGCGGATGCTCGGTCTGCGGCTGCATCCGCATCAGGTCGACGACGTTGACCACCCGGATCTTCAGCTCGGGCAGGTGCGCGCGCAGGATGGAGACGGCGGCGAGCGTTTCCAGCGTGGGCACGTCGCCGCAGCAGGCCATTACCACATCGGGAGCCACGCCCTGGTCGTTGCTGGCCCACTGCCAGGTGTCGATGCCCTTGATGCAGTGCTTGACGGCGGCATCCATGCCCAGCCACTGCGGCGCCGGGTGTTTGCCGGCGATCACCACGTTGACGTAGTGACGGCTGCGCAGGCAGTGATCGATTACCGATAGCAGGCAGTTTGCATCCGGCGGCAGGTAGACGCGCACCACCTCGGCCTTCTTGTTCATCACGTGGTCGATGAACCCGGGGTCCTGGTGGGTGAAGCCATTGTGATCCTGGCGCCAGACGTGGGAAGCGAGCAGGTAATTGAGGGAGGCGATCTTGCGCCGCCAGGGCAGGTGTGCGGTGACTTTCAGCCACTTGGCGTGCTGGTTGAACATCGAATCGACGATGTGGATGAACGCCTCGTAGCAATTGAACAGCCCGTGCCGCCCGGTGAGCAGATAGCCTTCGAGCCAGCCTTCGCACTGGTGCTCGCTGAGCATCTCCATCACGCGTCCGCCCGGCGCGAGAAATTCGTCGTTCGGCAGGGTTGCGGCTTCCCATTGCCGCTGGGTGGTTTCGAACAGGGCTTCCAGGCCGTTGGACAGCGTCTCGTCGGGCCCGAATACCCGGAAATTCCGCTGCTCCTCGTTTAGTTTCACCACATCGCGCAGAAAGCGGCCCAGCACATGGGTGTCGCCGATGCCGCCGTGTCCCGGCTCCGGCACGTCGACCCCGTATTCGCGGAAATCCGGCATGCGCAGATCGCGCAGCAGGATGCCGCCGTTGGCATGCGGATTGGCGCCCATGCGCCGGTCGCCGGTCGGCGCGAGTTCGGCCAGCTCGGGCTTCAGGCGGCCCTGCTCGTCGAACAGCTCCTCCGCCCGGTAGCTGCGCAGCCAGTCTTCCAGCAGCTTGAGGTGTTCCGGGTGAGTCGCCGGATCGGACAGCGGCACCTGGTGCGAGCGGAAGGTGCCTTCGATCTGCAGGCCATCGACCATGATCGGCCCGGTCCAGCCCTTGGGCGAACTGAGCACGATCATCGGCCAGCGCGGACGATCGAGATGGCCGTTGAGGCGTGCATCCCGCTGAATGGCCTTGATCTGTTCCACGGCCGTGTCCAGCGTCGCGGCCATGGCTTCATGCATCAACCTGGGTTCATGCCCCTCGACGAAGTAAGGGGTCCAGCCATAGCCGCGCAGCAGCTGTTCCAGTTCTTCCCGGGTGATGCGGGCCAGCACCGTCGGATTGGAAATCTTGTAGCCGTTGAGATGCAGGATCGGCAGCACCGCGCCGTCGCTGGCCGGATTGAGGAATTTGTTCGAATGCCAGGCCGTGGCCAGCGGTCCGGTTTCCGCTTCGCCGTCGCCGACGACACAGGCCACGACCAGATCGGGATTGTCGAACACCGCCCCGAACGAATGGCTGAGCGAGTAGCCCAGCTCGCCGCCTTCGTGGATCGAGCCGGGGCACTCCGGCGAGGCGTGGCTGGGAATTCCCCCCGGAAACGAAAACTGCTTGAACAGCTTGCGCAGCCCCGTCTCATCCCGGCTGATGTCGGGATAGATCTCGCTATAGGTACCCTCCAGGTAGGTGTTGCCGACGACGGCCGGGCCGCCGTGTCCGGGGCCGGAGACGTAAATCATGTCGAGGTCGTACTTTTTAATGACCCGGTTCAGGTGCGCATAGATGAAGTTCTGCCCGGGCGTAGTACCCCAGTGCCCCAGCAGCATGTGCTTCACGTCCGCAAGCTCCAGGGGGCGTTTCAGCAGCGGATTGTCGTAAAGATAGATCTGTCCGACCGCCAGATAATTGGCGGCGCGCCAGTAGGCGTCGATCTTGTGCAGCAGTTCCGGCGTGAGCGTGTTGGATGTCATGCTTGATTCTCCTGGCGGCTTTCACCGGAATGACGCTGCCGTCAGCGCCAGCAGTGCCTTGGCGCGGGCACAGACGCGATCGACCGTGAAGCCGTATTCGCGCAGCAGGACTTCCGCCGGCGCGGAAGCGCCGAAGCGGTCCACGCTGAGCATGTCGCCGCGTACGCCGATATAGCGATCCCAGCCTTGCGCCACACCCAGCTCGACCGCCAGCCGCGCGCCGACCGCGGGCGGCAGCACGGCGTCGCGCTCGGCCTGCGGCAGGGCTTCGAACAAGTCCCAGCTCGGCATCGACACGCAGCGTACGGCGACGCCATCCTGCTGCAGCCGTTCCGCCGCCGCCACGATCAGGCTGACCTCGGAGCCGCTGGCGAGCAGGATCAGCTCGGGCTTGCCGTCCGGCGCATCGCTGAGCACGTAGGCGCCGCGGCGCAATCCCTCCGCCGCGGCGTAGCGACCGCGGTCGAGCGTGGGCAGATCCTGCCGGCTCAGCACCAGCAGTACAGGGCGGTCGCGCGTTTCCACGGCGACGCGCCAGGCGACGGCGGTTTCGTTGGCGTCGGCGGGCCGGATCACGGTGAGATCCGGAATTGCGCGCAGGCTGGCCAGCTGCTCCACCGGCTGGTGGGTGGGGCCATCCTCGCCCAGCGCGATGCTGTCGTGGGTGAACACGTGCACCACGTGCAGGCCCATCAGCGCCGCCAGCCGGATCGGTGGACGCATGTAGTCGGAGAAGATCAGGAAGGTCGAGCCGTAGGGAATGAATCCGCCGTGCGCGGCGAGACCATTGACGATGGCGCCCATCGCATGCTCGCGCACGCCGAAGTGCAGGTTGCGCCCGGCGTAACTCCAGCCGCCGCCGTCCGAGCCCTGCTGGTCCTCGCTCGCCGGCGGCGGCGGGTTGAAGTCGCCGAGCCCCTTGAGGGCGGTCTTGGTCGAGGGGTCGAGATCGGCCGAGCCGCCGCTCAGGGCCTGCAGCCGCGGCGCGATGGTGTTCATCACCTTGCCGGAAGCCTCGCGCGTGGCCAGGCCCTTGGCGTCGGCGGGGAATTGCGGAATGTCCGCATCCCAGCCCGGCGGCAGCTCGCGGCGCAGGCGCCCCTGCAGCTCCGCGCACAGATCGGGGAAGGCCCTGGCGTAGGCGCTCATCTGCTCGTTCCATTCCGCCTCGTCGTGCGCGCCGCGCTGCACCGCCCGCCGCATATGTGTCAGCGCCGCCTCCGGGATGAGGAAGTCCGGCTCGGCCGGCCAGCCCAGTTTCTGCTTGGTCTGGCGCACGCCGTCCTTGCCCAGCGGGGAGCCATGGGCCTTGAAACTGTCCTGCTCGGGCGAGCCATAGCCGATATGGGTGCGCACCAGGATCAGCGAGGGCCGCGCCGTTTCCGCGCGTGCCAGGTGCAGGGCCGAGTCGAGCGCGGCGAGATCGTTGCCGTCCGCCACCGTCAGCGTCTGCCAGCCGTAGGCCTCGAAGCGCCGCGCGCGGTCCTCGGAAAAGGTGATGTCGGTGCCGCCGGCCAGGGTGACGCGGTTGTCGTCGTAGAGGCAGATGAGTTTGCCCAGCCCCAGGTGACCGGCCAGCGAGGCGGCTTCGGCGGAGACGCCTTCCATCAGGTCGCCGTCGCCGGCGATGACTACCGTATGGTGATCGATGACGGCGTGACCGGGGCGGTTGTAGCGCGCGGCCAACTGCGCTTCGGCGATGGCCATGCCGACGGCATTGGCCAGGCCCTGCCCGAGCGGCCCGGTGGTGGTTTCCACGCCCGGCGTGTGGCCGCGCTCGGGATGCCCCGGGGCCTTGCTGCCCCATTGGCGGAACTGCTTTATATCGTCCAGGGAAAGCGCATAGCCGCTCAGATGCAGCAGGCTGTAGAGCAGGGCCGAGCCGTGCCCGGCGGAAAGCACGAAGCGGTCGCGATTAACCCAGTCCGGGTTGTGCGGGTTGTAGCGCAGCCAGCGCGTCCACAGGGCGTAGGCCATCGGTGCGGCGCCGAGCGGCAGGCCCGGATGGCCGCTGTTGGCTTTCTGCACCATGTCCACCGAGAGGAAGCGGATGGTGTCGATGCATTGCTGGTCGAGTTCGTCGGACATGGCGGCTCCGTGATGAGGTGATTTGCGTCAGTGGCGCGGATGCGGTCCTTCGTGACCGGCTGCGGCGCACTTGACATGAATGCCGCCGAGATCGGCGGCTGGAATGTTCACGGCCTTCCCCGGCCGGCGCCCGTGGCATGGCGCAGCTCGCCTTCTCCACCGGGGCGAAGGTCCCCTTGCTTCGTGCGGGACAGCACACAGGCCGTATTGATCAGTGCCATGTGGGTCAGCGCCTGCGGAAAATTTCCCAGCATGCGCCGGGCGCGCGGGTCGTATTCTTCCGACAGCAGGCCCAGGTCGTTGCGCAAGGCGAGCAGGCGTTCAAACAGGGCTTCAGCGTCCTGCTGGCGGCCGATCAGCGCCAGATTCTGGGCCAGCCAGAACGAGCACGGCAGAAACACGCCTTCACCCGGCGGCAGGCCATCGACATTGCTGGCGGAGGAGTAGCGCAGCACCAGCCCGTCGGCCACCAGATCGCGCTCGATCGCTTCGACCGTGCCGCGCACCCTGGGGTCTTCAGGCGGCAGAAAGCCGACCAGCGGGATCAGCAGCAGGCTGGCATCCAGTTGCGTCGAACCGTAGTGCTGGACGAAGGTATTGCGCTGCGCGTCGAAGCCGTCCGCGCAGATCTGGGCGTGGATGGCATCGCGCACGGTGCGCCAGCGCTCGACCGGACCCTTCACCGAAAAGCGCTCCACGCCCTTGACTGCGCGGTCGAACGCCACCCAGGCCATGACCTTGGAGTGCGTGAAGTGCTGCCTGGGCCCGCGTATTTCCCAGATGCCTTCATCCGGCCTCTGCCAGTTCCCTTCCAGGAACTCGAGCAGGGTCGTTACGATCTCCCAGGCATGAGGCTCAGGATCCACTCCCGCGCATCGCGCCTGGTAGAGGGTATCCATGACTTCGCCGTAGATATCGAGCTGGAACTGCGTCGAAGCGGCGTTGCCCACGCGCACCGGCGCCGCGCCGCCGTAGCCCGGCAGCCAGGCTACTTCATATTCGTCGATACGACGCTCGCCGGTGACGCTGTACAGAACCTGCAAGTCCGCGGCGCTTCCCGCTACGGCCCGCAGCAGCCAGTCCCGCCAGGCCGCCGCCTCGTCGTGATAGCCGGCCGCCAGCAGCGCGTTGAGCGTGAAGGTGGCGTCACGCAACCAGCAGTAGCGGTAATCCCAGTTGCGCACGCCGCCCGGCTGTTCCGGCAATGACGTGGTCGGCGCCGCGATGATGCCCCCGGTGGGGTAATAGGTCAGCGCCTTCAGCGTGATCAGCGAGCGCATCACGGCATCGCGCCAGCGGCCCTGGTACTCGCAGCGGTCTGACCATTTCTGCCATCTGAGTTCCGCCTCCCGCAGCGCCTGCTCCGGATCGAGGGCGGGCGGAGCCGCTTCATGCGAGAGATGGTAATTGAGTACGAACGATGTGCGCTGCCCGGCCGCGACGTCGAACTCCGCAACCGTCTTCATGTTCTCGCCGCGCGTGGGAACGTCCGTGCGAAGTTCCAGCGTGTTCGGTCCCGCGGTCGCCAGCAGCACGCCGTCGAGCTGCCGCACCCAGGGAACGATGGAGCCGTAGTCGAAGCGGACGACCAGCTCCATGCGCATCGCCACGCGTCCGCGCAGGCCTTCCACGATGCGCACGATGTCCCGGCGCTCGTTCGACAACACCATGTAGTCGATGATGCGGACGGCGCCCCCGTCCGACTCGAATTCCGTTTCCAGAATCAGGGTATCGGCGCGATACCTGCGCTGGATGCGGCTCCCCTCGGCCGCCGGCGCGATCAGCCAGCGGCCGTGCCCGGGTTCGCCCAGCAGGGCCGCGAAACACGCACTCGAATCGAACCGCGGCAGGCAAAGCCAGTCGATGGAGCCGTCGCGGCCGACCAGGGCGGCGGTGTGGCAATCGCCGATCAGGGCATAGTCTTCAATGGGCAGCGGCTGTTTACCTTCCTTGGACATGGCCACTCCTGTCAGCCTGGTCCGGACATGTCGAAAGCGACACGCGGCGGCGGCTTGCCCGACAGCGGGCTGATGAGAGTGCTCACGCGCCCGGCTGCCGCAGCCGGCGATAGCGTCGGATCAGGGCATTGGTCGAGCTGTCGTGGCCGAGTTCTGGAGTGCCGGCGCTAGTGATCTCGGCAACGGTGCGCTTGGCCAGCGCCTTGCCCAGTTCCACGCCCCACTGGTCGAACGAATCGATATTCCAGATCACGCCCTGCACGAAGACGCTGTGCTCGTACAGCGCCACCAGCGCGCCCAGCGCGTGGGGCGTGAGCTGTTCCGCCAGGATGGTGTTGCTGGGCCGGTTGCCCTCGAAGGTACGGTGCGGCACCAGTGCCGCGGGCGTATCCTCGGCCCGCACCTCGTCCGCGGTCTTGCCGAAGGCCAGCGCCTCGCCCTGCGCGAACAGGTTGGCCATCAGCAGGTCGTGCTGCTCGCCGAGCGGGTTGAGCGGCTGGCAGAAACCGATGAAGTCGCAGGGGATCAGCTGCGTGCCCTGGTGGATCAGCTGGTAGAACGAGTGCTGGCCGTTGGTGCCCGGCTCGCCCCAGTAGATCGGTCCGGTGGCATAGTCCACCCGGGCGCCGTCCAGCGTGACGTGCTTGCCGTTGCTCTCCATCGTCAGCTGCTGCAGATAGGCCGGAAAGCGCTTCAGGTATTGCTCATAGGGCAGCACCGCGACGGTCGGCGCGCCGAGGAAATTGGCGTTCCAGATCGCCAGCAGGCCGAGCAGCGCCGGCAGGTTGCGCTCCAGCGGCGTGCTGCGGAAATGCTCGTCCATGGCGTGGAAGCCGGCCAGCATGGCGCGGAAGTGTTCCGGCCCGATCGCCAGCATGGTCGAAAGCCCGATGGCCGAATCCATCGAGTAGCGGCCGCCGACCCAGTCCCAGAAGCCGAACATATTGTCGGTGGCGATGCCGAATTTTTTCACCTCGGCGGTATTGGTGGAGACGGCAACGAAATGCTTCGCCACCGCCTGCTCCTCGCCCAGCGTCCGCAGGCACCAGTCGCGCGCGGCGTGGGCATTGGTCAGCGTTTCCTGGGTGGTGAAGGTCTTGGAGCAGATCACGAACAGGGTTTCCGCCGCATCCAGATCGCGCACCGCTTCGGCGAAATCGGTGCCGTCGACATTGGAGACGAAGCGGAAAACCAGATCGCGCCGGCTGTAGTGGCGCAGCGCCTCGAAGGCCATTACCGGGCCGAGATCGGAACCGCCGATGCCGATGTTGATGATGTTGCGGATGCGCTTGCCGCTGTGGCCGGTCCAGGCGCCGCTGCGCACGCGGTCGCAGAATGCCGCCATGCGGTCGAGCACCGCATGCACCTGCGGCACTACATCCTGGCCGTCGACGAGGATGCGCTCTCCGGTGGGCGCGCGCAGCGCTGCCTGCAGCGCTGCGCGATGCTCGGTGACGTTGATGCGCTCGCCGCGGAACATCGCCTCGATGCGCGCGGGCAGGCCGCAGGCCACGGCGAGCTGGCGCAGCAGGCTCAGCGTTTCGCCGGTGACGCGCTGCTTGGAATAGTCCAGGTACAGGCCGGCGGCTTCGGCGACGTAGTGCTCGCCGCGCGCCGGCTCATCGGCGAACAGCTCGCGCAGATGCTTGCCGCCGATCCGGCCGAAATGCTGCTGCAAGGCTTGCCACTGCGGCCGGGCGCTCGGCAGCGGCGCCGCTGCGTTGCGGCCTGGCGGCGGCTGCTCCGTGCTCACGCGCCGGCCTTGCCGGCGCCGGCCAGCGCCGCGCTGCTGTCGGCGATGCGCTTGAGCAGTTCCTTCCAGGATTTGACGAAGGACTGCGCGCCCTCGTGCTGCAGCTGCAGCGCCAGTGCGTCGATGTCGATCCCGGCTTCGGCGAAGCGCTTCAACACCGCCTCGGCATCGCCGCCGCCGGGGTCCATGGCACCATTGAGCTTGCCGTGATCGGCAAAGGCGCGCAGGGTTTTTTCCGGCATGGTGTTGACGGTGTCGGGAGCGGCGAGCGTCTCGACGTACAGGGTATCGGGGGCCTGCGGGTCCTTGGTGCCGGTGCTGGCCCAGAGCAGGCGCTGCGGGCGTGCCCCGGCGGCGGCAAGCTTGTGCCAGCGCGGCGAGGCGAGCAACTCGCGATAGGCGCGGTAGCTGCGCTGGCCGATGGCGATGCCGAGCCGGTTGCGCAGCTCGGCGGGCACCTTCTCGCTCACCGCCTTGTCCCAGCGGCTGACGAACAGCGAAGCCACCGAGCTGATCTGTGGATCGAGCCCGGCGCCGATGCGGCGCTCGATGCCGCGCAGATAGGCCTCGGCGGCGGCGAGATATTGCTCGCGCGAAAACAGCAGGGTGACGTTGATCGGCACGCCGGCGAAGATCGCCTCCTCGATGGCGGGAATGCCCTCCGGCGTGCCCGGAATCTTGACGTACAGGTTGGGCCGGTCGGCCTGCTCCTGGATTTGCAGGGCCGCCGCGAGGCTGCCGGCGGTGTCCCGCGCCAGCAGCGGCGACACTTCCATCGAGACCCAGCCGTCGAGCCAATCGGTGGCGTCGAAGATCGGCCGGAACAGGTCGGCGGCGCGGCGCAGGTCTTCCAGCGCCAGCTCCATGAACAGCGCTTCGCCAGATTTGCCGGCCTTGGTCTTTTCGCGGATACCCTGGTCATAGGCATTGCCGTTGCCGATCGCCTCGTCGAAGATGGTCGGGTTCGAGGTCAGGCCGGTCACCGAGAATTCCTCGATGATGCGGCGCAGGCTGCCGTCATCGAGGATCTTGCGGGTGATGTTGTCCAGCCACAGGCTCTGGCCGAGATCGTGCAGTTGCTGTGTCGTGTTCATGCCTATTGTCCCTGGGAAGCGGTAGTCGGATGTGGGGCCGCAGCATGCAGCGGCGCGGCGGCGGAGAACTGCGAGCGGTCGAAGCGCATCAGCTCGCCGATGTGTTCGATGCTCAAGTCGGGCGGCGGCTCGATTGCCGTGCCGGCCGCCTCGGCGGCATAGTGGCCCTGGCGCACAAAGACCGTGGTCAGTTTAGCGCCAAGTGTCTGCTTCATCGCCGCCAGGATCTGCGGCTTGTCGTCCACCATCACATAGTGCGCCGCGGGATAGCGCCGCTGCGTCGCGTCGAGCGTGGATTGCTTGTGCATCTCGATCAGCACCCGGCCGGCCACCGCGGCCCACAGCCCGGCGACCTGGATCTTGCGCGGCTGGAACACCACATCGCCATCGGACAGGATCACCGGCAGGCCGAGCCCGCCCAGATGCGCGATCACATCGAGCGCGCAGGGGTAGAGGCGCTGCGCGAACGGATACTCCAGCAGGAAGCCCGACATCTGCAGCAATGCCGCTTCGTCTTCGAGCCCGCGGCGAAACGCCTGTAGAGTCCCAAGATAGTCGGCGTAGCCGAGTTCGCCGCGCAGCCCGGCGAAAAGCGCCCAGTAGCGGTTGCGTTCGTCGGCGCCGAATGCCTGTTCCAGGCGCGCCCCCAGGTCCGCGGCGAAGCGGTCGTTGTCGAGCAGGGTGTTGTCGACATCGAGCAGGAACACTATCTCTGCTGGCATCTCCGCTGCTGCGCTTGTGTCCGTCGCTAGCACGGCGCGGCTTCCTCCTTTTTCGGGTCGTGCCAGCCGCCATGGCCGCTGACGATGCGGGCCGCGGCGGCCGGGCCCCAGGTGCCGGGCTGGTATTCGCTGACCGGCTCGGCATCACCAAGCACCGGATCGATCACCCGCCACGCCGCTTCCACGGCGTCGTCGCGGGTGAATAGCGAGGGATCGCCGTGGATCGCATCGTGCAGCAGGCGCTGATAGGGCAGTTGTTCGCCGTGCGTCTGATGGCGGGCGATCAGTTCCACCGGCTCGCCGCGCATGTCCTCGCCGGGCAGCTTGACCCGCGCGCCGGTTGAGATCACCACTTCCGGGCTGAGCCGGAAGCGGAAATAGTTCGAGGTCGCCGGGCTGATCTCGTCGAAGATTCCCAGGGGCGGACATTTCAGGTTCACCACTACTTCGGTGGCGCTGATCGGCAGGCATTTGCCGGCGCGGATGTAGAACGGCACGCCGGCCCAGCGCCAGGTGTCGATATGCAGCCGCAGGGCGACGAAGGTCTCGACCTGCGATGCCGGGGCGACGCCTTCCTCCTCGCGATAGCCATGGAACTGGCCGCGCACCACCTCGGCCGGGTCCAGCCGGCGCATGGCGCGGAACAGCCGCAGCTTTTCGGCGCGCATCGATTCCGCGTCGTGCCCGACCGGCGCATCCATCGCCAGCAGCGCGATCACCTGCAGCAGATGGTTCTGCACCACATCGCGGAGGGTGCCGACTTCCTCGTAAAACGCGCCGCGACCCTGCACGCCGAAGTTCTCGGCCATGGTGATCTGCACGTTGTCGACATAGTGGCGGTTCCACACCGGATCGAGAAAGGCGTTGGCGAAGCGGAAGTACAGCAGGTTCTGCACCGCTTCCTTGCCCAGGTAATGGTCGATGCGGAAGATGGCCGACTCGTCGAACACCTCGTGCAGTTCGCGGTTGAGCGCCTGCGCCGAGGCGAGGTCACGGCCGAACGGCTTCTCGACCACGATGCGCGCATCCTTGGCGCAGCCGGCCTGCGCCAGCCCCTGCGCCACCGGGCCGAACATGCTGGGTGGAATCGCCAGGTAATGCAGCGGGCGCGTGGCCCCGCCCAGGGCCTGTTTCAGGCGCTGATGGGTGGCAGGGTCCTTGTAGTCGCCGTCGACGTATTGCATTTGCGCCGACAGCTTGGCGAAGGCCTCGTTGTCGACGCCGCCGTTCTGCTCCAGGCTGTCGCGCGCCCGTTCGCGCAGCTTTTCCAGCGTCCAGCCGGCACGGGCCACGCCGATGATCGGCATATCCAGCTGACCCTGCTGGATCAGTGCCTGCAGTGCGGGAAAGATCTTCTTGTAAGCCAGATCGCCGGTGGCGCCGAAGAAAACCAGCGCGTTCGAACTGGGTGTGGTCATCTCGATTCGCCTTCTCCGTGGCTGTGCTTGCGATATTGCCAGGCAATGTTGCGGGTCTTTGCGGCTGTATGACTATCTGACCGCCTTGGGCACAGTATCGTTCCGTTAATGGCCCGTAGTGCGGCGAGCTAGCGGGATACCTTGAGCACGCTTGAGCACGCCCGTTTACTGGCGATCGGGTAACTCTTGCCACAGGCGGAAGCCGCCCAGGAAAGCATTGGCATTATCGCCGCGATGGACGCCCGTCGGCAGCTTGCGCAGGTGCCTGACGTTGCCGCCGCCGAGCACGATGTAATCCGGCTCCAACGCCGCGCGCAAGGTTTCGATCACCTCGTCCACGTTGGTCCGCCATTTCTTGCGGCCGAGGCGTTCGCGCGCCTGCTCGCCGACATAGTATTCGAAAGTGTGTTTGCGGAACGGCAAGTGCGCCAGTTCCAGAGGCTCGATCACGCCGTCGACGACCATGGCCGAGCCCAGACCGGTGCCCAGGCCGAGAAACAGCATGTGCCTGCCGCTATAGCTGCCCAGGGCCTGCATGGCCGCATCGTTGATCAGACGCACCGGGCAGCCGAATGCCGCCTGGAAATCGAAGCCGACCCAGCCCTTGCCGAGATTGAGCGGCTCGTGCAGCAGGCGGCCGTGGATCACCGGTGTTGGAATGCCGATGCTGACCGCGTCATAGTGCCTGCCGTGCAGGCGGCGGCGCAGCCCGGCCAGCATGTCATCGGGGGTAAATTCCCGCCCCGTGGCGATTTTGATCGGCTGCCGGCTGCCCTGGATCAGCGCCTTGACGTGACTGCCGCCGACATCCAGCACCAGGATGTGCTGCGGTGCCGGCGCCTCAGGCTGCCGCCCCGCGACGGTCTTGTCCGGGCTGGAGCGTCCCGGCGCCTTGCCGGGTGATTTGATCCTGGGTGTCGTCATCTCGATGCGCCATCTCCGTTATTGCGGTCCGCGCCCGCGGCGGCGCAACGCCTTGTGCTGATCTGACCCCGGGAGCGGCCGGATCGTTCCCGCTAGGCTGCTACGGGGCCTTGTAAAGCCGCACGCAAAATGGGCAGGTAATGCTGTATTCCGGGCACCTTCAATTCCGGAATCTTGGCGTCGTCATCCCAGCGGCGCAGCTGAACGGCAAGCGCTGCATTCGGCAAGGCATCAAATGCGCGCACTTCCTCGGCGCTCATTGGGCCGCCCTGGACTCGCAGGCTTTCAATCGAGGCCGGTGAAAGCTGCGAGACGTAGTCGGGATCGGTTGCGCAAAGGTAGCGCTTGGCGGCTACATGCAGGCGGACCGGCTCGGCCACTGTTTCGCCGAACCAGTGCGACAGGCACTCCGCTCCAATCTCCTCGTGCCATGTTTCCCTGCCTTGCTGCGCAATACCGCCCGGCAATTCAGGCAGCAGGTGTCCGATATCATGCAGCAGGGCGGCCGCTATGGCAGTCGGGCCGGCATGGGACTGTTCGGCGAAATAGGCGCATTGCAGGCTATGGTCGAGAACCGAGACCTGTTCTCCGAAGAAGGCGTCGCGGCCCTTGGTGGAGAGCAGATCCAGGAGTTCCTGAACGTTCCTTGCCGTGGTCATGATCGTGCTCTCATGCGCTGCGGTTTGCGTTTAGTACATCCTCGTTTGGATGGCAACCTTGCCGGGGTGCGTGCCGCCCGGTACTGCAAAGGCTGTGCGTCGGTGCAGAATACCCCTGTTGCAGCCTTAATGGGGACAAGCCTGGCCCCGATCAACTACAGAAATTTTAGCCGGCGAGGAGAAGCGGCGCTGCGCATGACCCAACTGTCCGCCATCACCTGGACCATTCCGGCTCTATTGTTCGTGTACTGCTGCGGGCCTCTGGCCGCGGCGCGGGATGCGGCTGCCGTTGCGGCGCACAAGCCGCACAAGGCGCATTCACGCCCCCACGATCCCGGCGCCAAACAAAGAGGCAAGGCTTCCGTCTACAGCCGCCAGCTCGAGCATCACCGCATGGCGGACGGTACCCCGCTGGATCTGGAATCCAATGCCGCCGCCAGCACAACGCTGCCGCTGGGCTCCAGAGCCAGGGTGACCAATCTGCGCAATGGCCGCAGCGCGGAGGTGGTGATCCGGGACCGGGGGCCATTTGTGATGGGGCGCATCATCGACCTGACACCGCATACAGCGGCCGAGCTGCATTTCAGGTCGCACGGCGTGGTGGCGGTGGAAGTGGCGCCGATCGTTCCCAAGCCGAAAGTCGAAGCGGCGGCCAATCCGGTCGGCCATGTGCATCCGATCGAGTCGGGCGACCTTGGGCCTACCTTGACCGCGGGCGCCATCGAGTTGTCGCTCTGCCTTGAGCCTTCCACACGGATCTACACCCTGCTGTCCCTGTGCCGGTAGGCGCCGCTCCGGCTGCAAGGGAAGCGGTCAAGTGGTTATGGGTGGTGCCCCGGACGCCGCCTGGCGGATCGCTGGCTGGTTGGAAGGATTCAGAGCCCGGGCGGCCCGATGGCCAATGAGCCCTGCATGGAGTTTTTCCATGGAGCGCCGATCGATTGGTGCGTAAGCGGGGCGACGTACAGACCGCACCGGGCCATGGATCGATACTCATTTCGAACCAGTGCCGGAACCCGACAGCCGGGCGTATTCGAATCGCTTCTTGAAATCTTGGAGAGCCGCATGAACAAAGATCACGTGAAGGGCCACATCAAGGAAGTCAAAGGCAATCTCAAGGAAGCCGCCGGTAAGGCGCTCGGCGACAAGACCATGGAGAACAAGGGCAGGATTCAGAATGCCGTCGGCAAGGTCCAGAAGGCCTATGGCGACCTCAAGGAACAGATCAAGAAGGGAAGCTGAGCTTTCCCTGGAGTCAGGTTTCCGGCATGGAGCGGCCCGCATCCATTGCGGCTGCTCCGGACGGCGGGGACCGCCCCATCCATCGCAGTATCTGGAGTCCGCAATGAATTACAGAGATAACGACACCTTCGGCATGTACAACGGCGACGCGGCCGGCCCCGACGCCAAGAAAGGACCGGGACCGGAGTTGATGGGCGCGCACACACTGGTCGGCAATGAGGTTTACAACCTTCAGGACCAGAATGTCGGCGACATCAAGGAAATCATGCTGGACATGCGCAGCGGACGCGTCAGCTACGCCGTGCTGGCCTTTGAGGCCTTCTTCAGCATGGGCGAAAAGCTCTTCGCGGTGCCATGGAATGCCCTGACGCTCGACACCGAAAACAAGCGATTTATCCTGAACGTCGAAAAGGACCGCCTGAAGCAGGCTCCCGGTTTCGACAAGAGCCACTGGCCCAACATGGCCGACCAGACCTGGCAGAAAGAGATCCGGACCTACTACGGTTCGCCGGAGTATTGAGGCACGGCGAATCCGGGTGCCCGCTTTCCATATGTGATGGAGGAGCCTGGGTAACAGGCAGGCTATTGTCCGACAGAGAGCCGGCTGCTGCATCGCGGGGGCGCCGGTCGCGCAAGGCTGGCGTTTACGGTGCGACATGCGCGGCATGTTCCCAACGTGCGGAAAGCATGCCGAACATGGTGAGCCGGGGCGGCTCAGGCAGGAAGAAGTTGCACCGATGTCCTGATGGACTTGTCGCGCTCGGTGCCGCGCACCTCACCGTCACGCACGGGGAGAGCGCCGTGACAGCATCGGCTGTTTGAGCTTGCTCATGCCGTCGACTGGCGGGTAGGCAACCGGAGAGCGTCAGCGAGCGCGCCGCGGCGGTAAACCCCGCGTCCCCGCCGGAACAGGCGCGGGCGGCTGCGCTCCCAGGTTGCCCCCCTAATCGATCAGAGCCCCTTCCTTATCGGCCTTTCCGGCCGCCTTTGCAGGCAGGGCGGATGGACGTAGGAAAGGCGCCGCCAAGCGGCGGCCGGCTGACTGTTTGGCCAATGGGCGCAAGGCTTTTGCGAAACGGGCGGATTGGGCCCATGATATTTGCCGGAGTAGGCCCGCCGGCATGCAGCACGTCAGACAGGCCGTTCCACGGTTTGCACATTCAACTTTCAGAAAATGGGTGGCGCTGGATGACAGCAGCAGCAAACGCACAGGAGTCTGTGCGGCTCGATGTGTGGCTTTGGGCGATCCGGTTTTTCAAGACGCGGGCGCTGGCCAAGCAGGCCATCGAAGGCGGCAAGGTCAAGGTGGGCGGGGCATCCGCCACCAAGCCGGCGAAACTGCTGCGCATCGGCGACCGGCTGGAAATCACCCGCGGCCAGGAGCATTACGAGATCGAAGTAGTGGCCCTGAGCTTCCAGCGCGGCCCGGCGCCCCAGGCGCAGCAGTGCTACCGCGAAACCGAGGCCGGCCGCACCGCGCGCCTGGCGGCAGCGGAGCAGCGCCGTCTCACCGCCGCCGGCTACTCCAAGCCGCCGGGCAAGCCGGACAAACGCGCGCGCCGGTTGATCCAGGCGCTGGGTGACATCGACGCGTTTTGAGGGAGTGGGAGTATTGAGCCTCAGCCGATCTCCGGCCATAGCGAAGCCGGGGCTGGTGATCGGCTAACGCGCCTCGTCAGACGGTATCGCCGAAAAGCTCTGCTACCGATATGCAACCACTCGCTTCATCGCCCGGCCAATAGAACTTGCCACCGCTGTTGGCAAAATGATTCAGCTGGCCACGTGCCAAGTTGATAGCGAGCAGCAAGGCCTGCATTGAGTCTATTCCGTGCATGTCGGTCAGTCGCGGTGACATGCCTGCCACCTCGCACGAACATACCCAATCGTCATGATTCCCTGGTCGGGGTGCACCAATGCGCAGTGTCACATTGAATCGAGTGCCTTCGGGCGATTCGGCTATCAGGTCACGAACGGCAATTGGTGAGGTATTCATATCAACTAACGTGTTGGCTCATCTGCGCCGCAGCAAGTGTAGGATGGGTGAAGCGCAGCGTAACCCACCGGCTGCGCAAACGGTGGGTTACACGCCTGCGGCGCTTCACCCACCCTACACTTGCTAATGCCAGTTAGACCTTGTTGATTTTGACTCGAACATTTTTGTGGGTCTTGTAATCGGCGGTGGTACTCCGCTCAGGAATCAGGGAGCGCGCGCGGAGTTGATCGACAATAAGGACGTAGAGCGCGCGTTTGTCCGGACCTGACCACAACCATGCAGGAGGAAAAACGAGCCGCTTTCCTTGACCATGAAATACAAGCGTGCCGCTCGCACTGACTTCAACCCTTTTTACTTCATTCCAAGGTAACTGGTACCTGCCGATGTAAGTTGTTACCGCAATAAATGTGCGATCCACTGTAACGTGGCCGGCGCACAGCACGAGATACACGCCAAGCGCAACAAAGACCAGAAATAGCGGAGACACCTTTACTTGGCCCGCCCGCCATGACATCACGGCGGCGAAGGTGCCAATTACGATGCACGCTATCCCAGTCACCCATACTTGAGTGAGACTTGCTTGCCGCGGTTCAGGCGGGTTCATCGGGTCCAGCGCGGAGTTGGGCGGTAATTAGGCACTCAACTCTCCCCGTCGCTTTAGTCTCCATACGTACAACAATATAATGCCGTTGACGAGCAGGCCCGTTGTCAGGGCCAAGTATCCCATTTGTTGAAAGTATGCACTAAAGGCCGGTTTAGTCAGCCAACGATAAAAATCTAAAATCGGTCCCATTGCAAAAATGATGATTGCCATGGGCCAGGCGACTCGCTTGAGCCGAAATAGGGCGAATGCAGCTAAACCGCCTATCAGGTTTCCTGCAAAACTCATGACATAGTCAGGTATGCGAAGTTGATGAATATATTCAGCAGAAGGGCCGACCATTGAATCGGGTGCGTTCAAGACACGAGTAGTTCCGTAGACTCCTGCCAGTGCGGCGACACCCCAGTAAATCGAGATCACCCAAACGAGCCATGTACGACGCCGAAGATCGCTCATGTAAGACCGCCGATAGCATGCAACAGAACGCCTCGAATGACGCTCAAGGATTTGTAAGTGCCCTGGCGCTGATTAGACAAAATAACATTGCGATGTACACACGATCCGACATGGCAATCCATTCGGCAACCTCCTGAAATTGTCCGGTGCTGCAATATTAGGCAAGAGTAGGGTTGGTTACGCGCCTGCGGCGCTCCACCCACCCTACACTGGCTTATTGCCCGGCCTGGCAGGCCGCGAACACCTGCGCGTGGCTCTGGCCAGCCTGCACATGATTGGCGAATACCGAGCTGCCGCAATAGGTGCTCTGCGGCATGTAGTTGCCCATTACCTGGGATATGAGCTGCGGCAGCAGCACGATGTTGTCGGAGACATTGGCCATCGCCTGCGAGTAGTCGGCCGAGGGCACCACCTGGCGATAGATCGGCACGCCGATGTTGGTGTTGCCGTAGGTGAGCCAGTCGTAACCCTGGGCCAGCAGGGCGGCTGCGGGCTGCTTGCCGGGGATGGAGATGAGGATATTGAAGTAGCCGTCGCTGTCGATGGTGGCGGTGTAGTCCTCGACGCAGGCGAAGGTCTGCGAATTGGCCAGTTCGATCGCGGTGGTGAGGCTGGCGCCGAGGCCGTCGAGTATCGGCCCGATGCCGTTGGTGCACAGCGCCCAGTGGCGCACGTTGGCGTCGCTGTCGGTGCTGTAGGTCTGCGCGCCGACGCCGTTCTGCGTCACGTAGGTGGGCGCCTGGCCGCGGATGTAGACCAGGTCGCCCGAGGTCTGGTGGATTTCCCAGAAGCCGTACTGGATGTCGGCGTTGATGGTCAGGTTCGCGCTCAGATCATTGCTTGCCGGCCGGTAGATGTAGAACGAGGGCTGCGTCGGCAGCGGCAGGGGCGGGATCGGATTCGGCGCCTGCGGCGTCGAATAGAGCTGGTTCAGCGCCTCGGTGGCCGCGGTGGAGATGGCGTTCTCCAGGTTGTTCGTATTCTGGCAGCTCGTGGTGCCGGGATTGAAGCTGGCGATGGGCACTTCGCCCTGCGCCGTCTCCACCGTCAGCGTCGGCAGCGGATAGCCGCCGGAGTCGGCAATGGCCATGGTCGGCGGCGCGTTGTAGATGCGCAGGATGGTGATGACCGACTTGGTGGTGCTGGGGAAGGTGCTGGTATCGACATATAGGGTGTTCTTCGCCGACTGCGCCGGCTTGGGCCCGAACACCAGGTAGGCCGTGTAGGTGCCGCCCGGCGCGATGCTGGCGTCGTAGCTGGTCGGTCCGGTGTAGGGCGACTGGCTGCCGGTGAAGGGCGCGATGCGGTAGTCCTCGCGGTAGTCCACCACCGCGCCGATGCCCTCGCCGACGTCGAAGGAGAAGAAGCGGGCGTTGGGGTACTGGCCCTGGATCTTCACCGTCGTCCCCACCGGGAAATTGGTGGACATGGAGAACGACCAGTAGCCGGCCTGCAAGTCGATCCAGCCCGAAGGCACGGGCGTCGCTTGCGGGTTCTGGCCCACCACCCAGTCGCAGGCGGTGACGCTGCTGGTGTCGACGCTGGGATAGGGGCCGGAAGGATAGTCCGCGCTGTCGCCGCTCGGCGTCGCCACCGGCTGGCTGGGGCCGCCGCAGCCCGCGAGGCCGGCTGCGCCGAACAGCAAGCCCGCGGCCGCTGCCAAGCCAGGCCTGCGCCATGCCTTGCCTGAGGAAGTGCCCTGCGCCATCGGCGCGGCGGAGTTGTGGACGGGCAGCAAGCGCGACTTCATGTCTCTCATTGATGATTCCTTTCCCCGGGGACCTGTGGCCGATCCGGTCCCTGATTCAATGCACACCACTCGTGCAGCCGAAGCGTGCTCCTCCTGTGCCTGCCGGAGAGTTCGCCCCTGCTTGCCCTGATGGACTTGTTTGCGCCCCATGTATCGTGCCGCGCCGTACCAGTGGGCGGAGCGCCTGCGCGGCGCTGGTCGGCCGGACCTGCCGGCGCAATCAGGCTGAAGGGTAGGCAACCAAGGAGTGCCGCGGTGCCTGCGCGCCGGTAGCGAGCCGCACGTCCCACTGCCGCAATCGGCGCAGGCGGCGGAACCCCTTGATTGCCCCCCGATTCGCTCGAGAGCGCTGTCGTTTATCCCCCGTATGCGCCGGAGTTTGCCGAAGCGCCGGATGGACGTTAGCAAGTTGCCGCCGAGCGGTGCGAAAGGCGAGGGTGCAGCCCCTCACCCTGACCCTCTCCCCACTGTCGTGGGGAGAGGGGACTCAATAGGGGGAGTGTTCCGAGGCGGGATTGTTCTAGTGCAGGCCGGCGCTGTGCGCCATGCGCAGCACCAGTGCATGAAAATCCCTGTCGGCATAGAACAGCCCGATCAGCACCGCGGCGACGAGCAGGACATCGTAGGAGCGCGGATGGCTCCAGGAGCGCCTTGGCCGCGGGGCCGGCTTGCTCCATTGCGCCATGCGCCCGGCCTCGGCGTAGGCCTGGCGGCGCTCGCGCTCCTGCGACTCCATCAGCTTGGCCGAGCGCAAGCGCATGTACAGCGCGCGCGACTTGTTCTCGTCGCCTTCCGCTTCGGCGAAGGCCTTGGCCATCAGCGGCTCGTCGCGGACGCCGTTCTTCAGCTCTTCCAGTACCGCGGCATAGGCGGCCTCATCCCGGGTCTGGCGAGTGGTTGGCGGCATGGGTGAGCGGGCTGCGATCGGCGATTGGGGGCGGACAGCGCGCAAAGTAGCACGATCATGACGCCGCCTTCAGCCAGCACCGCAGCCGCCGCTTTCGGGCATTGCGGGCTTTTCCCATGAATCAGCTTGGAACAGCGCGACGGCCGCTCCTGGAGGGTGGCCCGATGCGGGCCACCCTCCATGCCGCGGATCAGCCCGCCGCGGCGCTGCGCCGCAGGGTATCGGCGATGGCCGGATCGCTGAAGCTCGGCGCGCCGGTTTCGACGTGGCCGGCGAGGCGCTGCACGAAGCCGGTTTCGGCGTTGGAGCTGACGCTCAGGTCATACCAGCCGAAGCTGCCTTGCAGGTCCCAGTGGTGCTCCACGCGCTCGCCCGGCGCCAGCACCTGGGTGAAGGACTCGCCGCTGTAGTGGTTCTCCACCGTGATGTTGCAGTGTGCGTCGCCCTTGTTGGCCAGCACCAGGTCGAGGCCGCCGCGCGCGCGGTCGTAGCGGCTGCTCAGGCGCAGCTGCGTCCTGGGGGCGGCCAGGCTGCCCTTGAAGTGGCGCAGGAAGCCGTTGGCGCCGTACACGGCGAGGTCGTAGTCGCCGGCAACAGTCCAGGAATCGGTCAGCGACTTGCTAGCCTCCACGGTGTAGTTCCGGGGACCGCCGGCCAGATCGGCGGAGCGCACCTGGAAGCAGGCGCCGGCCTTGCCGGTATTGGCGAAGTCGATCCACAGGCTGCCCTGGTCGGCCCAGCCGGTGGCGTGCAGCTCGTAGGGCAGGGCGCGCGCCGGGCGCAGGCCGGCTTCCTGCTGCGGCAGGGCCTGGTCGGCGGGCGGCACCGCGTCGTAATCGGGATAGCGGTTCTGGTTGGGCGGGATGTAGGCGCTGGTGCTGGGCAGCTTCGGGCTGCCGGCATCGGGCCGGGCGAAGTCGAAGGCGGTGAGCAGATCGCCGCAGATGGCGCGGCGCCAGGGCGAGATGTTCGGCTCCGCCAGCGGCGACTGCGCGGTGCCGAAGCGCTTCTCGATGAAGCGGATGATCGAGGTGTGGTCGAACAGCTGCGAGTTGACCCAGCCGCCTTTGCTCCATGGCGACACCACGATCATCGGCACGCGCGGGCCGAGGCCGTAGGGGCCGGCGGGATACTCCGAATTGCCGGCGAAAATCTCGTCGGTCAGCGCCACGGTGGACTTGCCCTGGCTGGCCGAGGTCGGCACCGTCGGCGGCACCATGTGGTCGAAGAAGCCGTCGTTCTCGTCGAAGGTGACGAGGAACACGGTCTTGCTCCACACCTCCGGATTGCTGGTCAGCGCGTCGAGGATCTGCGAGGTGTACCAGGCGCCGTAGTTGGCCGGCCAGTTCGGATGCTCGGTATACGCTTCCGGCGCCACCACCCAGGACACCTGCGGCAGCGTGTTGTTGGCCACGTCGCTGCGCAGGATGTCGAACAGCGTGCCGCCGGCTGAGATGTTGGTGCCGATACGCGCCTTCTCATATAGCGCGCTGCCGGGTAGCGCGTTCTGGTACTGGTGGAAATACAGCAGCGAGTTGTCGCCGTAATTGCCGATGTAGGCGTTGTCGGTCCAGCCCCAGTAGCCGGCGGCGGTGAGACCGTTGCCGGCGTCCTGGTAAATCTTCCAGGAGACGCCGCCTTGCTCCAGCACTTCCGGAAAGGTCGACCAGCCGTAGCCGGCCTCGGCGTTGTCGATCACTGGGCCGCCGCCGCTGCCGTCGTTGCCGACATAGCCGGTCCACATGTAGTAGCGGTTCGGATCGGTTGGCGCCATCAGCGAACAGTGATAGGCATCGCAGATGGTGAAGGCGTCGGCCAGCGCGTAGTGGAACGGAATGTCCTTGCGCGTCAGGTGGGCCATGGTGGCCTCGCCCTTGCTCGGCACCCACTGGTCATAGTTGCCCTGGTTCCAGGCGGCGTGCGTGCTGGTCCAGTCGTGCGCCAAGTCTTCGAGGAAGGTCAGCCCCACGTCCGTGACGTCGGGGCGGAACGGCAGCACATAGCTGGTGCCGTTCGGCTGGTAGAACACCGATTTGCCCGAGGGCAGCTTCATCGGATGCGGATCGCCGTAGCCGCGCACGCCGCGCAGCGTGCCGAAGTAGTGATCGAAGGAGCGGTTTTCCTGCATCAGGATGACGATGTGCTCGACATCCTCGATGGTGCCGGTGCGGTTGTTGGCCGGAATCGCCAGGGCCCGGGCGATGCTGGCCGGAAACATCGTGGCGAGAGAGGAGCTGCCGAGCAGGCGCAGAAAATTGCGACGGTCCGTCGTGGTCATATTCATTCCCTTGAGTGGTGTGACTCCAGACGCCGAGGCTAGATCGCGAAAATGTCAGTGCGTTGACGGATTTGTGACTGGCCCGGCAGAAGTAGCTCGCCGGCGCGCGTCCATGAGCTCGATCCAGGCGCGGGCATTCCCTCACAAGCCGGCGGCGCGCGCCGGCGACCAGCAGGTGGACCTGGTCATGAAGTCGGGTGTCTGATCCGGTGCGGTCCACTCATACAAACTGATGTCGGGTAACTGAAACAGCACCTTCGCACCCTTCAGTTCGCGACTGCCATCCTGCGGCAGGACTTCAGGACGGACAAAGAACAGCCTGCTGCTGCCGTCCGGACGGGACAGAAAGTCCTGCGGGCTGACGTCTCGCCACAAGTAGTAGGCCACTATGCTGTCGGCCGGCAGTTGCGCGCACACCACATCGCGCAGCGAAAGCATCGCGCCAAGGAATTGCGCCGCCGCGGCCGCATCGGCCTGGCGGCCGGTGTCGGGATAGGCCGCGATGGCATCCTGCGCTGCCAGGTTGGCCGCAAACAGAACGGTGCATGCCGTGATCGCGGATGTCGTCGCGTTTCTCCACAGCGGTCGCAGCCTGCGGCAGAGCCGGGACAGTCCGGCGTCGGTGGTGATCAGGAAAAACGGAATCAGGTAAATCCAGGTTCTGGAAAAAGGAATGCTGCGCTTCAGCAGGAACAGCGCGCCCGCTCCCAGCAGCAGGCAAGGCAGCAACAGGAGCAGGGCGTGGTCGCGGCGGCGGAAAGCCGCATGCAGGCCGAAGATCGCCAGCAGCGCCGTCAACGCCGTTGCGGCTGGCGGAATGCTCCTGGAAAAATCACGGACCGTGCCGACAACGTGCGGCACAATGGCGGCATCGAATGCGGCCAGCGGCAAGGGCTGCACGAACCGGTTGGAGGTCAGCGCATCCAGCCCTCCGGAGACGATCGCAACCGGGGTATAGAACAACAAAGTGAGAAATGCCGCCGCGCCGGCACAGGGCCCCAGGAACAGCAAGACCTTTTTCCAGCTTCTGCCTTGCAGCAGCATTAGGCAGGCGAACCACAGGCACAGGCCGATCAACGCATACAGCATTGACGGAATGGCGAACATGCCGAGCGCCGCAAGCAAGGCCGGCAGCAGCCAGCGGCGCCCGGAAATTGTCCCGTCGTCCTCGAGCGTAATGTACGGTATCAGAAGCGTCAGAAGTGCGAGCAGCGTATAGCCGCGCCCGTTGGTTGAATAAAGCACCAGAAAGGGCGAGATCGCTACGCCCATCGCGGCGAAGATGCCAGTGGATTGCCGATCGAGCTTCCGGCACAGGCCATAAGTCAACGGAATGATCAGCACGCCGAACAACAATGCCGGCAGCCGGATGGCCGCCGGGCTGGAGCCGAAGCACATGATCGAGAGCTTCTCCAGGATTGTGTACAGGACATTGTTGTTGGGTTGCAAATAATTGAAGAGATCGGACAGACCTCCCTTGACGAAACTCATAAAGGTAACCGACTCGTCGTAGCGCATCGGCTGTCGGATGAAATACAGGCGCAGGGCAATGCCGATCAGGAGTGCTGACGCAAGCCACCAGCGGCTGGCTTCGCGCTTCATCCGGCAGGCGTGGACGCCTTCCTGCAGGCGGCCGATTTCCAGGTGGGCCTGCTGCAGCAGTTCGGCCGTGAGCGAGCGCCCGCTGCGGCTCATCACATAGCTGCCAAGCGCCAGAAGAATGAACAGCACGCCATAAATGAATTGCCACTGCTGCACGACGGGTACGCTATGTTCAGCCGCGGCGACCATCAGTTGGGTGGCTGGGGCTTCGTGTCGGCGGCTGATCTGGATGAGGAAGGCGCCGACGCCAAGCAGGCCCAGCGGTTCGGCAAAGCTGCGCACTACTTTGTTGTGCATGATCGGATTAATACGTCCTGATGCTTTTTTTTCGATACTGGTTTTATGCGGACGGCTGCGCCCAGTGTGCCACCGCCGGGTACGGCAGTCTTCGCGCGCCGCCAAGCGCTGGCGATTCGGTCAGAGCGGATCGTCGGCGGCCGGGGTTTTCTGACCCGGCTGCCCCCTTCCCAGCACCTCAACCAGCCTGCTGGTCAGCGGCTTGAGGAAATAAGACTCCGTCGGCATCAGGTCCACCCGGATGCCTTGTGTCGTCAGGGCTTCGGCCACCACCGGCCCCACTGCGGCGACGCAGGTTCTGGCCAGCGCGGCCTTCAGCGCCTCCCCCTGTTCCGCCGCTTCGGCCACGGCGACCAGCCGCTCCACCTGCCCCCGGCTGGTGAAGGCGATGGCATCGACCTCGCCGGCGGCGATGTGCACGATCAGGTCGATCACTTCGGCGTCGTGGCTGTTGTCGGCATAGATATACGGCGCCACAGTGCGCACGCTGGCGCCGGCCTGCTGCAGGAAGATGGCCAGCGGCAGGTTGGGCTCGGTGCCGTAGAGCTGCACGCCCGCGGTGCGGCCGCTCAGGTCCTGTTCGTGCAGCGCCTTGATGATGCCCTGCGTGGTCGGCTCTTCGGCGGCGATGTCCGGCTTCAGGCCGAGTTCGCGCAGCGCCCGCGCCGGCTTGGGGCCGCGGGTGATCTTGCGCACGCGCGCGAGCTGGGTGAGGAAGGCGCCTCGCAATGCCGGTTCGTGCCGTTCGATACAGGCCAGCAAGCGGCGCAGGCCCTCGCCGGTGAGCACGATGAAGTCGTCGCAGCCGCCGCCGCTGAACCAGCGCAGCCAGTCCAGCACCGGTGCGGGGTCGGGCGCGTCGAGGATGCCCACCAGCGGGCAGCGCAGCACGCGCGCGCCGCGCCGCTCCAGCATGGCGACGAACACGTCCAGCTCGCGGCTCTCCGCCACCGCGATGGTCCGTCCCTGCAGCGGCAACTCCGTCATCCCGGTGATCCCCAATCGCGTTCTGGCGCGGCAATAGCGCGCCCGGCGGAAAGCCTAGCTTATTCCGCCCGCTGCGAGGGGATGAGCGGCGGGGGCCGGCACGGCGGTTTTGCCGCGCCCAAAAAAATGGCGCCAGCGAACGGGGAATTCGCCGGCGCCGCCACTCGGGCAGTGTAAAGGGGGAACACCGCCCTTCCGCGACGTCCCAGGGAGGAGGCCGCCGCAGCGTAGATAAGGCAGCGGCAGGCGGCCTAAGTTCAGGGCTTTACGTTTTTTAACGTCCCCTGCGCCGAAGCGCGGGATAGGCCGTTTTCGATATCCAATTCAGGGCCTTGCCGCTATAGCGGCTGGCATGGCCCGCTCTGCGACTGCTGTCATCCCGGGCGTGCCGGGGGACTCAGGATGACAAATTGCCAGGGAATCTAAGGCACCCGCAGCGCATGCACGCTGAACAGCGCGCGCTCGTCCGTCCAGCAAGTCAGCGGCACATAGCCGGCATCGCGCGCCAGGGCCTGGAACGATTCGATGCTGTACTTGTACGAGTTCTCGGTGTGGATGCTCTCGCCCTCGGCGAACTCGAATTGCGCTTCGCCGATCCGCACTGTCTGCGCGACGCGGCTGACCAGGTGCATTTCGATGCGGCTCTCGGTCTCGTTCCAGCGCGCGCTGTGCCCGAACTGGCCGACGCGGAAGCTGCCGCCCAGCTCGCGGTTGATGCGGCGCAAGAGGTTGAGATTGAAGTCCGCGGTGACACCGGCCGCGTCGTCGTAGGCGGCGTTGAGCACACGTTCGTCCTTGCGCAGGTCCACGCCGACGATCATCACCGCGCCCGGCCCGAGGATGTGGCGGGTGCGCGCCAGGAATACGGCGGCTTCGGCATGGGTGAAATTGCCGATGGTCGAGCCGGGGAAGAAGCCGGCCAGCGCGCCCGGCGTGCCGCTCGCGGCGGCCGGCAGGGCGAAGTGCTGCGTGTAGTCGGCGCACACCGGCGCGATGCGCAGGCCGGGGAAGGCGCGCGCCACGCCGGCGGCGCCGGCGAGCAGGTGCTTGCGCGAGATGTCCACCGGCACGTAGGAGTAGGGGCGATCGAGCTGCGACAGGATCAGCCCGACCTTGCTCGCCGAGCCGGCGCCGAACTCGATCAGGCTGGCCTGCGGCCCGAGCAACGCGGCGATGTCCGGCGCCCGGTCTTCGAGGATGCGCAGTTCGGTGCGCGTCAGATAATACTCGGGCAGCTTGCAGATGCGGTCGAACAGCACCGAGCCGGCCGCGTCATAGAAGAACTTGCAGGGCAGGGTCTTGCGCGCGGCGCCGAGGCCGGCGATGACGGCGGCCTCGAATTCCTCCGCCGAAGGTTCCAGGTCCTGCAACTGCTGCACGCCGAATTGCGCGCCTGTCGCTGTTGAAAGGCTCATGCATCCTCCGCCAGCCGGAAACCACTGAATTGCCAGCGTGCCGCTGGCCCGAAGAAATTGCGGTAGCTGGTGCGCGCATGGCCTGGCGGCGTGGCGCAGGACTGCCCGCGCAGCACCATCTGGTTGACCATGAACTTGCCGTTGTACTCGCCCACCGCACCCGCCGCGGCGCGGAAGCCCGGGTAGGGCAGATAGGCGCTGCCGGTCCACTCCCACACGTCCTGCGCGAAACCCTCGCGCAGCGGCCGCGGGTGGACGCGGATCGCATCGTCCGCATCCTGCGCCGGCTCGCCGCCTTGCTGCCGGCTGGCTGCTTCCCATTCCTGCTCGGTGGGCAAGCGCTTGCCGGCCCAGGCGGCATAGGCGCAGGCCTCGTAATAGCTGACGTGGCACACCGGCTCGTCCAGGTGCAGCGGGCGCATGCCGTGCAGGGTGAAGCTGGCCCATGCGCCGGATTGCCGCTCCCAGTACAGCGGCGCCTGCCAACCCTCTTCCAGCACTTTGGCCCAGCCATCCGACAGCCACAGCTCCGCGCGGCGGTAGCCGCCGCCCTCGATGAATTGCAGGTATTCGCCGACGCTCACCGGCCGGCTGGCGATGCGGCCGGCCGGCAGCAGCGCCTGGTGCAGCGGCGTTTCGTTGTCGAAGGCAAAGCCGCCGCCGGCGTGGCCGATGTCGACAATGCCGCCGCTGATTTCCAGCCAGCGCAGCGGCGGCGCCGACTGCTGCACGGGCTGTTGCGTTTGGCTTGCTGCGGCCAGCATATAGGCCGGTCGCAGCGGGTTGGCGGCGAAGGCGTGCTTGATGTCGGTGAGGAGCAGCTCCTGGTGCTGCTGCTCATGGTTCAGCCCCAGCTCCACCAGGGCCGAGGCATCGGCGCCGCAGTGCTGCAGCAGCGCCTGCATCGCGCTATCGACATGCGCCCGGTAGGCGCCGATCTCGTCGGCCGTGGGGCGCGTCAGCAGGCCGCGCGAGGCGCGGGCGATGCGTGCGCCCACCGCCTCGTAATAGGAATTGAACAGATGGCAGTAGTGCGCATCGAACACGCGGTAGCCGGGCTGGTGCGGCTGCAGCAGGAAGGTTTCGAAGAACCAGCTGGTGTGGGCGCGGTGCCATTTGGCCGGGCTGGCGTCCGCCATCGACTGCACCTGCTGGTCTTCCGGCGACAGCCTTGCCGCCAGGGCTTCGGTGCGCGCGCGCACCGTCCGGTAGCGCGCGCACAGGCTGGCGCCGGCGCCGTCTATCGCGAGTCCTTGCTCCAGCTGCCCGGCCGCCATGGGGAAATCCTCCGCAATGCGCCGGTCTACTTGACCTTGACGCCGCGCCAGAATGCGATGTGATCCTTGATTTGCGCGGCCTCGGCGCTCGGCTCCGGGTAATACCAGGCGGCGTCCTTGCTCTCGCTGCCATTGGCCGCCACGGTGTAATAGTGCGCGACGCCCTTCCAGTGGCAGACCGTGGTGGTGCTGCTCGGCTTGAGGTATTCGGCGTTGACGGATACGGCCGGAAAATAATGATTACCTTCGACCACGACAGTGTCGTCGGACTGCGCGATCACTACCCCGTTCCAGATTGCGGTGGCCATTCCTGCCTCCTGCGTGACCGCTGATCCGCGTCAGCCCTTGAGTGCGGGCCGTGGACGGATAGTGGGTTGCTGCTGATGCCGGCAGGCCTGACGATGGACTCGCCGGGCCTGCTCCATTGGATTATCGGGCCGGAACGTATGCAGAACTATGACCGGTGGTCCGGCGGATATGTTCAATCATACGACCGATCGGCGATGCCATCGCATTCATGGAGGCGGCGCCATGGGATTGCAAGGGGGCATGGCCTCGCGTGCCGCCCGGAGGCGGCCGCGCCGGCAATTCCGGGCGGCATCGCCCCGGCCCGCGGCCGTCCCGCGCCCGGCTTATTCCGGTGCGCTCACCTGCACCCCGGTCTGGGGCAGCCCCGAGATATGCACCTTGTGCTTCGGCTCGAAGTTGGGGCAGGGCCACATGCCGGCGCGCATCTTCTTCAGTTCGTCGGTGTCGTGGAAATCGCGGTAGGGCGTGAGGTCGAGATTGTCCGGCACGCGGGTCAGATCCTCGTCGCCGATCACCTTGATGTAGTCCTGCATGAAGGCGTCATACGCTTCCCAGGTGATGCCCTCGGCGCGCACCGCGGCCTGCTCGGCGTGCAGGGCGATCTGGTGGGCGTGCAGATAGTGCATGCCGAGCAGCTGGATCAGCGATTTCTCGACCGCCTCGTGCACGATCAGGAAGCGGTCGGTGAGCACCTTGCGCTTGCGGTAGATGAAGCTCTTCGGCATATGCCGGTCGATGAAGATGGTATGGCCGTCGATGCTGTAGCCGGCGAGGTAGGGGATGTCGTAGCCGCGCTCCAGATGGGTGCGGGCGCGGATCGCCTTCACCGCGTGGTCCATCATGGTCTGCCCGATCAGCCATTCGGGCCGGTGGCCCTTGTGCGGCGCCTTGTGCGCCGGGTTGATCGCCTTGAGCATCTTGGGATGTCGTTCTGAACCGTGCATGCTGTCCTCCTGTATTGATTCGAATCTTGCTTCATCGCGCCAGCGACACGCCGACGCCGATGCGGAAAATGGAGCGGTTGTAGTTCAGCAGGTCTTCGCCGTAACCCTGCCACATATACAACATCCAGAAGAAATCCGGATCGGATGGCTTGTTCGGAATAGTGTATTGCAGGTTCACCGCGCCTTTGCCGGTGACCGGGTTGTAGCGCACCATGGCGCGCAGCAGCTGCCGGCCGAACAGCTGCTGCTCGTAGGTCAGCTCGCTGTAGCCGTAGTAGGTGCCGATATGCGGGTTGTCGTCGCGCTGCGGGTCGGTGGCCGGGATGCTGTCGTTCTCCGGCAGGCGGTACCACCACTTCCAGTAGATCAGGTGATCGTCCTCGGCCTGGAAGATCGCGGCGTAGAAGCGGTTCCAGCTGCGCGAGTTCGGCAGCGCCATGCCGTTGGACTCGTGCTCGAAGCCGACGTCGGCGCCCAGGTGATACCAGCGGATGCGGTCGGCGGGGAGGTAGCGGTAGAACAGTTCCGGGTTGTAGTCGGTTTCGCGGAACGGCGAGGAGTCGTGCGTGTTGTAGGCCTGCCAGAACGATTTCTGCGAATACGCCGCATACAAGGGAATGCCGAACAGGCGCTGCTTGAAGCTGAGCTGGAACATCACCTCGGCCTCGCGCCCGTCGTAAGCCGGGCTGTAGGTATAGGGCAGCAGGAACATCGGCTTGTGCAGCGACAGGCCGCGTCCGGCCGAGACGATGTCGTAGGCGTCCGGGTCGGGCAGGAACAGGCTGCGCCGCTCGGCATGGGTCGGTTTCGGCGCCTCGGATGTCGGCGCCGTGGCGGCCACCGGCGCGCCCTGGTCCAGCGGGGCCCCCGGCGCGGTCACGCCCGCAACGCGGGTGCCGGTCAACGGCACATCATGGGCGGGGATGGCCGGCGCCAGGCTGGCGGACAGGCTCGGGTCGAAGCCCCAGGGGCCGGCGCCGGTGCCGCTCCCCGTGGCGGCGACGGGCAGGCAGGCCTGGGGCGCATCGCGCCGCTCCGGGGCTGTGCCGCACGCCGCAGACAGCAGCGCGGCAACAGCGCAAACTATGCGGCCATAGGTGCGCATCGAAGCCTTTGACGAGAACGCATTGAGAAGACGCAAGCCATACCCACTGTTTCGTCGCGAAACCAGAATTTAACCGATGCTTGCAGACATTGCCCTGCTCCTCCTCGCCGCGGTGATCGCGGTGCCGTTGTTCAAGCGCTTCGGCCTGGGCTCGGTGCTGGGCTATCTCGCGGCCGGCATCGCCATCGGCCCCTGGGGCCTGGGCCTGATCTCGCGGGTCGAGGAGATCCTCAACTTCTCCGAGTTCGGCGTGGTGCTGCTGTTGTTCGTCATCGGCCTGGAGCTGCAGCCCAGCCGCCTGTGGCGCCTGCGTTCGGCGGTGTTCGGTCTCGGCGGTGCGCAGGTGCTGCTTACCGCGACGGTGCTGGCGGGCTGGTCGGTATGGCGCTATCACCAGTCCGTGCCGGCGGCCATCGTCATCGGTTTCGGCATGTCCATGTCCTCCACCGCCTTCGTGTTGCAGATGCTGGGCGAGCGCAAGGAGCTGACCGACCGCCACGGCCGCGCCGCCTTCGCCATCCTGCTGTTCCAGGATCTGGCGGTGATTCCCTTCCTGGCCCTGCTGCCGTTCCTGACTTCCGAGGGGGCGGCGATGCACAACGGCACGCCCTACTGGGTCGGGGCGGTCAAGGCCGGGGCGGCGCTGGCCTTCGTGGTGTTCCTCGGCCGCTACCTGCTGCGGCCGGTGCTGCGCATCCTCGCCGCCACCCAGGTGCCGGAGATTTTCACCGCCGCCGCTCTGCTCACCGTCACCGGCACTGCCCTGGGCATGAGCGCGGTGGGCCTGTCCGCCTCGCTCGGCGCCTTCCTCGCCGGCATGCTGCTGGCCGACTCCGAATACCACTACGAGCTGCAGGCCGACATCGAGCCGTTCAAGGGCCTGCTGCTGGGCCTGTTCTTCATGGCGGTGGGCATGTCGGCCAATATCGGCTTCATCGCCCAGGATCCGGTGCGGGTGCTGGAGGGCGTGGCCATCCTGGGGATCATCAAGGTGCTGGTGCTGTACCTGGTCGGTCGCGGCTACGGCCTGCCTGCCGGTTCGTCGCGCTCCCTGGCGGTGGCCCTGTCGCAGGGCGGCGAGTTCGCCTTCGTGCTGTTCGCCTTGGCGCGCAATGCCGCCATCTTCGACCAGCGCACCGCCGACGCGCTGGTGGTGTCGGTGACCCTGTCGATGATCGCCACGCCGCCGCTGTACGCGCTGGTGGCGCGTTTCGGCGGCAGCGCATCCGAGGAAACCCGGCCTTTCGACGAGATCGACGCACCGGAAAACGACATCATCATCGCCGGCTTCGGCCCCTTCGGCCAGATCTTCGGCCGCATGCTGCGCCTGAAGAAAATTCCCTACACCGTGCTCGAGCGCAACTGGCAGCATGTCGACTTCGTGCGCCAGTTCGGCAGCACCGTGTTCTACAGCGACGCCGGGCGCATGGAAGTGCTGCGCGCGGCCAAGGCCGACAAGGCGCGCTTCTTCGTGCTGGCCATCGCCGACGTGGAGGAGTCCCTGCGCATCGCCGAGATGGTGCGGCGCAACTTCCCGCACTTGCGCATTTTTGCGGTGGCGCGCGACCGTGCCCACACCATGCAGCTGATGGACCTGGGCGTGACCGACGTGATCCGCCGCGCCTACGGCTCCAGCCTGGAGATGACCGCCGACCTGCTGCGCGCCCTGGGCGAGGCGGACGACCGCATCGCCCGCGATGTCGAGCGCTTCCGCCGCCACGACCAGGAAACCCTGCTCAAGCAGCAGGCCGTCCATCGCGACGAGCAGCAGCTGATCCAGACCGCCAAGGAAGCGTCGAAGGAACTGGAGCAGTTGTTCGAGGCGGACATGGAAAGTCAGGAAACCAGCACCACCTGACGCTCGCCCGCGTTCGCCGGGCAAAAAATGGGCCGCTGGAACACCGTGAGGTGTACTTCGCGGCCCAAGGCTCAGGGTCGTGCCGCCGCGGACCTTCCGCGACGGGCTGAACTTGGGGCCTAAAAAATGAGCTGCTGGAACACCGTGGGTGTTCTTCGCAGCCCAAAGCTCAGGGCCGTGCCGGTGCGGACCATTCCGCGCCGGGCTGAACAGGCGGCCTAAAAAATGAGCCGCTGGAACACCGTGGGGTGTTCTTCGCGGCCCAAGGCTCAGGGCCGTGCCGCCGCGGACCTTCCGCGACGGGCTGAACTTGCGGCCTAAAAAATGAGCTGCTGGAACACCGTGGTGTTCTTCGCAGCCCAAAGCTCAGGGCCGTGCCGGTGCGGACCATTCCGCGCCGGGCTAAACAGGGCGGTCCGAAGAGCGGGTTGCCGGGACGCCGAAGCGTTCTGCGCAGCCCAAGGCTCTCAGGACCGTTGCACGGTGCGCAGCTCAGGCCGCACCCAGTGCAGAAACAGTTTTTTGCGGAGCGGGCCGTGCCTCGGCGCCCACTTCGCGTTGCAGCTTCATCGCGGCGCGGACCAGCGCCTGCGTCGAATTGCCGCTTTCCGGGTAGCGGCTGGCACCCATGCCCCAGGTCAGCCGCAGCGACTGGTTGTCGTAGTGCACCGGGGCGTTGAGCAGCGCGGCCACTTGCGCCAGCGCCGCCTCGGTGGTCCGGTCGGCGCGCTCGCGCAGCAGGAAGATGAAGCCGTCATGGCTCAGGCGCGCCAGCACGTCGCCCTCGCGCAGCGCCGGCGCCAGCTGGTTGGCCAGCGCCCGCATGATCAGGTTGACGCGGTCCTGGCCGAGCTTCTCCACCAGCATCCGGTAGCCGCGGATCTCGCCGTAGACCACGCCGAACGGCGGCGGCGTCTTGCCGTTGGAATTGATCAGCTGCCGCAGCAGGGTTTCGTTGAACAGGCTGCGGTTGGGCAGTTCGGTGACGGAGTCGTAGTAGGCCAGGCGGCGCACCCGCTCGGACTCGGCGCGCAGCTTCTCCGTGCGGCGGCGCTGCGCCAGTGCGCGCACGTCCATCAGCGACAACAGCAGGATCGCGCCGAGCAGGCCGATGGTGATCAGCGCCACCGGCAGGCCCATCCAGTTGCCGCCCAGCAGGTTGGACGGGGCGCAGATCGCGCCGGCGGCGAAGTTCGCCGCGGCCATGCCGGTGTAGTGCATGCCGCAGATGGCCGCGCCCATCACCAGCGCCGCCACGATCTTGGCCGGAATCACCCGCCCGTCGGGCAAGCGCCGCACCGAGAAGCAGATGAACAGGGCCGCGGCGGAAGCCAGCACGGCGATGCCGGCGGAAGCGGCGATCAGCAGCGGGTCGTAGCTGATGCCCGGCGACATGCGCATCGCCCACATGCCGCTGTAGTGCATCAGGCAGATGCCCGCGCCCATCACCAGCGCCCCGCCGACGATGCCGGCCGCGGTCAGCTTGCTGCGGCTGATGATATACAGGGCCAGCAGGGAAACGCCGATGGCGGCGAGCCAGGACAAGGCGGTGAGGGCCAGGTCGTAAGTGATCACCACCGGCAGGCTGAAGGCTTTCATGCCGACGAAATGCATGGCCCAGATGCCGGTGCCCATGGCGAACGCGCCGGCGAATAGCCAGATGCGTTCGCGCGCGCCGTCGAAAAACGCGATACGACCGCCCAGGTCCAGCGCCGCGTACGAGGCGAATGCCGCCACGCAGTAGGACGCGATGACCAGTGTCAGATCGTAGATTCCGTTCATTTCGTTGTGTGATGCCTTCGCGAACGCTGTGGGCATGGCGGCTGAGGTGCATAGAAGACCCCACTTCGCCGCCGCCGCTGCATTGCCGCCGATGGGCGTATGCCGAGACGTGACGAGCGGGAGAATCGAAACCTGAACGACGCGTCAACGGTAGTTATTGCCGGACAAGCGGCGTATTTGCGGAAATAGTGGCTGTCCGGTGCGCTGGCGGTGGCCTGAGGGCCAATGTGCATGGCCTGAGCTGGATGCTAGCCGCCATGCCGTACCAGTCGGTCCTGCTGGCGCCGCCACCGGGCCGATGCAGGGCCGCCGCCACCCCCGTACGGATCGGCCGGAGCCGCGGAGGTTCCCGCGCAGCGGCCCCTGGTGCAGCTCGGTCGCTTCCCTCGCTTTAACTCTCGGAAACGCAAAGGTTTTCGCCGCCGCCCCGGGCCATTCGTGACGTTCTGGCCGGTGGCGCGCCCGGCGCCGCCCCGGCGGCCCGCGTTGGCGGGGCCATTTCTAGGATAATGTGACATCACTTTCAGCCGGCCGGGCCGCTTCCAGGCATGACCTTCATTGTTCCATCCGTGATGGTTGCGCTGGTCGCGCTGGGCATGGCCCTGTCCTTCATCTCCGCCGACTACCGCTCGCCCACCTCGCGCGCCCTGGCCCTGACGCTGGTGTTCATCAGCATTGCCATCGGCGCCAATACCGGCTTCCTGTTTCGCATGGCGCCCGACGCCGTGATGCCGGGCTGGCTGGCCCTGCCGGAAGCCGCTGCCCTGATTGCCGTGCTGGAATTCGTGCTGCGCGTGCGGCGCACGCTGCCGGCCGGAGAACTGGATGTCCGCTTCGGCGACTATGTGCTGCGCTGCGGCCAGCTGGCGGCGGTGCTGTACTGCGTGCTGTCGCTGTGCTTCCCGGAACAGCGCACCCGCGATTTCCTGTTCGCCGTCAGCAACACCAGCGTGCTGTACAAGCCCGGCTTCTGGCTGTTCGCGGCGCCGATTCTGTTCTCCGCCGGCACTGGCCTGTTCTCCGGCGCCCTGGTGCTCAACCGCCGCCCGGACCGCGCCGAACGCGTGCGCCTGCTGGCCCTGGCCCTGTCCACGCCGTTCTTGTTGGCCGGCTTCGTGCTGCGCGTGGAATTCGCCTCGATCACCGTGCTGTGCGGCGAGATGATCTTCCTGGTCGGCTCGGTGCAGTACCACGTCCTGCAGGGCCAGCGCGGACAGTTCCTGTCGCGCTTCCTGTCGTCGCAGGTGGCGACGCTGGTGCGCGAGCGCGGCCTGTCCGGCGCGATGAAGCAGAATTACCTGGAAATCACCGTGGTGGTCAGCGACGTGCGCGGCTTCACCGCCTTCGCCCAGGCGCATCCGTCCTCGCGCGTGATCCAGGTGCTGCAGGACTACTACGACGCCGTGGGCGAAGTGGTCGCCGCCTACGGCGGCACCATCAAGGACTATGCCGGCGACGGCATCCTGATCCTGGTCGGCGCGCCTCTGCCCATATCCAACCATGGCGCCGTCGGCCTGGCCATCGCGCGCGGCGTGCGCGAGGCGGCGCGCGAAGTGACCCAGCGCTGGAGCAGCGAAGAGCACCGGCTCGGCATCGGCATCGGCGTGGCCAGCGGCTTCGTCACTGTCGGCGTCATCGGCTCCGCTTCACGGCTCGAATACACCGCCGTGGGACCGGCGGTGAACCTGGCTTCGCGGCTGTGCGAACAGGCGGCGGACGGCGAGATCCTGGTGGATGGGCGCACCCGCGAGTTGGCGAGCGAGGTGCCGCTGGAGGCGCGAGAGGCAATTGCGGTGAAGGGGTTTACCGAGGCGGTGCCGTTGTATTCCTTGCCGTCGGCGGCTTAGCTGGATGTTCCACCTCACTCCATTTATGGGGTGAGGCTGCTGGTCTTCCCCTCCCCTTGCGGGAGGGGATAGAGGGGCGGGGTGCTTTTTTGCCTGCCTGTGCAGCGCACCCCGTTCGTCCCGAGTGCCCGCGAAGCGGGTGTATCGAGGGACCAGCGCTGACCTCTCCCCCTGTCATTCTGAGCGTAGCGAAGAATCTGGCCTCACTCCCTCCGAAGCAGTACGTTGTGTGCTTGCGCGCATGCCGAATCCGCAGCGCGCGGGCTTGGCCCCTCGATACGAATCGCTGCGCGATTCACTCGGGGCGAACGGACTGAGATGTAGCTCATGTAAAAGAGCGCAACTACGGCGCGCTACGTCACTTCCCATGCCAGCCCACCGCCGAGACCAAGCTACCCAATCTCAAGCCCCATCGCCCCCCGGCCCGATGGCAACCCGCACCAACCCATCCGCTTCCACCCAGGCCCGATACATGCTGCGCGAGTTGAATGGCAGCGCAATATTCCCCCGGCTGTCGATGGCGATGCAGCCGCCGCGGCCGTGATATTGCGCCACGCTGTCCAGCGCCTCGGCGCAGGCGCGGTCCAGCTCCCAGTTGCACCAGGCGAGCCGCGCATGCACGGCGTGGCCGAAGCCGCTGCGGATGAAGGACTCGCCGGTACCGGTGCAGGACACGGCGGCGCTGCGGTCGTCGGCGAAGGTGCCGGCGCCGATCACCGGGGTGTCGCCGACGCGTCCGGGCAGTTTGTTGGTGAGGCCGCCGGTGGAAGTGGCGGCGGCGAGATGGCCGTGGACGTCGCGCGCCACGGCGCCGACGGTGCCGAAGGCGGCATCGTCGTCGCAGAAGGCGTGATCGTCGTGATCCAGGGTGATGGCGCCGGCGCGCCGGGCGGCTTCGAGCTGGTGCAGCCGCTCGGCGGTGATGAAGAAGCCGGGCTCGACCATTTCCAGGCCCAGTTCGGCGGCGAGCTGCTCGGCGCCGGCGCCGCCGAAGAACACGTGCGGGGTGCGCTCCATGATGGCGCGGGCGAAGCGGATCGGGCTGCGCACGCGGCTGATGCCGGTGACGGCGCCGCAGGCGCGGTCGGCGCCGTTGACGATGGCGGCGTCGAGCTCGGGCTGGCCGTCGCGGCTGAGCACGGCGCCGATGCCGGCGTTGAACAGCGGGCAGTCTTCCATCAGCTCGACGGCGCGGGTCACGGCGTCGAGGGCGGAGGCGCCGTCGCGCAGCAGGGCCTGGGCTGCGGAGGCGACGCGATGCAGCGCGGCGCGCTGTTCCGGCTGGGCGCCGGAGCCGGGCGGCGGGTCGCCGGCGCCGCCATGCAGGGCGAAGCGGATCAGGCCTGGATCGGGGGAGGAGGGGAAGGGGAGAGAGGAGGTGTTCATGCGCGGAATTATGCGCGGAATCGTGAGGAGATTTGCGGCCTGCGCGCCGTGGATTGGGCCGCCCATCGGGGGCGCCCACCGCGCATTGGGTAAGCTAGCGCTTGGCAACGATCGTCAATGAACCGGGATTTCCCTTCATCCGCATGCTCAGTTCCTCATCACGGCTTGCTCCGCTGCACGCGCTCGGCTCTGCTCTTGCGGGTGCCCTGCTGCTCCTCGCCGGCTGCGCCGGCGCACCCGCGGTAGTCACCTCCAGCGATACACCGGAGGTCGCGCCGACAGCGCCGCAGGCGGTGGACAATGTGCCGCGGATTGCCGTTACGGTCAGCGCTTTCGACCACCGCTTGAAGCAGCGCGGCGACATTGGCCAGGGCATCGCCGACCTGCTCGCCGATGCGCTGTACAACAACGGCCGCTTCCAGCCCCTGAGGTCGCCGGCGCCAGGGATGCCATCGGGCGGTGCCCAGCTGCTGATCGGCGGCAGCGTCGTCGCCTTCGATCCGGCCTGTGCCGGCGGCGCGCAGATCATCGTGTTCGACAACCAGGCCTGCGTCACCGTCAACATCCGCATCGTCGACGCCGCCAGCGGCAAAGTGCTCAAGACCGCCACGGTGGATGGCACTTCCGCTGCCGGGAGCGCCGGCCCGGTGCCGGCGCGCGGCAAGTTGCCGGCCAGCCTGCAGGCCTACAGCAAGCTGCCGATGGAACAGGCGATCCGCAATTGCGTCGAGAAGGCGGCGAACCTCGTCGCCGCGCTCAGCCCCCAGTAAGAGGGTGCTTCCCAGCCCTTACTCGTACTTCACCGAGCAGCCATAAGGCGGGGTCAGCGGCTGGCTCACCGGCTTGCCGGCCAGGGCTTCGTCCAGCGCTGTTTTGACGTAGGGGCTGGCCCGGGCGATATCGTCCGGATCGGTGCTGGGCAGGCTGTCGATGCCGCCAGCGTAGATCAGCTTGCCGCCGCCGTCGACGATGAACATGTGCGGCGTGGTCTTGGCGTCGTAGAGGTGACCGATCTTGCCGGAGGCATCGAGCAGCACCGCGCTGGGTGCCGCGCCGCGCTGCCGGGTGAGCTGGTCGGCGCGGGCGCCGTCGGCATAGCCCTGGGTGCCGGGAGCCGAGGAAATCACCGACAGCCAGATCACGCCCTTGCCGGTGTACTCCTTCTGCAGGGCCTGCATATTGCCCTTCTTGTAATAGTGCTGGACGAAGGGGCAGCCGTCGTTGGTCCATTCCAGCACAACCAGCTTGCCGCGATAGTCCGCCAGCGACACGGTCTTGCCGTGGCTGTCGGTGCCGCTGAAGGCCGGCGCCGGCTGGCCGATGCGCGGAGCGTCCGCCGCCAGCGCGCCGCCCTGGATGACGCTGCCGAGCAGGGCGGCGAGCAGGCCACCGAGAACACGGCCGAGAATCCCTGACTTGAGCAATCCATTCATCGCAGCCTCCTTGAAGGCCTCGAGAGCAGCCTCAACCCGGTTTGAGCGCATCCACGACAATCGATGGCGTCAGCAACTGGGGCAACACTTGCGGATCGCCGCCTTTCACATATACCAGATACAGCGGCACGCCGGAACGCCCATAACGCGCCAGCAGCTGGGTGATGGCCGGATCGGCACGGGTCCAGTCGCCTTGCAGCCAGGCGACCTGCTGATCGGCGAAAACCTGATGCACCGCGTCGGTGTCCAGCGCCACATGCTCGTTGACCTTGCAGGTGATGCACCAGTCGGCGGTCATGTCCACAAAGATGGTGCGGCCCTGGGCGCGCAGCTCGGCCACGCGCTGCTCGCTCCACGGCTCGATCGCCGCGCTGCCCGGCTTGGCCGCTGCAGGCGTGCCGCCGCCCGCCGAGACCGTGCGGATCTGCGGCGAGCTCAGCAGGGCCAGCGCCGCCAGCAGCGCCGCCAGCTTGAGCAGGCCGGCGACGCGCCCCGGCCGGTTCCACAGCCATAGCGCGAAAGCCACCAGAGTCAGGCCGAGCAGGGCCACCGCCATGCCGCTGCGGTCGGTGATGCCGCCCAGCACCCACAGCAGCCACACCACGCTCAGGTAGAGCGGGAAAGCCATCACCTGCTTGAAGGTTTCCATCCAGGCGCCGGGGCGCGGCAGCAGCTTGCCCAGCTGCGGGAAGAAGCCGATCAGCAGGAACGGCAGCGCCAAGCCCAGGCCCAGTGCCAGGAACACCAGCATGGCCAGGGCCGCCGGCTGGCCCAGGGCATAGCCCAGCGCGGTGCCCATGAAAGGCGCGGTGCAGGGGCTGGCCACCGCCACCGCCAGCACGCCGGTGAAGAAGGAGCCGCGATAGCCGTTGTCGGCGGCGAGGCTCTGGCCCACGCCCATCAGGCGCGTGCCGAACTGCACCACGCCGGACATCGACAGGCCCATGCCGAAGAACAGGTAGGCCAGCACCGCCACGAACACCGGCTGCTGCAGCTGGAAGCCCCAGCCGACCGCCGTGCCGCCGCCGCGCAGCGCCAGCAGCAGGCCGGCCAGCCCGCCGAAAGTGGCGAGCACGCCGAAGGTGTAGGCCAGCGCATGACCGCGCTGGCGCCGAGCCACCTTGGCGCGCGCCTCGATCAGGCTGATGGCCTTGATCGACAGCACCGGGAAGACGCAGGGCATCAGATTGAGGATCAGGCCGCCGAGCACGGCCGACAGCAGCACCAGGGCCAGGCTCAGCGGCGCCGCCGCTTCCGCCGCGGCAGGCAGGGCGCTGCCCGCCGCGCCCTGCGGCACCGGCTCCACCGTGCCGGGCTGGGCGTGGATTTCCCAGGCCTTGACGCTGTCGCCGTCGTGCACCACCAGCTCGCCGTCCACCTGGGCCGGCGGCTTGACGAAGTAGTCGCCCAGCGTCTGCGAGATGCGCAGGCCATGATCGGCGCTGTTGGCCAGCCGCTGCGGCGCCGAGTGCTTGACCAGGTCGCTGACGTAGGGGAAGAACTCGATGGCGCCGCCGGCGGAGAAGTGCGCGCCTTTCACCGCCAGCGAAAAATCACCTTCGCCGGCGCCGCCGTGGGTGGCGAACTGCACTTTCCAGTCGGCCGGGGCCGGCTGCGGCAGTTGCGCGCGGGTGCTGCTGAAGGCATCGCGCCAGCGCGGGTCGGCCTGCTGCGGCGTGCCGGCGGGGGTAACCGGCAGAGCCAGGCTCAGGTCGGCGCTGCCGGGGATGCAGATGTCCTTGCACACCAGCCATTTGGCCTTGGCCTGCAGGTTGACGCTGGCGCCGCCGGACCAGTCGGCCGGCACCGTCAGCGGCACCAGCAGCAGGGTTTCCTTGCCGTAGCCGTAGTTGACGATATCGCCGAGGGCGCTGCGGTGCGGATACGGCCACTGCAGATCGCCGGCGCTGATGCCGGCCGGCAGGGTCCAGGCGAGGGTGGTGGCCAGCCCGGAATCGCCCGGGTTGCGCCAGTACACATGCCAGCCGTCCTCCGGCGCGATGCGCAGCGCCAGCCAGTTGTCGCCGCCGGCGGCCAGGCTGAGGTTTTCGGCGATCAGTTCGGCTTCGACATGCTCGGTCTGGACCGGCGCGGCCTGGCCGGGAAGGGTGAAAGCGGCGAACACCAGGCTGAGGGGCAGGCCGAGGGCAAGAAGCGGGCGCATGCGGGGGAGGGGTCTGAACTAAGGCAAGTAGGAGAGTGTAATGACCTTCGCCGCGGCGTGGGGTTCCGCGCCGGGACGGGATGGTCCGGCCAACCCCGTCTCAGGGGGTCTCCTCATGGCCTCCGGCGCGCTGACGACAGGCGGGAAAGCAGGGCTACAATAGCTGCATTACGGCTTGGGACGCCGCCTTGGGGGCTGCGGGCATAGCCGGCTGTGCCAGCCGCGGCGCATCGCCGCAGGCCAACCATAACTATTCTCGGAGAGCTTCTCGCAATGACCGCCAGCCCACGCCGCGGGTTCACCTTGTTCATGACCGGCTTGTCGGGCGCCGGCAAGTCCACCCTGTCGGAACGGGTGGCGGAGGTCATCAAGACCGATTACCAGCGGCCCGCCACCATCCTCGACGGCGACATCGTGCGCGAGATGCTGTCCAGCGGCCTGACCTTCTCCCGCGCCGACCGCGAGCTCAACATCCGCCGCATCGGCTACGTCGCCGGCGAAGTGACCAAGCACGGCGGCATCTGCATCTGCGCCGCCATCGCGCCGTTCCGCACCGCCCGTGCCGAGGTGCGCGCGCGCATCTCCCAGCTCGGCGGCTTCTACGAGGTCTACATCGCCACCCCGCTGGCGGTATGCGAGAGCCGCGATCCGAAGGGCCTGTACAAGAAGGCGCGGCGCGGCGAGATCAAGGGTTTCACCGGCATCGACGATCCGTTCGAGATTCCGGAGCACGCCGAAATCTCCATCGACACCAGCAAGATCGCCATCGACGACGCGGTGAAGAAGATCCTGGCGCTGCCGGAGCGCGACGGGCTGCTGTGAAGCAGTGGTTAGTGGTCAGTGACTAGTGGTTAGTGGCGGTGCCGCCAATGACCACGCTTGGCCCTAACGCACAGACTGTTTGTCATGCGGTTACTAATCACTAACCACTAGTCACTAACCACTATTCTTCCCAGGACCCAGCATGGCTTCCCCGCGCAAATACGATCTCGTCCTGTTCGGCGCCACCGGCTTCACCGGCGGCCTCACTGCGGAATACCTGGCGCAGCATGCCCCGGCGTCAACGCGCTGGGCCCTGGCCGGGCGCAACCGCGCCAAGCTGGAGGCGGTGCGCACGCGGCTGGCCGCGCTCAACCCGGCCTGCGCCGGCCTGAGCCTGATCGAAGCCGACGTCGGCGATGCCGACGCGCTGCGCCAGCTGGCGCAATCGACCAAGGTCGTGCTGACCACCGTCGGCCCCTACATCCTCCACGGCGAAGCGCTGGTGGCGGCCTGTGCCGCGGTCGGCACCCACTATGCCGATCTCACCGGCGAGCCCGAGTTCGTCGACCTGATGTGGCTCAAGTACCACGAGCAGGCGCAGCAGACCGGCGCGAAGATCGTGCACTGCTGCGGCTTCGACAGCATCCCGCATGATCTGGGCGCCTACTTCACCGTGCAGCAGCTGCCGCAGGGTGTGCCGCTGAAAGTCGAGGGCTTCGTCCGCGCCGGCGGCACCTTCTCCGCCGGCACTTATCACTCCGCCATCAACGCCTTCGGCCGCATGCGCGAATACGCCCAGGTGGCGAAGCAGCGCCGCGGCCGCGAGCAGTATCCGCAAGGGCGCAGGATCGGCTCGACGCGCCAGAAGGTGCGTTTCGAAAAGACGCTCGGCACCTGGGTGGTGCCGTTCCCCACGGTCGATCCGCAGGTGGTGCGCCGCTCCGCGGCGGCGCTGGACCGCTACGGTCCGGAATTCCGCTACGGCCATTACGTGCAGGTGAAGAAACTGGCCAGCGTGGCGACCATGATTGCCGGCGTCAGCGCCCTGTTCACCCTGGCCCAGGCCGGGCCGACGCGGCGCTGGCTGCTGTCGAAAAAGACCTCGGGCGAAGGCCCCACGCCAGAACGGCGCGCCAAGAGCTGGTTCCGCGTGCGCTTCCACGGCGAGGGCGGCGGCAAAAAGGTCGTCACCGAAGTGAAGGGCGGCGATCCGGGTTACGGCGAAACCGCCAAGATGCTGGCCGAGTCGGCGCTGTGCCTGGCCCATGACCAGCTGCCTGATCGCGCCGGCCAGCTCACCACCGCCGCGGCGATGGGCGATGCGCTGCTGGCGCGGCTGCAGCGCGCCGGCATCAGCTTCGAAGTGGTGCCGGCGTGAGCCCGAACGCCGCGCGCCTGTTCCTGCTGTTCGGCGCGGGCTATGGCCTGCTCGGCGTGGCGCTCGGCGCGTTCGGCGCCCACGCCTTGCGCGCGCGCCTGGCGCCGGATCTGCTGGCGGTGTTTCACACCGGCGTCGAGTACCAGTTCTACCATGCGTTCGCCTTGCTGGCGGTGGGCGTGCTGCTGCTGGTGAAGCCGTCTCCGGCCCTGCCCGTGGCGGGCTGGTGTTTCGCTCTCGGCGTGCTGCTGTTTTCCGGCAGCCTCTACGCCCTGGCGCTGAGCGGCACGCGCTGGCTCGGCGCCATTACCCCGCTCGGCGGCCTGCTGTTTCTGGCGGGGTGGGGCGCGCTGTTCTGGGGTGTGTTACGGGGCGACTGAAAAAGCAGCTCGCGCAAAGACACAGAGACGCAAAAGAGAAATGTAGGATGTGCTGACCCCGGACTTGATCCGGGCGAAGCGCATCTTTCGCGTGCTTCTACAGGCCTACTCGATTGATGCGCTTCCCCCGGATCAAGTCCGGGGTCAGCACATCCTACGGCACCGCGTCTTTGCGTCTTTGCGCGAGATGCTGTTGCTTCTAGCGCTGCACCGCCGCCGGCTTCAGCACCCGCAGCAGCGATTCCGCGATCTGGTCGGAGATGCGCTGCGCGGCGCTCATCATGACGCGCTCGGATACGGCATGCGCTTCTTCGATCACTGCCTGGCGCAGGCTCTGGCTGAGCTGGTCGATGCGCTGGTTCTGCACCGCCAGCAGCTCGTCGATGTCGCCGCGCAGGCGGCCGAGCAGGTTTTCCACATTGCGGCCGAGGGCGTCCAGTTGCGGCTCCACCGCCCTTACCGCGATCTGCTGCAAATGCTGGTCGTCGCGTCCGCTGTGCGCCGCCGCGTCGCTGTGGGCCAACTGGGCCTTGATCTCGCCGATCTGCACGAACAGGTCCTGGGTGATACGACGCAGGCGCGCTTCCATTTCCTCGCGCATCGAATCGCTGCGCGGCGCATGGTCCTCGCGCGGCGCCGGGCTGCGATTGAGCAGCGGCATCTCCTCGCGCGGCGCGGCGGACCACAGCGTCGTGGGCACGGCGGCCGGAACCTGCGCCGGCTGCGGCAGCACGTCGCGCAGATTCTTCATCACCGCCTGCTCGATCGCCACTTCCGGCTCGCGGATCGATTGCACCTTGCTCGGCGCGGCCGGCGCCAGGGCGGCCGGCGGCGCGGTTTCCTGCAGGCGCTTGAGATTGTCCAGCACCGAGCGGATCTGCTCCGGGCTGGGCGGCTTCTGCAGCACGTCGATGGCGCCGCAGACCCGCGCCTGGCGCAGGAAGTCGTCACCCTCGTTGGACGAGCACAGCACCACCGGCAGGCCGGCGGTCAGCGCGTTCTGCTTGATCGCGCGGATCGCCTCGAAGCCGTCGGTGCCGGGCATGATGTGGTCGAGGAACATCACCTCCGGCAGCTTCTTGCGCAGGTAGATGTAGGCGTCCTCGGCGCTTTCCGCGGTGTCGACCTGGTAGCCGAAGCTCTCCAGGAACTTGCGCATGGCAAAGCGCGCGGACTTCGAATCGTCCACGACGAGTGCAATTTTGGCGTTCATCCTTGATCTCCCCAAAGATCGGAATCCACAGCTTGAAGCGTCCGGCACGAAGCTGGCCGGATGCTCTTGTTACCACTGCCGGGGCCGCCGCGCAAGAGGCGGGCGTTCGATCCCGCCCGGCGGAAGCATTCCGGCGGCCCCGCGGCAGACCGCGCCGCCGGCCTTTTCCGCGAGCCGCTTCATCCCAAGAAGCGGCCGGCTTCCGGGCAAAAAAATCCCGGGGAGGCCTGCGCCTCCCCGGGATGGTTACAACACTTTCAGCCTAGGCGCGCTTGCGCCGCCGCAGGCCGACCAGCGCAAAGCCCGGCAGCAGCAGCCAAGGGCCGAACGCACCGCCGCCACCGCCACCCGGAGGGCTGGGGATGTTGGCGAAGACACCCACTACGGTGGTGTTGCCGCCGCCGGTGACATTGGTCGCATCGGAGACGATATTCACCGTGCCCGTGTAGTCACCCGAGGGGCTGGCCGGCAGGGTCACCGTCACCGTGCAGCTCACTCCCGCCGCCAGGGTTGCCGGGCAGTTGTTGGTTTGGGTGAACACGCTGCCGGCGATGGTGATGCCGCTGATCGCCAGCGGCCCGGTGCCCGAGCTGGTCACGGTGATCGGCAGGGTTGCCGCCGTGTTCGCCGCCGGGTTGGGGAAGATCAGGTCCGCCGGGCTAAAGCTGATCTGCGGCGGCAGCAGGTTCGCTACCGCCGCATCCGCCTGCACGAAACCGTAGCCGGTGTCGTAGCTGAAGCCCGCGCCGCTCATGGGCAGGGCCGTGTTCTCCATCGCGGTGTAGATGGCGGTGGGGGTTGCGGTCGGATCGGCTTGCAGCAACAGCGCTGCGACGCCTGCCGCGTGCGGTCCCGCTGCAGAGGTGCCGAAGAAGTTGAACGGATACGCCGGATTGAGCTGGCATTGCGGCACCGGCGTGGAATAACTGCCCTCCACCTCTTCCTGTGCCGGGAACCCAAAGAACGTGGTGGAAATGCCGTCCGGCGCCACGATATTTGGTTTCTGCGGCGTCACCGGTGTCGCCAGCGCCTTGCCGTTCGCGTCGAACAGGAACGGTGAGCCGCCGGCGGAGCTGAATGCCTCGAGTACCGGTGTCGACAAGCTGCTGGTACAGGCAGGTGTGTCATAGAAAAACGACGCACCTACCGCCATCGCGTTGGGCGAAAGCGGATGACCCTGGATGGTGGAGCTGGCGGTGACGAACTGAGTGATCTGCGTGCCGCGGCCATCGTCCTGAATGATGATCTTGATCCGGCCCGGCGCCGGCCCGGAGACCAGGCCCACCACGAGGCTGGCCTGAACCGCCGCTGATGTTGTGCTGTTCGGGTTGTAGATCTGGAGGAAGTTATAGGGGTCGTTGTCGCCCGGCTGAGTGAGGGTGTAGCCGGAAGCGGGAACCGGTGCCAGGTTGTTGTAGCCGGCACAGTTCGTCGGCGAGCCCAGCGGTCCGTTATATACCTGCACCGAACCGACCGTTCCCCCGCTCGGTATATTGCCGCTCGCATCGCCGATACAGAAGTCGACTACGTTTATCGCACCCGGGCCGTTGCCCACGCCGGAGTTGCCCAGAACGTCGCCCGGATCGTTCGCGCTGCCGGTCTGGTAAGGCTGATCCCAGAACAATGCGATGGTGTAGGCGTCGCCAGCGGCGAGTCGGGGAATGGTGATGGGCAGATAGTAGGTGCTGCTGGCGCCAGTGGTGTCCATGTTCAGCAGCTTTTCGCCGGCGTTGGGCGCGCCTGCTGCCGCGGTGCCGGTGAATTGCGGAGCGGCATTCTCATAGGAATCGCGGCCTTCGTTGCCGGCGGAGGAGAAATACATCACCCCCTGCGCGGCTACCTGGTCGATGGCCAAGCCCACTTCGCCTTCCTGGAACACCGGCTCGTCTGGGTAGCCAACGTCGTCATCGATGATGTTCGCGCCGTTCTGGGCCAGCGTCACGATGCCGTTGGCGAAATCGGCTTCGCTGCCGTCCGCCGTGTAGTACAGGAGCTTGGCACCAGGGGCCACCGCGTAGACGATCTGTGCGAGAGCGCGTCCCTCATCCGTCGGCGGATTTGAACAGTCCGGGTCTTCCTCCAGAACGGTGATTCCCGCGGGGAGCGCGCCGAGGTTTATATCGTCCTGATAGTCTTCATAAGTGTGCGTGTGCAACTGCTGATTGTCGTAACCGGAGCAATCGAAACTGTCGGACATCAGGCCGACCGTGACACCCTTGCCGGTGAGTCCCGGGTACAGCGTCGACTGCCGCAGGAACAGGCTGCGCTGCACGAAGTCGCCCTGGGTCGCCAGCGGGCCGGTCTGGGTCCCCTTGGTGTACATCATCGAGGTCCTGAAGAAGCGCAGGTTGGTCAGCGCCGCGGCCTTGTCGATCTGGTCCACCGGCAACCAGCCGCCGATATCGTTGCTGAACACCGCCGAAGTCTTGAAGCCCAGCTGTTCGAGCTGCGCCCGGACCAGCTTCGGATCACCCTTCACGATCACGTCGACCAGCACTGCGGGCGTCGACAGCGGCGTGGAATAGCGCACGTGCGCCAGCGGATTCTGCTGCTTCAGGTCGATCGAGGCGCGTTCGCTCGGCGACGCTGCCGCATAGGCCTGTTTCATTCTGGCCAGGCTGCCGTCCAGCTTGCCGTCGTACGTGGCGGAAACATTCACCTGCGCAATGGCGCCGGGCCTGCCGAGGACTTTCAACTGCGGGGTTTGCGTAACTCCCGACACCGCAGCCGCCGGCCGCGGAAGCGCGGCCATGGTTTCACCGGAAGCCAGACAGCTCAAGACGGAAATGCAGACACCGGCCCATAAGGCCTTGTTGCCCAGTAGCATTTTGATTCTCCCTAGTTCGTGCCGGCACCGCTCACCGCGGCGCCGGGCCATGCAGTGGAACGCCGTCCCCAGGGTTCATATACAACGCCCCTTCCCTGGGGACGTCAGCCGTATCGATTGCCGATCAGGCCGAATGCGTATGGCCCGATCTTAGGCCCGCATCTTGCAGCCTGCAAACCCGAAGACGGGTTGTGAATGTTCGTTGCCAAGCGAAGCAGGAAGCGATCCATGGCGGTGGACGGCGCCAGGTTCGCCGCCGCACGAAGGGTTCGCGAATTTGCAGCCAAAGTAAATTCCGGGCATCGTTTGCCGGTCGCTGTATGGGATTTTCTCAGGGAGGAATCATCCGATGCGCAGCAAAAACTTGATATTGCGTACCCTGCTTGCAGGGCTTGCTTCACTGGCTTTTTGTCAAACGGGACAGGCGTCGCCGGCCGCAGGTTTGTCGGCCTTCACCGCGGCGGCGTCACCGCAGCAAACGGTCGATTTCGAGGTATTCCTGCCGATCCGCAACCGGGCCGGCCTGGAAAAACTGCTCGCCGATCAGCAGAACCCGTCATCGTCGTCGTATCACAAATGGTTGACGCCGAGCCAGTTCGGCGCGCAGTTCGGCCCCACCGCGGCTTCGGTACAGCGTGTCGAAGCCGCGTTGAAAGCGGGAGGCCTGCAAATCACCACGGTCCATACGCGCTCGCTCAGCGTCAAGGGTAGCGTTGCGCAGATCCAGCGCCTGTTCTCGACCAGGCTGAATGCGGTGAGGCAGCCTGGAACCGCGCAACGTCTGGTGGCGGACGGCAGCTTGGTGTTGCCGGCTGCATTGACGGCGGAAGGCGCGACGGTGGTTCATTTCGCCGGCATACCGCGGGCGCATTCGATGGCGAAGAACCTCGGTCCGGTCAAGCCGGCAAGCCGGCTGGGGCAGTATGGCGGCTACTTCTACGACGATCTGAAACAGGCCTACGATTACCCGTCGTATCAGAAGCTCGACGGCACCGGCGCCAACGTCGCCATCCTGATGAGCAACGATGTGCTCGATTCCGACATCAAGGCGATGTTCGACCACGAGCACTTCAGCCAGACCACGGGCAAGCCCGATCCCACGCTGGCCGGCCGCTTGTTGATCAACGGCGGCGCGCCGTTCGACCCCAACGCTTCGTTCGAGGCTTCGCTGGATACGCAGCAGGTGCTGGGCGGCGCCCCGGGCGCGGCGGTGACGCTGGTCAATATTCCCGATCTGTCCGATGAGAACATCCTGGCCGGCTATCTGGACATCATCGAGTCGGACGCTTTCGACATCGTCAATTCCTCGTTCGGCGGCTGCGAGCTGCTGTATGCGCCGGCCTACAACGGCGGCGTCAGCTACTACGGCATCCTCGATACCTACGATACGCTGTTCGAGCAAGGCAATGCGCAAGGCATCACCTTCGTCGCCAGTTCCGGCGATGAAGGCGGCCTCGGCTGTCCGGATACGACTTACTTCTCGGGTAATCCGAACGCCACGCCGAAGTTCGTCCCCGGCGTCGAGGAGCCAGCGTCCAGTCCGCATGTAACAGCCGTCGGCGGCACCAACCTCGCCACCACCGCGCCGCCGAGCCCGCAGACCACGCCGGCGACCCTGACCTCCAACTACGTCAGCGAGAACGCCGACGGCGATCCTGAGGTCCCCTACGATCCATATGGCCTCGGCATCAACGTCTCCGGCGGCTACTGGGGCGCCACCGGCGGCACCAGCGCCTACTTCGCGACGCCGGCCTACCAGTTGCTGGTGCCGACCGCTCTCGCCGTGGGCAAGCGCGGAGTTCCGGATATCGGCATGCAGGTCGGCGGCTGTCCGGCGGGCATCTCGGTGCTGCCCTGTTCACCGGATCGCAGCTTCGTTGTCATCTGGGATGGCGGCCAGGAGGCCGGTGTGATCGGAACCTCGGTGTCCTCGCCGGAATTCGTCGGGGCGCTGGCGCTGCGCATCCAGAACACCGGCGGCCGGCTCGGCAACATCAATTACTTCCTCTACGATCGCGCCCTGGTGCAGGACCTCGCGGGTGCGGGGGCCGCGCCCGCGGCGTTCGAGTTCTACCACCGCAACATCCCGGGTTTTGACGGCTACTACCACACCGATTACCTGATCAGCGACTACAACTTCATCACCGGTAACGGCACACCCGATGTGCGTAAGCTGCTCGAACTCGGCGACGTCGCCGCCGGCAATCCGCAGACGCCCAGCAATCCTTAGACGCCGGGCGGTTTGAATTGAAAGGCAGGGGCAACCCTGCCTTTTTTATGTGCGGGGGCTCTAGAGTATTTTCGTTTAAGTGCATGGAACTGTCCCCTCTCCCGCTTGCGGGAGAGGGGTAGGGGAGAGGGGCCGTGAAGCTGCGCAAACGGCCCCTCTCCCGGCCCTGACGGGCCACCCTCTCCCGTCCCACGGGGACTCCCTGCGGTCGCAGCGGGAGAGGGGACGGCATGGCGGTATCTAAACCGAAAACGACTAGTGTGCGCGAGCCGCCGCACTGCGCGCGCCGCGCAGCAGCATCTGGTTGTAGCGCGCGATCTGCGCCAGCGCCGGAAACTCGAATTCGGCGCCGAGCCGCAGCGGCGCGGTGGCCGCGGCGATGACCAGGCTCAGGTGCACATTGGGATCGGCCACCGCATCGCCGACCTGCTCACGCGGCTGCCGGCGCAGCGCGGCGAGAAACACCAGCAGGCCGCGGATGCGTGCCAACACATGATCCCTGGTCTTGGTGTCGCCGCCGATCGCCTCGTGCACCTGTAGCGCCGCCGCGATGATCGGATGCGTGGCGTCCTGCGTGATCAGGGCCTCGATGCGGCCGTCGCGGCTCAGCGCCGCCACGGCGCGTTCCTCGCTGGCGCTGTCGCGGGTTTGCGCCAGGGTGGTGAAGCGCAGGAAGTAGTCGTGGAAACGATCCGGGCGGATCACCCGCAGCGGCTCGGCCGAGACGCTGCCGTGATCGAGCATGCCCGCCGTCGCGTCCAGGTGCACGGCGAGCGAGCGCAGCTCCACCAGGCCGCGGCCGCCGAGCGTCTCGTCCTCGTTGCGCAGGCCTTCGTAGAGGCGGTAAATCGCCAATGCCAGTGTCTGCTGCGGCGCCGGCACGCCCGGTTCCGCCGCGGCCACATAGTGCTCGAGCGCGCTGGCTGCCTTGAGCAGCGCCGGCAGCTGCGCCTCCGTTGCGGCGCCGAGCTGCGCCAGCACGGCGCCGACTTCGGCATCCGGCACCGCCGCGAATTCCACTGCATCGCCGTCGCCGCCGAACACCAGCGCGCCATGCGCCGACAGCGCCGCCCGCGCCAGCAGGGCCAGCGCGCCGCCGCGGGTTTTGCCGGCCGCGGCTGCCGTGGCGAGCAGCGCAAAGGCTTCCTCGGCCGGTGTTTCGCCATCAAGCAGGACGCCGTCGAGATCGGCCAGCACCTGCCGGATCAGTTGCTCGGCGAAATCATGGGCGTGAGGGATGTCGCTGGCTTCGTTTGTCGGGTTCATACGTCAATCAATGTAAGTGATGGGGGCAGGTCACAACTGCACCACCTAAAAAGGAGATCAATCGTAGGGCGGCCTGTGGCCGCCGGGCTTGCTGCCGCGTGGCACCACGGCGGCCACAGGCCGCCCTACGACCAATCGGGTCTATGTATTGTTCAATCAAGGCCGCGGTTCAGACCAGGTTTTTTTCCGCCAGCAGGCTCTTGAAGTAGGCGTAATAGATCGGCGCGGCGATGACGCCGCCGATGCCGAACATCGCTTCCATCACCACCATCGCCAGCAGCAGCTCCCAGGCCTTGGCGCGGATGTGCGAGCCGATGATGCGGGCGTTGAGGAAATATTCGAGCTTGTGCACCGCCATCAGGAACACCAGCGAGCCCAGCGCCACCGACAGCGAACTGCTCAGGCTGACGATGACGATCACCGTATTGGAGATCAGGTTGCCGACAATGGGCAGCAGGCCGGCGAACAGTGTCAGCGTCACCATCGACTTGGTCAGCGGCAGGTGCACGCCGCACAGGGGCAGGATGATCAGCAGGTAGATCGCGGTGAAGGCGGCATTGATGGCGGCAATCCAGGCCTGGGCGAACACCACGCGGCGGAAAGCCTCGCTCAGTTTCCCCGCCTGCTCGGCAATGACGGCCGAGAGCGGCCCGCGCTCGGCTTGCGCGCCGCCTTCGCGCAGCGCCAGCAACGAGCCGATGATCATGCCGATCAGGATATGGGCGAAGACCCGTCCGGCGATCATGCCCGCGCCGCCCACCGCGCCGGCGTGCAGACGCAACCAGCCGGTCAGCTTCTCGCGCAGTTCGTCGGCGTCGGCCGGCAGGTAGTCGTTGATGGATTCCGGCAGCCGCTGGCGCGAGTTGTCCAGAATCTCGGCCAGTTTCTGCAGCAGCGCCGGCAGGCTGTCGTTGCCGTGGCGCAGGGCCGAGGCCAAGCCCAGGATCACCAGGATCAGCAGCACCACCACGGTCCCGGTGAGCAGGGCCACCGACACCAGCTTGGCGTTGTTGCGGCTGATCGAGCTGAGTTTCAGGCGATTGGCCAGCACATGCACCAGCTCGTACACCAGCAGCCCCGCCAGCAGCGCCGACAGCATTTTCAGATGCAGCAGCAACAGCAGCAGCGCCGCGGTGATGGCCCAGGTCAGGAGATCCGAATTGGCGACGGCGGGAAATAAACGTTCGCGTTGCATGGAACGGCCAGGGCGGAAACGGGCGCCCATCATAAACAAGCGCAGCCAAGCACGAGTCCGCGACGGGGTTTCAGCTCATCCGGGGAGGTGTAGCGGCGGCCGTTGCGGCACGGGGCCGGCGGCGGCGGGAAAAGCTGGAATTACAAGAAATTACGGGCAATTACGACGGGCAATAAAAAAGGCCCGACGTCTGGGGCGCCGGGCCTTAAGATCGGGGCAAACGCCGATTTACTTCTTTTTCTTCTTTGCGGCAGCCTTCTTCACCGGAGCCTTTTTCTTGGCAACGGCCTTCTTTTTCACAGCCTTCTTCGCAGCGGGCATGGGAACCTCCCAACTTCAAAATATGGCTAGTGCTACCAACGCCCATCGCTGACAGTCACGTGGCCACGACCCATAGTGGCAAAGCTTGAGAAAAAACACAAGATCTAGTAGACGAAAATCTGTCAAGGCACAGAAGCCGAAATTTTTCCGGCCGCAAAAAAATGTTCCGCAAGCGCTTGCACAATTTCTCAAAACATGCGGTGGCTGCAGGGTTTTTTGCAAATTTGAAGACTTGCTTTTTGTGCGCCGGACGTGCCTTCAAACGCTGCCCAGGCGCTCCGCGATGACCCGCAGGACCTGGCGGTTTACGACCAATCCGAAGTGACTTCCGCGCACTTCCGCGCATTCCGTATTCGGCGCGGCGTCTTCCATCGAGCACTGCCAGGCGACGATGCCGTCGCTCTTCGAGTAGATCGCAGTGCATGGCACCGGCGGCGGCGTGCAGCGTTTGCGGAATCCTTCCCAGTCGATTTTCACCGGCTTGCCGCGATTGGCCAGACGGAACAACGTCTGCATGTTGTTGGCATCGGGACGGCCGTTGATCGGACTGCCGAGCGTGAACACGCGGCGCACCAGCTGCGGCTGATGGCGCGCCATCTCGCGCGCGAACACGCCGCCGAGGCTCCAGCCGATCAGGCTCACCGGCGACTGATGTTCGGCGTTGAGTTTCTGCAGCCGCTGCGTCAACGCATTCCTTACCGCGGGCCGCATGCCGAAGTTGGTGCCCTGCTCCCAGCCATACGCCGCATGGCCGAGCCGGCGCAGCGCGCTGCGCAGCGGCAGCGTCGCCAGGTCGCTGGCGCCGAAGCCCGGCAGCACCATCACCGGCTGGCCGTCGCCGCGCGGCATTCCCTGGATGCTCAGGCTGCGCAGCACAAACCACGGCATCTCCGCCAGCACGCGCGCCTCCAGCGCCAGCAGATGCAGCGGCGGCGCCTGGATGTCCGGCATCCCGGATGCGTTGCTCATGATGGTTCCCCTGTTGTTGTCTGCGGTACATTATTACCGCAACGCATCAAACAATTCCGGAGCGGACATGAGCAGCGGCAAGCATGATTATTTCGCCACCGTCTTGTGGCAGCGCAACAATGAGGAGAAGTACACCGACAATCGCTACTCGCGCGCGCATCAATGGCGCTTCGACGGCGGCGTGGTGGTGGCGGCTTCGAGTTCACCCAAGGTGGTGCCGCTGCCGTATTCGGTGGAAGCCAATGTCGATCCGGAAGAAGCCTTCGTTGCTTCGTTGTCTTCCTGCCACATGCTGTTCTTCCTGTCCTACGCCGCGCAGCGCGGCTTCGTCGTCGATCGCTACGAGGATCGCGCGATCGGCACCATGGGCAAGGACGCGCAGGGACGGATGGTCATGCTCAAGGTTGCACTGCGTCCGCGCATCGGTTTTTCCGGCGCGACACTTCCCGCCGCGTCGGATATCGCAGCACTGCATCATCGTTCGCACGAAGATTGTTTCATCGCGAACTCGGTGAAGACCGAAGTGGTGGTGGAGCAGCCGGAATAGAGAGTTGAAAAAGCGGGCTTGCAGCGGGGCGCTGGGCGTATTTCGCTTTTTTCCAATTTGCACCCCCAAAGACAGTATTGGAGTGCTTTGGGGGTTTTCCTGGGATGTTCCTGTCTGTTACCGCGACAGACGCGGATTTGCCCCAAAATAGGGCAAATGCCGGCAAATCGGCTCAGGATGCGGTTTTCAGGGGAAGAACTGGTGCCAATGCCCGCTGACAGCTAGTGGGACAGGCCGGCTTCACATACCTGTTCGGGTAGGCGTTCCAGCTCCGCGGCGGTGAGGCGGGCCAGAATCAGGACGCCGTGATTGCTCAGCAGGGCTTCGTAGCTGTCCCGCACGATGCCGGCGCGGGCCAGCGCCCGGTGCAGCTCCGCATCGCTCAGTACGATCTGGTCTTCCTGGCAGATCCAGTCCACGTCGACCGTCGCCGGCAGCGCCGGGGCAAGGCCGCGCGCTTCACGCAGCGACAGGCTCAGCCGCCTGCCGCCGGGATAGAGGCTCCAGATCGGGCGCAGGGTACGGCCGCCGATCTGCACCCAGGCCAATTCTTCCTGTGGTGCCGGCGCGAGCGTCCCTGCTGAACCATGCCGTGCATTCATGACCCCCATCAGGCCCCGCAGCGGCGCAGGAATTCCGCGTCATGTGGACCGGAGGTACAGCGCGACCGATGGATGGAGCGCCATCCGATGGGGCGTTCAGGTTCCCGGCGGGAAGGAAGTGGCCAGGCCCAGCTCCTGCCAGGCGTCCAGCTCTTCCGTCAGCGCCTTGAGCTTGCCGCGGATGCGGTTCAGCGCGCTTTCGCCCAGCGGCAGGCGCAGCGGCGGCCGTGCCGCGTCCACCACCGCCAGCATCGCCGTCGCGGCCCGGGCCGGATCGCCCGGCTGCTGGCCGGAATAGCCGTTGACCGTGGCGATGGTCTGGTGCGCCGTCCCGGAGTAGGCCGCGATGCTGTGCTGCGGCTTGATCAGCGAGGCGCCGGCCCAGTCGGTGCGGAACGGCCCCGGCTGGATGATGGTGACGCGGATGCCGAACGGCGCCACTTCCTGGGCCAGCGCCTCGGAATACCCCTCCAGGGCGAACTTGCTGGCGTTATACAGCCCCAGCCCCGGAGTGCTGACAAAGCCGCCCTGCGAGGAAATCTGCAGGATGTGGCCGCCGCCCCGCGCCCGCATCCCGGGCAGCACGGCCCGGATCAGGGACAGGGTGCCGAACAGATTGGCGTCGAACTGGGCGCGCGCCTCGGCATCGCTGACTTCCTCCACCGCCCCGGCCAGGCCATAGCCGGCGTTGTTGACCAGCACGTCGATCCGGCCGAATGCGGCCACCGCCGCCGCCGCCACGGCTTGCACCTGGTCTTCCTGGTTCAGCTCCAGCGCCTGCGCCAGCACCCGGCCGGGCGCCAGCGCCTCCAGGCTGGCCAGGGAGCGGGCATCGCGAGCCGTGGCCACCAAGCGGTCGCCCCGTCTCAGCGCCGCCTCCGCCAGGGCCCGTCCCAGCCCCCGGGCGCAGCCGGTAATGAGCCAAACCTTGCCGCCGCCGTCCACTTTATCCACGCCGCCTCTCCTTATATATGTGCCGGTCCAGTTCTGGGGCTGTCCACCGCCTGATTCAAGCGCCCGGCGGGCGGGTCCGGGGCGCTCCAGCGGCCCCTTTGCGGCCCATCGGCAGGAAAGACGGCGCAGCCAGGGGATTCGACAGCGGCCAAAGAACGGGGTAGAGTGCTCTCCGCAATTGTTTCAAGCAGTCCGTACCGCGGTCCTTTACCCGCTTCCCAAAGCGGCGCTTTGTAATGTCTCCCGGCACCTCCTTGATCGCTTGCAAATCCGGGCTCACGCCCGTCCATCATTGTGTTTTATCGTAAAAGGAATGTCGTATGGCAGATAATTCTACTGGTACCGTGAAGTGGTTCAACGACGCGAAAGGCTTCGGCTTTATCACGCCGTCGGACGGTGGTGAAGACCTCTTCGCCCATTTCAAGGAAATCCAGGGCACGGGTTTCAAGACCCTCAAGGAAGGTCAGCGCGTTGAGTACAAAGCTGCGCGCGGCCCGAAGGGCATGCAGGCGACTCAGATTCGCCCGCTGTAACCCAAGCAGCACCGCTTAAAGAAACCGCGGCTAATCACCGCGGTTTTTTTTCGTCATAAAATCGGGCTGGTTCGATTGCATTCGATCGTAGCGGCCAGATGATGTTGGATAGGCCTTAAGACGTTTTCACCATTGGCGCCCGGGCCCCGACATGCTCCAATACAGTCCCAATCGCCGGTTTGCTGCACGCGGCCTGGATGCCGCCAGAGTTCATACATGACCGATGCTGTCGCAGGAGTCCCCAAGGCTCCCATCAACATTCCCGCCGTCATCATGTTTTCCATCAGCACGGTCGGCGCCTTGACCGTGCTCCCCTGGTACGCCTGGACCCATCACCTGGGCGCCGGCCCCTGGATTTTCTTCGCCTTCACCATGTGGGCCACCGGCCTGTCGATCACCGCCGGCTACCACCGCCTGTGGTCGCACCGCGCCTATGAGGCGCACTGGACGCTGCGCCTGTTCTACATGCTGTTCGGCGCCATGGCGCTGCAGAACAGCACCCTGATCTGGGCCTCGATGCACCGCGTGCATCACAAGAACGTCGACGACGTCGACCACGATCCGTATTCGATCAAGCGCGGCTTCTGGTACGCCCACATGGGCTGGATGCTGCGCAACTATCCCAGCAGCGAGCTGGACTTCAGCAATGCCCGCGACCTGGAGCAGGACCGCTTCGTGGCCTTCCAGCACCGCCACTACCTGGGCCTGGCCCTGGGCATGAACTTCGGCTTCACGGCCCTGGTTGGCCAGGCTTTCGGCGATCCCTGGGGCTTCATGCTGATCGGCGGCCTGCTGCGCCTGGTGGTCAACCACCACCTCACCTTCTTCATCAACTCGCTGGCCCACTACTGGGGCCGCCGCCCGTACACCGCGGACAACACCGCGCGCGACAACGACCTGGTGGCCCTGTTCACCTACGGCGAGGGCTATCACAACTTCCACCACCTGTTTCAGTGGGACTACCGCAACGGCGTGCGCTGGTGGCAGTTCGATCCGACCAAGTGGTGGATCGCCGCCTGGTCCTCGGTCGGCCTGACCCGCGGCCTCAAGCGCGTGCCCGAATTCAAGATCCAGCGCGCCATGCTGCAGCGCCAGTTCGACCGGACCCAGGAAAAGCTGCGTGCCTGTAGCCACTCTGGGCGCCTGGCCGAGTTGCAGAAGCTGCTCGAGCACGAGCTGGAAGCCTTCTCTGTCACTCTCAACGAGTGGAAGCAGCTGCAGACCGAGCGCATCGATGCCGCGCGCAAGCAGATCGCAGGCCAGTGGGAGCACAGCGAGGCGCGGCGCCGTTTCCGCGTGCTGGAACGCAGCCTGCGCCTGCAACGCCAGCGCGTGCGCCTGCTGCGTCTGCAAACCGCCTGAACGCCGCCGCGCTGATGGCGCGGCGCCAATCGATCCAGGATTCCAGAGAAGCCCGTCCGGGGAGTAGCAGGTAATGCCCGTATTCCGCCGGCAGCGGCACAGCATTGCGGTGCCGCGCGATCTGCGTGCGCTGACCACGGTCGATCGCGAGCGCGAGGTATTTCCGCCCCGCGCCGGCCTGGCCCGCGAGGACGCCCGCGAAATCTGGGGAGCGGTGCAGGAGCTGTACCGCTCCGGCGCGCACCCCGCCATGAGCCTGTGCCTGCGCCGGCGCGGCCAGATCGTCTTCAACCGCAGCATCGGCCACGTCTACGGCGGCGGCCCGCGCGACGCGCACGATGCCCACAAGATGCTGCTCACGCCGGATCTGCCGGTGTGCCTGTTCTCCGCCTCCAAGGCGGTCACCGCCATCCTCATCCACAAGCTGGCGGAGCAGGGCGAGATCGACCTCGATGTGCCGGTCAGCCTCTACATTCCCGAGTTCGGCCAGGCCGGCAAGCGCGGCATCCGCGTATCGGACGTGCTGTCGCACCGCGGCGGCTTTCCCTCCATCGCCCTGCCCAAGGCCGAGCGCAAGGTCGAGCTGCTCAACGACTGGAACCGGGTCATCGACCTGATCTGCCGCGCGCCGCAGACCCACGGCCGCCAGCTGGCCTACCACGCCATCACCGGCGGCTTCATCCTGGCCGAGCTGTTGCAGCGCGTCACCGGTCAGTCCCTGCGTCAGTATCTCGATCGCCACATCCGCAAGCCGCTGGGCATGACCCACTTCACCTACGGCATCGCCGAGCGCCACCGCGATCAGGTGGCGATGAACTATGTCGCCGGCCCGCCGGTGCGCTTCCCCTTGTCCAAGGTGGTGGAGCGGGCCCTGCTGGCGCCGTTCGACGAAGTGGTGGCCGCGTCCAATTCGGAGACCTTCATGGATGCGGTGATTCCCGCCGGCAACATCTACGCCACGGCCGAGGAGCTATCGCGCTTTTTCCAGATGCTGCTCAACGGCGGCGAGTGGAACGGCAAGCGTATCCTCAAGCCGGAAACGGTGGCGCGCGCCGTCGCCCCGCGCGGCCGCATGTCGATGGACCGCATGCTGATGGTGCCGATGCGCTACAGCGAAGGCATGATGCTCGGCGCGAATCCCTTCGGCCTGTATGGCCCGGATACGGCGCAGGCCTACGGCCACCTCGGCTTCATCAACATCCTCGGCTGGGCCGATCCGCAGCGCGAGATTTCCGCCGCCCTGCTCACCACCGGCAAGGCCATCCTGGGCAAGCATCTGGTGCTGCTGGGCAAGCTGATGACGGCAATTGCGCGGCGCTGTGAATGAAGCCTGGTGGTGCGGTGACGGATGAAGAGCGAGGAATTTTCACCTGTCATCAGTCTTTCGTCTGAAAGTCGCGTTCCGGCAGCAATCCGCGCAGCTCCTCCGCGGTCAGGTCACGCCACTCCCCAACCTTCAGCTTGCCCAGTTGCAGCTTGATGATGCGCACCCGCTGCAGGCGCCGCACCTCGTAGCCGAAGACCTCGCACATGCGGCGGATCTGCCGGTTCAGCCCTTGCGTCAGCACGATGCGGAACACTCGACTTTGGGCACGGTCGCCGACGCGGCTGGTGCGGCAGGGCTTGGTGGTGGTTTCCAGCTCGGGCAGGCGCACTCCCTTCGACATTCCTTCGAGGAAGTCTGTCGTCACCGGCCTGTCCACGGTCACGATGTATTCCTTCTCGTGCCGGTTTTCGACGCGCAGGATCTCGTTGACGATATCGCCGTTGTTGGTGAGCAGGATCAGGCCTTCCGAGTCCTTGTCGAGCCGGCCGATGGGGAAGATGCGGTCCGGGTGATTGACGAAATCGACGATGTTGCCGGCGATATGGCGCTCGGTGGTGCAGGTGATGCCCACCGGCTTGTTCAGTGCGATGTAGACCTGCTTCTTCTTGGCCCCGACCAGGCGGCCGTTGACCCGCACCTCGTCGCCCTCGTTGACCTGGGTGCCGAGCTCGGCGCGCTTGCCGTTGATGCTGACGCGGCCCTGCTCGATCCAGCTGTCCGCCTCGCGGCGGGAGCAGATACCGGTTTCGCTGATGTATTTGTTGAGGCGCATGCGCAATGCTGGCATATCGAATGGGTGGAGAGCCGCGCGGTCAGCGCCAGGCGGCCGCGGCTGCGGAACGTCTGGCAGACTGATTGGTACGCGAACGCCGCATTCGCTGAATGTCCAGCATCCATAAGGGTAAACGCATGACAACCGAAGCGCTCGTCATGATTTCCAGGCAAAATAAATTGATGCTCATCACAAAAAAGACTCCGCTGATGCGTGTAAGTTATCGCCTGCCGGCGCGGCCCGCCCGGGAGCAACCGGGTGCTGCGGCCAATGTGGGGTAACAAAAAGACATTGCCGCTGTCCGTGCCGGCGTAATCCGGTTGCGCCTGTTGAGCGCAAATCTTACATGGAAGAGAGTGGAGAACGACGTGTCGAGAATAGGGAAGAGCAACAAGGTATGGTCGCGCCCGCGTATCGGGCCTCTGGCGGCGCTGGCCCTGCTGGCGCTGGCCGGCGCCACGCCGCTGGCCGCATCGGCCGGCCAGGGCTGGTATGTCGGCCTCGATGGCGGCATCAATTTCGTCTACCCCCAGGACTTCAATATCTACGGCTATGGCGGCCAGTTCGGGGTGCAGGACGGCACCCTGGTCGGCAATGCCCGGTTCAAGACCGGCTGGCTGTTCGGCGCGGCGACCGGCTACTCCTTCGATAACGGCCTGCGGCCGGAGTTCGAATTCGGCTACCGCCGCAACGACTTCAACAACCTGTCGCGCAGCTCGATAGGCCTGTTCGGCGGCGCCCAGACCGGCAATGTCGGCGGCTTCGAAAGCACCGACACCGCGATGTTCAACCTGTGGTACGACTTCTTCAAGACCGGCTGGTTCCATCCCTACCTGGGTGCCGGCATCGGCGCGGCGCGCGTGTCCTTGCGCGATCCCCATTACGATCAGACCCAGCTGGAAAACCGCTTCGACGTCGTGTTTGCCTACCAGGGCGGCGCCGGTATTGCCTTCGATCTCAGCCCGCACTGGACCGCCTCGGTGGACTACCGCCATCTGGATACCCAGAAAAGCACCTTCGACCTGGTTGCCAACACGCCCAACAGCGTGGTCAAGGCCACCTACCGCGCCAACAGCGCGGTGTTCAGCCTGCGCTATTCCTTCGGCGGGCCGCATCCGCCCGCGGCGGCGCCGGAAGCGCCGGTGCAGGTGGTGCCGACCGAGCAGCCCGCACCACCACCACCACCCGCGCCGCCGCCCTGCCAGCCGCCCGCGCCGGGGCAGCCGATCAGCCTGGAAGGCTGCAAGACCGGCGATACCATCGTGTTGCACGGGGTGAACTTCAATTTCAACAAGGCCACCCTGACGGTCAACGCCAAGTCCCTGCTCGACCAGGTGGCGGATGCGCTGCTGGCGCGCAAGGACATCAAGGTCGAGATCGACGGGCATACCGATGGCATTGGCTCCGGGCCGTACAACATGAAGCTGTCGGACCGCCGGGCGGCTTCGGTGAAGCAGTATCTGATTGGCCGCGGCATCGACGCTGAGCGCATGAGCTCCAGAGGGTTCGGCAAGACCATGCCGATTGCGGACAATGGCACCGATGAGGGGCGTGAACTGAATCGGCGGGTTGAGTTGAAGATCACGGATGCCAACCCGCCGGAGGGGACGGCGGCGCCCGAGTCGGCTGCTCCCGCTCCTGCTCCTGAGGCCGCAGCACCGCCAGCCGACGCCACAGTGCCGGCGCCGGCGCCGGATGCTGCGGCACCCGCACCTGCGGCACCAGCACCGGCTGAGGAAGCGCCCAAGCAATAGTGGTGCAGCTGTATTCGGAAGGCCTCGTCCGCGCATTGCGGGCGGGGCCTTTTGCTTGAATGTGGCAGGGTAGGATGTGCTGAGCGTAGCGAAGCGCATCTGTCGCGGCTTCTTCCGCTGTCATCCTGAGCGTAGCGAAGGATCTGGCCTCACCCCCTCTGAAACCGCGCAGCGTGCGCTTGCGCGCGGCCTGTGCTTTCCGTTGCTGAAAGCGTGGGTTCCGCCCTGATGGCGGGTTACTTCTCTTTGGTCTCGCCCAAAGAGAAGTAACCAAGAGAAATGCGACCCGATGTCTGCGCCCATCAATCACCTTTGGTGATTGATGGGTCCCCTGCGCTTCTCGGCCGAGGTGGGGTTTTCAGACAGGCCATCCCTGGCCTGTCTGAAAACGCTTCGGCATCCTGCCTCGCCCACGTCTGCGCGCGGCTGTTCCACCTCGGCCTGTGATGCTCGGCGCAGCCAGACGGGGAGGTACGTCAAAAGCCAAGGCACAGCAACGGCAACATCAAAAGCAAAGCTCAAACTTCACCGGCGTCATCCCCGCGCAGGCGGGGATCCAGTTCTGGCGGCATGCGCCGCAACCACCCCTCCCCCTAGCCCCCTCCCGTCCCACGGGGACTCCCTGCGGTCGCAGGGGAGGGGGACCAAAAGCAGGGTGTCGCGAGGCTGAGGAACGTCAACGGCGGAGAAGCAAAAGCCAGGGCAACTGCAAAAACCAAAAAGATAAGCAAAACTCCCCGCCGTCATACCGGCGCAAGCCGGTATCCAGGGGCCAGGCGGTGTGCCGGTAGCCGTTGCGCGGCGTCTGCCCGGCCAAGCTAAAGCGTCGCGGGTTCGTGCAACAATTCGTGGAATTCCGCAACCGAGCATTCCCGTGCCCCAAGCCCAGGCCAATGGCATCCAGATCGAATACGAGACTTTCGGCAATGCGGCCGATCCGGCCATCCTGCTGATCATGGGGCTGGGCGGGCAACTGGTGCTGTGGCCGGAGGCGCTGTGCCAGGTGCTGGCGCGGGGCGGGTTTTATGTGATCCGCTACGACAACCGCGATGTCGGGCTGTCGAGCAAGATCGACAGCGCCGGCAAGCCGGACCTGAAGCGGGCCAGCCTCCGCTACCTGCTGCGGCTGCCGCTCAATGCCGGCTACGGGCTGGAGGATATGGCGGCGGATGCCCTCGGCCTGCTCGACGCGCTGAAGATCCGGCGGGCGCATGTCGTCGGGTTGTCGATGGGCGGGATGATCGGGCAGATCCTGGCGGCGCAGCATGCGGAGCGGGTCAGCAGCTTCACCGCCATCATGACCACCAGCGGCAATCCGCGGCTGCCGCAGCCCAGCCTCAGGCTGCGGCTGCGCCTGACGCAGCGGCCGAAGCGGGTGGACCGCGAGGCGCTGATCCAGCATTCGATGAATACCTGGAAGCTGATCGGCAGTCCGGGCTACCCCACCGATGATGCCGCTTTACGGGCGATGGTGGAGCGCGACCAGAAGCGCAGTTTCTACCCGCGCGGCATGGCGCGCCAGACGCTGGCCATCATGGCGGCGAAGAGCCGGCTGCCGCTGCTGGCGCGGATCACGGCGCCGACCCTGGTGATCCATGGCAAGGCCGATCCGCTGGTGCCGGTGGCCGCGGGCCGCGAGCTGGCCAAACGCATTGCCGGCGCCAGGCTGGAGGAGATCGAAGGCATGGGGCATGACCTGCCGGAGCCGCTGATGCCGCGTATCGGGCAGCTGATCCTGGCGCATGTCCGGGCGGTGCAGGGCGGCGTGCAGGGGGCCTCGCCCCAGAAGGCGCCAGCCGCTTCGCTGGCCTGATGCGGTTTATGCAGCTTGGGCTTTCGGCTCTGCAAGTCGCCCTGAAGGGCGACCTACGGGGCCGTGGGTTTCGCCCGCTCCCTGCGGCCAGGCTCTAAGCCTTCTTGCGGCTCTTCGGCTTGAGCAGGGTGCCGATGCATTCCGGCGAGCCGCAGCGGCAGGCCCATAGCTGCTTCAGGCGCGGCGTATAGCGCACTTCCAGCTCGATGCCGTAGTCGTAGGTCAGCTCTTCGCCGGCCTTGACCGGGCGTAGCGTCTCAATGAACAGGCGGTCCCGCGCCGGGTTGCCGTCCTTGCTTTCCCACAGCATCGGTTCGCAGTTCGGGTCGCAGCTGTGGTTGATCCAGCGCGCGGAATTGCCGCCTTCGGTGCCGTCGATCACATAGGTATCGTTGAGCACGAACAGGAAGGTGTGGCCGGTTTCGACGTTATCGCAGTAGCGGCGGTCGGCCACGGCGTGGCGCAGCAGCTTGCCGCGATATTCGATCAGGCTTTTGCCTGCGGGGAGGTCGGTGGCGGCGAAGACGCCGTTGCCGTGTATGGGGGAGCGGCGAACAAGAATCGAGCGGGACATCGGCGAACCAGAGGCAAGGGGGTTGAAAAACGAGAAGCAATATTCTCGCCTAGCGGGCGTCGCAAGAACAGTGGTGCAAACGTAACGGGTCAGGCAAGCCGGTGTCCGCCGTAGCGGCTCCAGGCGTCCGGTGCCGCTACGGCGGGCGCGCAATGCGTTACGCTTGCGCCATTCCGCCCCCGCGAACCCCATGGCAAGGAGCATCATCATGACCGGACTGAAAGCTGCATGCGGCGCGCTGTACCTGTGTCTCGGCCTGGGCCTGGGTTTCGCCGCCGCGGCGGACGCGCTGACCACGCTCAACGACGCCGAGCTGTTCAAGAAGGCGCAGAAGGACATCGCCGAGGCGCCCCGTGCCGAACTGGACGCGCTGATCGTGGCGGTGTCGACCTGTTCGGCGGTCAGCATCGGCCAGCGCATGCAGCAGTTCGAATGCGAGAAGGGCATCAACATCTACTGGGCGCACTACAACCGCGGCCGCGCCATCGATAACTACATGGCGGCACTGGGCGGCATGTTCGCCGGCTTCGACAACAATGCGGCGAATCCCTCGGGAGATTTGACGGCGACCTATCGCCACGCCGCCAACGACCTGCTGACCCTGACCAAGGGCATCAACGAGCGTTATCGCCAGCTCGACAAGTAGCGGCCGGTAGCGGACCAGCCGCACGCCGCGGCTGGTGCTGCCTCCACGCGGGGCGGCTTGTTCAGAAACGGTTCAGCATCCATTCGGCATGCTCGGAACCTGTGCATCGAGCCATGGTCTTTAGATCGCGGTTGACCGCACCGTTCAGGGACGAACGTCTTGTGCCGGTCCCTGTTCGCTTGCACAAATCAAATAGCCAGGAGGCTTTAACATGCTTAAAACCGGACGCACGCGGCAGTTTGCTGCGCTTGCAGCACTGACCATGCTTCCCGTGGTGGCTTCGGCCGCCGACTACACTTACGTCGAAGGCGGCTTCATCGACCGCCACGACTACGGCCAGAGCGGTGCGGGCGGCCGCGTCGCCGGCTCCTTCGATCTGCCGGTGCTGCCGCTGGCGATCATCGCCGAATACGACGGCACCGACGGTCTGCACCAGTTCGATGTGGGCGGCCTGTTCCATGTGCCGATCATCCCCACGCTGAACCTGTTCGGCGGCGCCACGCTGGAACACGGCGACCGCGGCGGCGACACCAGCACCGGCATCGGCGCCCGCGCCGGCGTGCGCTGGCAGACCACCGGCGCGCTCGAGCTGTCGCCGGAGCTGCGCTACACGCACCTGTTCGGCTCCAACGAAACCTCGATACGTCTCAACGCCCTTTACAACATCGCGCCGCATCTGGATCTGCAGGGCGCGATCCAGGGCGGCGACGAGCAGCGCTACGAGGTGGGCCTGCGCTACAACTTCGGTTTGTTCTAGCCGCAAGTCGCCTGCCGCATCTTCGATCCGGCATCAGGCAGCCGCGATGGACCTTATGTCCTTCGCGGCCTTTTCAATCGGCTTCCGGGGGTGTTCATGCCGGAACTCAACTGCTAATCTTCAGGGGCAATGACCAAGACATGGAAGTTTTGGGCGCAGCTTGCCTGCGCCTTTGCTGTCCTGCCGTATCTGCCGTCCGCAATGGCGCAGTCGGCAGGAAAGCAGCAATACATTTCGGATGAGATCAGCGTCACCGTCCGCCAGAAGCCGAGCAACGACGCGGAGTCCCTGGGCGTGGTCAAGAGCGGCGCGCGCGTCAGCGTGCTCGAGTCGCTCGGCGACGACAGCTTCACCCACATCCGCACCGCCGATGGCCGCGACGGCTGGATCACCTCCCGCTTCCTCTCCGACCAGCCCGCCGCCAAGGAGCAGCTGACCCTGTTGCGGCAGCAGCTCGATCAGGCCCATGCCCAGGCGCAGACCCTGCAGCACGACCTGGATGCGGCGCAGCAGCAGCTGGCCAAGGCCAAGCCGGCGCTGGAGATGGCCGGCGAGAACGACAAGCTGCGCGCCACCATCGTGCAGCGCGAGCAGCAGGTCAGTGCGCTGGAGCAGCAGTTCGACACCGAGAGGGCGCGGCGTGAGACCATCGTCACCGGCGCTGTCCTGGTCGGCGGCGGCATCCTCATCGGCCTGATCCTGCCCTGGCTGGGCGGCCGCAAGAAGCGCCGCAGCGATTTTTAGCCCCTGATCGATTTTGGGTTGTTTACCCCACTCTTGCTGTCATCCTGAGCGTAGCGAAGGATCTGGCCTTACCGGCTAGCGCTCAATGCCGTCCCTGGCGGGACCTTGCAAATATTGGAGAGCCCGGCCCGGCCATCCATGACCGGGCGTTCACCACTCCAGCGAGCTTCGCTCGCTAAGCGGAGTGGTTCACCCTTCGCTACGCTCAGGATGACAAGCCTGACTGGCCACCCCAGCCAAGCGCATTCCGCGGCAACTCGGTAAAGTTGCTCATCGAATAGCGCGGGCCAGACCCGCTTCGGGGAGACCGATGAAAACCACACTGCTGCTGGGTGCCGGCCTGCTGCTGCCGCTGGCCGCCGCGCAAGCCGCCGATGCCGTCACCGCGCCGGCGACATCCGAGCAGATCGCCGCGCTGCATCTGGACTGGATTGATTCCAGCGCCGATCCGACTCGGGATTTCTTCCAGTTCGCCAACGGCAGCTGGCTCAGGAAAAACCCCATTCCCGCCGCCTATTCCAGCTGGGGCGTGGACCAGATCCTGTCGCAGCAGAACCAGGATTTCATCCATGAGCTGCTGCAGTCCGCGGCGCAGGACAGCGCCGCGGCCCCGGGCAGCGAGGAGCGCAAGATCGGCGACTTCTACGCCAGCGGCATGGATGAGGCCGGCATCGAAAAAGCCGGTGCCGCGACGCTGGCGCCGGAGCTGCAGCGCATCGAGGCCTTGCAGCAGCGCGTCGATCTCACCGCCGAACTGGCGCACCTGCAGATGATCGGCGTCGACGCCCTGTTCGACATCGGCCAGATGCAGGACTTCAAGGACAGCACCAAGGTCATCGGCGTGGCCATGCAGGGCGGCCTGGGCCTGCCGGACCGCGACTATTACCTGAAGGCGGATGCCAAGTTCGCCAAGATCCGCGCCGCCTACCTGCGGCATCTGGGCCGCAGCTTCGCGCTGCTCGGCGACAGCCCGGCCACCGCGGCGCGCGAGGCGCGCACCGTGATGGCCTTCGAAACGCGCCTGGCCAGGGCCTCCATGCCGGTGGAGGAGCAGCGTGATCCGCACGCGATCTACCATCCGATGAACCAGGACGCGCTGCACCAGGCCGCCCCGGCCATCGACTGGCTGGGCTATTTCGAGTCGGTAGGCCATCCCGAGCTGCAGCAGATCAATCTGGCTACGCCGCAGTTCTTCGCCGCCGCCTCAAAGGAAATGCTCGAAGCGCCGCTGGCCGACTGGCGCGTCTACCTGCGCTGGCACCTGGTGGAGGCGTATTCGCCATACCTGTCGCGGGCCTTCGTCGACGAAAGCTTCCGCCTGACCCAGGTGCTGCGCGGCAACAAGGAGCAGCTGCCGCGCTGGCGCCGCGTCGCCAACGCCGAGGACCACGCGCTGGGCTTCGCCGTGGGCCATCTCTATGTGCAGAAGAAATTCCCGCCGGAAGCCAAGCAGCAGGTGCTGGACATCCTGCACGGCATCCGCGCCGCGCTGAAGCAGGACATCGCCGGCCTGCCCTGGATGAGCGAGGCCACCCGCGCCAAGGCGCTGGACAAGCTGGCCTTGATCGAGGAGCGCATCGGCTATCCCGACGTCTGGCGCGACTACAGCGCGCTGGCTGTCGATCGCGGCCCTTACGCGCTCAACATGATGCGCGCCAACGCTTTCGAGAATGCGCGCGAGCTGGACAAGATCGGCAAGCCGGTGGACCGCAACGACTGGGACATGACGCCGCAGGAGGTCAACGCCTACTACGATCCGTCGATGAACAACATCAATTTCCCCGCCGGCATCCTGCAGCCGCCGTACTTCGATCCGCAGGCGACTCTGGCGGTGAACTACGGCGCCATCGGCGCGGTGATCGGCCACGAGATCACCCACGGCTTCGACGACGAGGGCAGCCAGTTCGACGGCCACGGCAACCTGGTCAACTGGTGGACCGAGGCCGACACCAAGCGCTTCCAGTCCGGCGTGGATTGCATCGCCGACCAGTTCTCGCAGTACACCGTCGACGGCGGCCTGCACGTCAAGGGCAAGCTGGTCACCGGCGAGGCCATCGCCGATCTCGGCGGCCTGCTGCTGGCGCTGCGCGCATTCGAAGCCTCGCCCGGCGCCGCCGGCGCGCCGGTGATCGGCGGCTACACGCCGCAGCAGCAGTTGTTCATCAGCTACGGCCACTCCTGGGCCGACATGTACCGGCCGGAGCTGGCGCGCGAGCTGGCCACCGCCAACCCGCACCCGCTGCCGATCTTCCGCGTCAACGGCACCCTGGCCAACATCGCCGCGTTCCAGCAGGCCTTCAAGGTGCCGCAGGACAGTCCGCTGGCGAGGAAGGATGCCTGCGTCATCTGGTAAGCCCTCTTCCTGGGCGCGTCCGCTGCGTATCGGCCTGATCTCCGATACGCACGGCCTGCTGCGCCCCGAGGCGCTGGAGGCCATGCGCGGCAGCGATTACATCGTGCACGCCGGCGATATCGGCGATCCCGCCATCCTCGAGCAGCTGGCGCAAATCGCCCCGGTGACCGCGGTGCGCGGCAACAACGACAAGGGCGCCGAATACGCCGGGATTTCCGGGACCGAGGTATTGCAGGCCGGAGAAATCTTGATCTACGTCATCCACGACCTGGGCGAACTCGATCTCGATCCCGCAGCGGCGGAGTTCCAGGTGGTGGTGTCGGGGCATTCACACAAGCCGTCGAGCCGGGAGCGCGACGGCGTGCTCTACATCAATCCCGGCAGCGCCGGGCCGCGGCGCTTCAGCCTGCCCATCGCCGCCGGGGTTTTGCATGTCAGTGGCAAGTCGGTTGAATCCGAGTTGTTCGATCTGTTCGCCTCTCCCTCTGGGAGAGGCCGCGCGAAGCGCGGGTGAGGGCGCGCGGGTTCATTGAAGTGCGTCTCTAGCTGAATCTGCGCCCCTCACCCCAACCCCTCTCCCAAAGGGAGAGGGGAAAACCTTGCCTCAAGGCTTGCCGATGAAATCCATCTTGCCCAGTTCCACGCCGTTATGGCGCAGGATGGCGTAGGCCGTGGTGCAGTGGAAATACAGGTTGGGGTGGACGAAGAACAGCAGGTAGGGCTGGCCCTTGAACTCCAACGGGCCGCGCGGGGTGGGCAGGCTGACGTCTTTGTTCTCGCTGCCGTCGATCTGCTCCGGCTTGAGGCTCTTGACGAAGGCCACGGTCTTGTCGATGCGCGCGTACAGATCCTCGAAGCTGGCCTCGTTGTCCTCGAATTTCGGCACTTCCACGCCCGCCAGCCGCGCCGCGCAGCCCTTGACCTGGTCGGTGGCGATCTGCACCTGCCGCGTCAGCGGGTGCATGTCCGGCGCCAGCCGGTCGTTGAGCAGGACTTCGGGCTTGAATTTCTTGGCTTCGGCGTGGGCCGCGCCCTTTTCCAGGATGGCGCGCAGATTGCTCAGGGCGCGCACGAAAACCGGGACGGAAACCTGGTACATGCTGATACTCATGGTGAATCCTCCGAAAAGCTATATGGTTAGAAGATAGGCGCGCCCATTCTAAAGCGTATGGGGGAAGACGTAGGTTAAGCTCGCCCCCCTATGGCCTACGCAAGAATTATCGGCACCGGCAGCTACCTGCCCGAGCGTGTCGTCACCAACCAGGAACTCGAGTCCAGGATCGACACGTCCGACGAGTGGATCGTTTCCCGCACCGGCATCGAGGCGCGCCACGTCGCCGCCGACGGCGAGATGACCAGCGACCTGGCGTTCCACGCCGCCAGCCGGGCGCTGCAGGCCGCCGGGGTGGGGCCGCAGGACATCGACCTGATCATCGTCGCCACCACCACGCCGGACATGATCTTCCCCTCCACCGCCTGCCTGCTGCAGGCCAAGCTGGGGGTGAAGCAGGGCGCGGCGTTCGACGTGCAGGCGGTGTGCACCGGCTTCATGTATGCGCTGTCCACCGCCAATCTCTTCATCACCAGCGGCCAGCACCGCTGCGCCCTGGTGGTGGGCGCGGAAGTGTTCTCGCGCCTGCTCGACTGGAACGATCGCCGCACCTGCGTGCTGTTCGGCGATGGTGCCGGCGCCGTGGTGCTGAAGCGCTCGGAGGAGCCGGGCATCCTCACCAGCAACCTGCACGCCGACGGCAGCCTGTCGCACATCCTGCGCGTCGACGGCGGCATCAGCCACGGCCAGATCCGCGGCAATCCCTTCCTCGAGATGGACGGGCAGGCGGTGTACCGTACCGCCGTGCGGGCGCTCGACGACAGCGCCACCGAGGCGATGACTGCCGCCGGCGTGACCGCCGAGCAGCTCGACTGGTTCGTGCCGCACCAGGCCAATATCCGCATCATCAATTCCATCGCGGACAAGGTCGGGCTGCCGCGCGAGCGGGTGGTGACCACCGTGGCGCGGCATGGCAATACCTCGGCGGCTTCGGTGCCGCTGGCGCTGGATGCGGCGGTGCGGGATCAGCGGATCAAGGCGGGGCAGCTGGTGATGTTGCAGGGGGTGGGGGGTGGGATGACGTGGGGGACGGTGTTGCTGCGGTGGTAGCGCGCTGATCCCCATCCGGCGCGAATGGAGTCACGACGATGCTGCTGCTTCTTGCGCTAGGCTTCCTGTTAATTATGGTCAATGCCGCAGTGACCGTGGGCGTTGTCCGCAGCACTGCGTACGAACCTGCTCAGAAGGTATTTCAGTTTCTCTTGATCTGGCTGGTGCCGATCATTGGAGTTGGAATTTCATGGTATGTGCTGCGCGAGGAAGCACGCTCTGGAACCAGCCGCGGTGACGGCGGCAATGAATACCTGCATTGGAATTACCCCGACCGGAACGAAGATCACTCCGGGCACGATCACGGTTCAGCTGGACATGATGGCGGCGGGCACGGCGGGGATTGATGAAATTTCCGATCTGGCTTCGTAGGATGTGCTGAGCGTAGCGAAGCGCATCGATCGCGGTCTTATTTCCTGGCTCTGATACTTCCGTGTACGCGCTTGCGCGCGCCCATTGGAGTCGCTTGGTGAAAGTGCGGTTCCGCCTTGAAGGCGGGTATCTTTTCTTTGACTCGCCAAAGAAAAGATACGAAAAGAAAGGCGACCCGATGTCTGCGCCCATCAATCACCTTTGGTGATTGATGGGGCCCCTGCGCTTCTCGGCCGAGGTGGGCTTTTTGTACAGGCCATCCCTGGCCTGTACAAAAAGGCTTCGGCATCCTGCCTCGCCCGCGTCTGCGCGCGGCTATTCCACCTCGTCCTGTGATGCTCGGCGCAGCCAGACGGGGAAGAACGTCAAAAGCCAAAACACAGCAACAGCCACAGCAACATCAAAAGCAAAGCCCCTGCCTCCACCTGCGTCATCCCCGCGCAGGCGGGGATCCAGTGCTGGCCGTATGCGCCGCAACCACCCCTCACCCTGGCCCTCTCCCCCAAGGGGAGAGGGGACTAAAGGTAAGGCGTTGCGATTGCGCTTTGCTGTGCTCAGCGCATCCTACAGACAGCCTTCGCCTCAGCGCTTGCTGCTCCGCACAGCATCGCGCAACGCTACCAGCAGGTCGCCGACAAATTTCCGCGTTGCCTCGTGCGTCAGCTTGCCCTCGGCATCGAAGCGCTCATGCGCGGCGGCAATCATCACTTCGGGCTTGTTGATGAAGCGCAGATCGACGAAGACGCCGATCTGGCGCAGGTGGTATTGCGCCCGCGCGGTGCCGAGGGCGCCCATGCTGGCGCCGCAGATGGCGGCGGTTTTGCCGGCGAAGGGCTGGTCCTTGAGGCGGGAGATCCAGTCGATGGTGTTCTTCAGCACGCCGGATACCGAGTAGTTGTATTCGGGCGTGGCGAACAGCAGGCCGTCGGCGGCGCGGATCTGTTCGCCCAGGTGCTGCACGGCGGCGGGGAAGCCCTGCGCCTGCAGGTCGTGGTTGTAGAGCGGGATCTGCGCGATGTCGGCGATGTCGAGCTGCAGGTCCGGCGGCGCCAGTTCCTGCGCGGCGTGCAGCAGCGCGCTGTTGTAGGACGCCTTGCGCAGGCTGCCGGAGATGCCAAGTATCCTGATGGTGTCGGCCATGGGTGCTCCCGTTTCCGTGCGTGCTTATTGCTTCAGCGTGGCGATGTCGATGACGAAGCGGTATTTCACGTCGCTCTTCAGCATGCGCTCGTAGGCCTCGTTGATCTTCTGCACCGGGATCAGTTCGATGTCGGAGACGATACCGTGCTCGGCGCAGTAGTCGAGCATCTCCTGCGTTTCCTGGATGCCGCCGATGAGCGAGCCGCCGAGCTGGCGGCGGGAGAAGATCAGGTTGCCGATCTTGAGGCTGGGGTCTTCCGGCGGCACGCCGACCAGGGTCATGGTGCCGTCGCGCTTGACCAGGGCCATCAGGGCGTTGAGGTCGTGCGGGGCGGAGACGGTGTCGAGGATGAAGTCGAAGCTGCGCGCATGCTTCTTCATCTCGGCCTTGTCGCGCGAAACCACCACTTCGTCGGCGCCGAGGCGGCGCGCATCCTCGGCCTTGCCGGCCGAGGTGGTGAACAGCACCACGTGGGCGCCGAAGGAGTGGGCGAACTTCACCGCCATGTGGCCGAGGCCGCCGAGGCCGACCACGCCCACCTTCTGGCCCTTCGACACCTTCCAGTGGCGCAGCGGCGACCAGGTGGTGATGCCGGCGCACAGCAGCGGCGCCACCGCGGCCAGGTCCAGCTTGGGCGAGATGCGCAGGGTGAAGGCTTCGTCGACGACGATGTTGTTGGAATAGCCGCCATAGGTGATGGCGCCGTCCCGGCCCTTGGCGTTGTAGGTGCCGACAAAGCCTTTTTCGCAATACTGCTCCAGGCCTTCGCCGCAGCTGGCGCAGGTACGGCAGGAGTCGACCATGCAGCCGACGCCGGCCAGGTCACCGGGCTTGAATCCCTTGACCTGTGCACCCACCTTGACCACCTTGCCGACGATTTCGTGGCCCGGCACCAGGGGGAAGATGCTGCCGCCCCACTCGTCCAGAACCTGGTGCAGGTCGGAATGGCAGACGCCGCAATACTGGATTTCGATCTGCACGTCGTGCGGGCCGGGCTCGCGCCGTTCGAAGCTGAACGGGGCCAGCGGTGCTTTCGCGCTGTGGGCGGCGTAACCTATTGAAGCGGGCATGGGCAACTCCTGATCTGGAAAGGGGGGACACCGGCCCGGAGCGGCATGCGGTCCGGGCGGCGTGGCAAAGAGTGGTCTATAGAGTAACGCTCTCGCGACAAGTTCCGCACCTTGGCCAGCCGTTGGCGTTGAACCACGGCCGCCGGGCGCGATCTCAATCCCAATCCCATTCACATTCAAATTCCCAACGACAATCAAGGACAAGCACATGGTCGGTTCACTGTTTGGCGGCAGCCTCAAGATCAGCCCGAGGGACTTTCCGGAGCCGGCCTACGACACGCCGCTGCAAACCGCCCCCGGCCGCGCCCTGGCGGTGCTGGCCGGCGGCTGCTTCTGGTGCGTGGAAGCGGTGTACCGCGATCTGGAAGGCGTGCTGGAAGTGGTGTCCGGCTATTCCGGCGGCAGCGAGGAAACGGCGGATTACAAGACCGTCTGCACCGGCACCACCGAGCATGCCGAGGTGATCCAGATCGCCTACGATCCCTCGCGCCTGAGTTTCGGCAAGCTGCTGAAGATCTTCTTCTCGGTGGCGCACGATCCGACCCAGCTCAACCGCCAGGGCAATGACATCGGCACGCAGTACCGTTCCGCCGTGTTCTACGCCGACGAGGAGCAGAAGCTGGTGACCGAGCGCTATATCCAGCAGCTCGACGCCGCCAAGGTGTTCGGCCGCCCCATCGTCACCCGGCTGGAGCCGCTGGCGCAGTTCTTCGAGGCGGAAGGCTATCACCAGAACTACGCCGAGCTGCACCCGGACCAGCCTTATATCGCCGCGGTGGCGCTGCCCAAGGTGGAAAAGCTGCGCGAATACTTCGGAGATAGCCTGAAGAAGAAGTAAGGCCGCGCCGCAGCATGGAGGGACGGCAGATGGAAAAGCGTCATATCGGTTCCCTGCAAGTGTCGGCGGTCGGCCTCGGCTGCAACAATTTCGGCCGCCGCATCGACGAGCCCGCCAGCGCCCGCGTGGTCCATGCCGCGCTCGACGCCGGCATCAACTTCTTCGACACGGCCGACATCTACGGCGGCACCCGCAGCGAGGAATTCCTCGGCCGCGCGCTGGCCGGTCGGCGTGACCAGGCCATCATCGCCACCAAGTTCGGCATGGCGGTGGATGCGGAGCGCCAGGGCGCGAGGCCGGACTACATTCGCCGCGCGGTGGAAGACAGCCTGCTGCGCCTGCGCACCGACCGCATCGACCTGTACCAGCTGCACAAGCCCGATGCCGACACGCCGATCGCCGACACCCTGGCGGCGCTGGACGGCCTGGTCCGCGCCGGCAAGGTGCGCGAGATCGGCTGCTCCAATTTCTCCGCGGCGCAGCTGCGCGAGGCGCAGCAGGCGGTGCGGGCCGGAGCGGCCTGCTTCGTCAGCGTGCAGAACCAGTACAGCCTGCTGCACCGCGAGGCGGAAGTCGAGATGCTGCCGGAATGCGCCCGTGCCGGCGTTGCCTTCCTGCCGTATTTTCCGCTGGCCAATGGCCTGCTCAGCGGCCGTTTCAGGCGCGGCGACGCGGCGCCCGCCGGCAGCCGCTTCGTGCCCGGTGCCTGGGGCGCCAGCTCCTATACCGACGCCAACCTAGCGGTGGTCGAAGCGCTGGGACATTTCGCTGCCGCGCGCGGCCACACCCTGCTGCAACTGGCGTTCTCCTGGCTGCTGGCGCACCCAGCCGTGGCCTCGGTCATTGCCGGCGCCAGCAAGGCGGAGCAGGTACAGGGCAACGCGCTTGCCGCCAATTGGAAGCTCGGTACCGAGGACCTGGCCGAGATCGACCGGCTGCTGAAAGCCTAGCGCTCGTCTTGTAAATCCTCTCTCCCCACGAACGTGGGGAGAGAGCGTAGGGTGAGGGGCCTCTTTCAGACTCGCGGACGCTTGCATCTTATGACGTAAGCCGGCTTCGCCGGCGCCCCTCACCCCGGCCCGCTCCCCGCTTCGCAGGGAGAGGGAGGTTAGTGAGATGGCTTCTAGTCTTCGATCTTGCTGCGCAGCGTCTTGGTCCTGCCGCGCAGCGTTTTGCTTTCCAGCCGCTTCTGCTGTGAGCCGCGCGTCGGCTTGGTGGCGCGGCGCTTGCGCGGCACGATGCTGGCGGCGACGATCAATTCGCGCAGCCGCTCCAGCGCCGCTTCGCGGTTCTGCTCCTGGCTGCGATGCTGCTGCGCCTTGATCACCACCACGCCCTCGCGCGTGATGCGCTGGTCGTTGCGCAGCAACAGCCGTTCCTTCAGCTCCTCCGGCAGGGACGAAGCGCGGATATCGAAGCGCAGGTGGATCGCGGTGGAGGTCTTGTTGACGTTCTGCCCGCCGGAGCCCTGCGCGCGCATGGCGCTCAGTTCGATCTGTTCGAGCGGCAGGCTGAGTCTGTCGTTGATCTGAAGCATGGTGAAACCCGGGCGGCAGGCGGGGCAGGGGATGTGAGCCTCTATTCTGACGCTTCAGCGGCTACACTGTGTAACCGAAGCGATTGCAACGATGACGCAGCCATGGATGAATCACGCCTGATCGAGCTGGAAACCAAGCTCGCCTATCTGGAAGAGACCTTGCAGGTGCTCAACCAGGTGGTGGCGCGCCAGCAGAAGCAGATCGACCAGCTCGAGGCGCGCTGCCGCGAGCTGCTGGAGCGTGCCCGCAACTCCGCCGAGACGGTGTTCCGCGGCACCGCCGCAGACGAAGTGCCGCCGCACTATTAAGCGATGACCACCATCCAGCTCGACCAGTTCATTCTCGCTTCCACCGAAGCGGTATATGACTACGTCACCCGTCCGGCGCGGTGGAAGGAATGGCATCCGGCCTCGCTCGGCACGCAGCAGCATGCCGACGAGTCGCTGACCGCGGGTGCCCGCTTCGAGGAGGACGTCCTCTCCGCCGGCATCAAGCGCCACCTGCGCTGGACCGTGGAGCAGGCCGAGCCGGGTGTGCGCTGGGCCGCCAGCGCGCTGATGGACGACGGCAGTACGGTACACCTGCTGTACCAGTTCGAGCGCCGCAATACCGGCATGAACTTCACCCGCACCCTGCGCTACCAGGTCAAGCCGCTGCACCTGCGCCTGGTCAATGCGTTGTTCATGTGGCGCCGGGTGCAGGCTGAGTCGCGGCTGGCGTTGAGCAATCTGACGCGGCATTTCAGCGCTAGGCGTTGAGTGTGCCGCTTAGGACGTAGTTCGCTTCGCGTCGTCGTCGCCGGCCACCCGATCATTTTGTCATCCTGAGCGCAGCGAAGGATCTGGCCCCGCGCCGAAGCCAGATCCTTCGCTGCGCTCAGCTTTTGTAGGGCGGCCTGTGGCCGCCGCTGCCGCGCCGCCTGAAATTGCGCAACGGCGGCCACAGGCCGCCCTACTGTTGATCTGCACCGCCAGCCAGCAACGCCGCCTCCAGCTTCTTCCAGCGCGCCAGCTCGCGCAGGTAAATGCGCAACTCGCAATCGGCGCAGCCGCCGCCGCAACAGTCGTAATTCAGTGGCGGCTGCGGTTTCGGCGGCAGGGCGTCGGTAGGGTCCGGCATGATTGAAGCGCTGGGTATCGAGCGCAAATCTTAGCCTGCCGTCCGGCCGCCCGTGTTGAATCGAGGGGATTTGCCCCCATTGCGGAAGCTTATGACCATTTCCCTCTCAGTTCTCGATCTTGCGCCGGTGCCCACCGGCACCACCTCCGCCGAAGCCGCGCGCAGGACCGTGGACCTGGCCCGCCTGGCGGACCGCCTGGGTTACGCCCGCTACTGGTTCGCCGAGCATCACAGCATGGCCAGCGTCGCCAGCTCGGCGCCTGAAATCCTCATCGCCCATGTAGCAGCGGCGACGCAGCGCATCCGCGTCGGCTCCGGCGGCATCATGCTGCCCAACCATGCGCCGCTGCGCATCGCCGAGGCCTTCCACACGCTGGAGGCGCTGTATCCCGGGCGCATCGACCTCGGCATCGGCCGCGCTCCCGGCTCCGAGCCGGCGGCGAGCCGCGCCCTGCGCGCCTTCGACGGCGAGCAATTCCCCTCCCAGCTATCGGAGATGCTGGCGCTGTCGCGCGGTGAGCTGCCCTCGGGGCATCCGTTGCGCCGCGTGCGCGTGATGCCGGAAGGCGTCGGCCTGCCGCCGATCTGGCTGCTCGGCTCCAGCGGCGCCAGCGCCCGCATGGCCGGCAGCGCCGGCATGGGCTATAGCTTCGCCAGCCACTTCAGCCCGACGCCCGCGGCGCCCGCGTTCGCCGCCTACCGCGAGCATTTCACTCCTTCGGCGCAGTTTCCAAAGCCGCACGCCATCCTCGGCGTCGCCGTGGTCTGTGCCGAAAACGAGCAGCAGGCGCAACACCTGGCGCTGACCATGGACCTGGCGCGTCTGCGCATCAATCGCGGCGAGTTCCTGCCCCTGCCCAGTCCCGAGGAAGCGCTGGCCTATCCGTATACCGAGGCCGAGCGCGAAGCGGTGCGGCACTATCGCGATATGACCATCGTCGGCGCGCCGCACACGGTGCGGGCGCTGATCGAAGCGAAAGCGCGGGAATGCGGCGCGGACGAAGTGATGGTGGTGTCCAATCTGCACGGCCATGCCGAGCGGCTGCGTTCCTACGAGCTGCTGGCCGAGGCTTTCGCTCTCCGCGCCGGCTGATGTTGGCACGCACCCTGCTGCCGGCTTTGAGGGAAGTCGCGGCGTCGCCGCGGCCGGGGAACCCGGCAGCCTGAAACGGGGTCATTTGTAGGCCTCGCATTCGCAACAAGTACACCGTCCACCACATGAACCCGCGCATCGAGCCGACCCTGGATCCCTCCGCCGCACCCGTGCTGCGCATCGAGCCTGAGCTCCGCATGGCGCGGCCGGCGCCGCGGGAGCCGGCGGGAGATTCGCCGCTGTCCTGGATCTTCGGCCTGCTGCTGGCCCTGATCGCGCTGGTGCTGATGCCGATCGTCGGCCTGCGCTGGCTGCCGCCGCCGACCAGCTCCTACATGCTGCAAAGCCCGGTCAAGCCGGTGCAATACCGCTGGGTGCCGGCGGCCAGCATCGCCGAGCCGATGCGCCGCGCCGTGGTGGCGGCGGAGGATCAGAAGTTCTGGAAGCACAACGGCTTCGACCTCGATGCAATCCACAAGGCCGAGCAATACAACCGCGATCATGAACATCGCCGGCGCGGCGCTTCCACCATCAGCCAGCAGACCGCCAAGAACATGTTCCTCTGGCCCGGCGGCTATGTGCGCAAGGGCATCGAAGCGGCCCTGACCGTGCTGATCGAGAAGATCTGGGGCAAGGACCGCATCCTGGAGATCTATCTCAACATCGTCGAGTTCGGCCCCGGCATCTACGGCGCGGAAGCGGCCGCGCAAAACTATTTCGGCAAGCCCGCCTCGGCCCTCACCCCCGAGGAAGCGGCACGGCTCGCCGCAGTGCTGCCGAATCCACGCCATTGGAGCGTGCGCGCGCCCGGCGCCTACGTGCAGTCGCGCATCGCCTGGATCATGGGACAGATGGGTTATGACGCGCCCGGTGCGCCGCAGGAGGAGCCGGAGCCACCCGCATCGGAAATGCCGGATGCGGATGATGCCGACGCCGACGATGTACCGGCGCAGGCTTCACCTCCAGCCGCCACGGCGCCGTCTGTTGCGCCGCCAGCCGCGCCGCAGGCCGCTGCACCCGTCGATGCCGCACCGGCGCAGCCGCAGCCTGAAACGCCAGCCGCAGAGGATCAGACCCCGCCGCCGGCCCCGCCTTCTCCCGCTGCTCCTGCCGCAAGCGAGTCGCCGCCACCCGCCACAACACAGCCGCCGCAATGAAGGCCGCCTTGCGGCCGGCCTGGACCATGCCGCACCGGTTTCCCTGGCGGCCCCCGCGGCGCTGAGGTACCGTGCAGGCCATCGCGGGCGGTGGCAAACAGGGGGCGGGCAATGAAACAGGTTTACATCACCGGCTACGGCGGCCCGGAAAAACTGCAGCTGCGCGAAGCGCCGGACCCGCTGCCGCAGGCGGGCGAGCTGCGCATCCGCGTGCGCGCCAGCGGCATCAATTTCGCCGACATCCTGGCGCGCAAGGGCCTGTATCCGGATGCGCCGAAGCTGCCCTGCGTGGTCGGCTATGAAGTGTCCGGCGTGGTCGACGCGCTGGGGCCGGGTGTCGACGATCATTGGCAGGGCCGCGAGGTGTTCGCCCTGACGCGCTTCGGTGGCTACGCCGATACCGTGGTGGTGCCTTTGCCGCAGGTGTTCGACAAGCCGGCGGCGCTGAGCCACGAGCAGGCCGCCGCCATCCCGGTGAACTACCTCACCGCCTGGCAGCTGATGGTGGTGGTCGGTTCGCTGTCGAAGGACGAGGCGGTGCTGATCCACAATGCCGGCAGCGGCGTCGGCCTCGCCGCCATCGACATCGGGCGCCAGCTCGGCGCCACCCTGTACGGCACCGCCAGCGCCGGCAAGCACGAGTTCCTGCGCGAGCGCGGCCTGCATCATCCGATCGACTACCGCGGCGCCGACTGGCGCCCGGAGCTGGATCGCCTCACCGGGGGCCGCGGCGTGGAGCTGATTCTCGACCCGCTCGGCGGCAGCCACTGGAAGAAAAGCTACAAGGCGCTGCGCCACACCGGCCGGCTCGGCATGTTCGGCATTTCCAGCGCCGCCGAGTCGGGGCTGATCCGGCCGCTGGCCTTCCTCAAGATTGGCCTGACCCTGCCGTGGTTCAACCCGGTGAGCCTGATGAACGACAACCGCGCCGTGTTCGGCGTCAATCTCGGCCACATGTGGCACGAGAACAGCAAGATCCGGCCGTGGATGGAAACCCTGGTCCGCGGTATCGGCGAAGGCTGGGTGCGGCCGCATGTCGACAAGGCTTTTCCGCTGGCGCAGGTCGGTGAGGCGCAGAGCTATATCGAGGCGCGCAGGAATACCGGCAAGGTGGTGCTGGTGCCTTAGAGCCCCGGCGGCTAGGTCAAAATGCGCCGCTCGTGACGGGGCAAAATACTCCACTAAACGTCGGCAACCGGCCCATTGCCGCCCATCTCGAAGGGCCGCTTTGCGGTAGGCTAGAAACGAGTACCGGACGGGCCTGAGCCGAATCTACGTTTCATAAGGCTTGCCGGAAATGGCAGCGCTGCGCCGGCTTTGCGGTCCGAATGCGACTGCAGGTCCGCATCCTGCGGCCATCACATATAGGGGAGTAGGGATGGGAGCTTTGCGTATTTTCTGCCTGGGGATCGGCGTTCTGGTTGCTGGTCACGCCTGGGCTGACGGTTGTCAATTGAGCGAACTCGGCACCTTGCCGGTGGAAATGGTCGGGGCCAAGGCAATGACCACGGTCAAGATCAATGGAACCGATGCCCGCTTCGCCCTGGATACAGGCGCGACCTTAAACGTCATGTCAAAGGCCGCCGCGAAGTCGCTGAGGCTTGGAACTCGGCGTGCGCCATTTGGGCTCTCCGTCACCGGTATCGGTGGTGATGTGGATGCCGAGATTGCGAGCCCGAAGGACTTGGGCATCCTCGGCGTGACGCTCCACAATATTGAATTCATTGTCGGCGGATCAGATCCGGGTTACGGATTGATTGGCGCCAGCCTGCTCGACATCGCCGATCTGGAGATCGATCTGGCCGATGGCAAAATGACCTTGTTCAAGGCGGATCATTGCGGCAAAGCCACGCTGGCGTATTGGGTCAAGCCTGGGGGCGATTACCAGGTCGCCGATCTCGGCCCGTCCATGGACCCCCACGACCAGCGCACCTATCTCAGCGTCACCATCAACGGCAAGAAAGCACGAGCAGTGCTCGATTCAGGAGCTTATGCAACCATAGTCAGCCGTCGCACCGCCGAACGAGCTGGCATCGACCTCGCTGCGCCTGGCGTCAAAGCTGCCGGTCAGGTCAAAGGTGTGGGGGCTGAGTCGGTCAAAGCGTGGATCGTGGACATCGATTCGCTCTCGGTCGGAACGGAAACCATCCGGCACAGCCAGGTGGAGGTCATCGACGGCGCCATCGACAGCAGCGGCACCGACATGCTGCTCGGCGCGGATTTCCTCCTCGCGCATCGCATGTTCATTGCCAACAGCGCAGAGAAGGCCTTTTTCACCTATAACGGAGGCCGCGTGTTTAGCTTTGCCACGGCGCCGAGCGGCAGCGACAAGTCCGATGTTGAACCCTCTGCGGACAGCACTGGCGCGCCCCCAAAGACCGCGAGCGACTACGCTCTGCTTGGCGAAGCGCACTTATCTCGCGGTGAAGCGAACGCAGCCATAGCCGATCTGAACGAAGCAATCCGTATGGCGCCCGATCAGGCCGGCTATTATCTGACCCTGGCCACGGCACATGCGGCAGCCAAGCAGCCCGATGCGGTGCTCGCCGATCTGGACAAATCCTTGAGCCTGAATCCCTGGAACGCCGGCGCCCTGCTGCTGCGCGCAGGAATTCGCCTGCAGCGGAAAGACCGGGAAGGCGCTGCGGGTGATGTCGCCACGGCAAGCATCCTGGTGCCGGCGGGATCGGCGCAAGCGATTGCGCTGGCCGAGCTGTACATCGGTCTGGAACAGCCGGCGGCCGCGTTGCCGTTGCTCGACGATTGGATTCGCCTGCATGACGATGACGCCTCGCTGGGGCAGGCGCTCAACCTGCGCTGCTGGGCACGCGGCCTGAGCAATCAAATGCTCGACGACGCCTTGAAGGATTGCCGCAAGGCGATCCACCGTGATGGCGAAAGCCCCAGCTACCTCGATAGTCTCGGCCTGGTCGAATTTCGGCTGGGGCACTACGCCGAGTCGATCATTGCATACCAACAGTCCATCGCCGCAAACACGCGTTTTGCATGGCCGCACTACGGACTTGGCATGGCGGAGCTTCGCAATGGCCAGGCCGACGCGGGCAGTGCCGATCTGGCCGCCGCCCGCGCGCTTGATCCTCAGATCGAGGCGCATGCAGTCCGATATGGCTTGACTGCGACAGGGCCCGCCACAGCAGCGCCGTCTGTAACTGGTGCCGCGGCCGTGCCGCGCGACGAGATGATCAATCTGCTCGTCAACGGCAATTTCGCGGATTTGGACCGTCGCATGATGGATCTGCAACGCGGCTTCGAAGCCGGGAGCTTGACGGACTTCGATCTGATTGCCAGTTATCGGAACTTTCACTCCAGCTTGAGCCCGGACGCGGTGGCGAAGCTCGACGAATGGGTTGTGCAATCGCCGGATTCTTATGTGGCGCATCTGGCGCGTGGCATGTATCTGAAGAACCAGGGACTTTCTGCCCGGGGAGACAAGTACATCTCGCAGACTCCACCCGAAGCCATCGCCAAGGCCAAGGAGTATTTCTCCCAAGCCACCACGGAGCTGGAGAAATCACTGCCCCTCACCTCAAAGCCATACATTAGCCTGTATGAACTCCTCGGTCTGGCAATGGAATCGACGGGCTACCGCGACAAGGCGGACAAGTATCTCGATGAAGCAAATCAGATGGCTCCCGACAACAGCCTGATCCGGGATCGCTATATGGTTTCGTTGACGCCGCGCTGGGGCGGTTCGTACGAACAAGAAGGCGCCTTCATCCAGAGAAACGTTGATGCGGGGGCTCCAGACAAATTGATTGCGCAGTTTAGGGCGATCGAACTCAACGACCAGGGCATGACGTTTCTGGAAGGCAAAAGACCGCAGGAAGCGAAAAATCTCTTTGTGCAAGCACTGCGGCTTGGCGAACAAGGTGGCTCGTATTTCAGCAATCAATGGCTTGCGGCCGCGCATCGTTACGTTTGCGGTCAATCGCCAGAAGAGGATTACTGCAAATAGCGGGCGTAGGACTTTACGTTGTGCCCCCCGGATTGCACTTGACCGAAGGGACTCCCTGCAGAGACGTTTCATCCGGGCTACGCTGGCTGGGTACGCCCGCATGTGGACAAGGCATTTCCGCTGGCGCAGGTGGGTGAGGCGCAGAGCTATATCGAGGCGCGCAGGAATATCGGCAAGGTGGTGCTGCTTTCCTGACAGGTCGCCGCATCGGCAAAGTAGCGGCTCATGATGCGGTCGCGGTAAGCCAGCAATACGGGGTGCCGCTCGGTTGCCGTGCGCAGTGGCGTTTGCAGCGGCGGCGTGAGGATGGCGGCGAGCAGGCCGAACATCGCGGCATCTGCAGCGCAGGGTGCGTCCCCCATCAGCCAGGGCTTGGCGCCGAGCAGGACGGCCAGCGCCTCCACGTCCCGCGCCGCCAGTGCGGCGATTTCGGCCGGCGCATGCCGGCCCATGCCCTGGGCCGACAGCCGCTTCGCATTCATGCGGCGCAGCAGCGCCTTGGCCAGTGGCCGCGCCGGCGCCGGAATGACGCCGAACATGTAGCGGCTCAGGCCCTGATCGAAGGTGGCGCGATCGCACCAGCGCATGTGCAGGAGGGCGAAGTACAGATGCTCCTCGCACATCTTCTCCACGCACCAGGCGGCGGCTTTCTGTTCGGCGTCGAGTGCGGCGTCGAAGTCATGCCGGTATTTGCGCTCGAGATGAAAGCGGATCAGGGTCGAGTCCGCCACGCTCTGGCCCTCGTCTTCGATGTAGGGCAGCAGGCCGCGCGGCGCCGAGAGCGGGTTGCCGCGCTTTTCCACGTAGGGCAGGTCGGCCAGCTTCAGCAGCAGCATGGCCTTGATCACGAAGGGACTGGAATCTGGCGTGCCGAGAAAGGGGCCGAAGGTATGCAGCGTGATCACGCGAGTCTCCCGCCGGTCGATGCACAGATCATCGGCGGCGGTGGCCAGGCGGTCGATTACCCGGAAGGTAATCGGTGTTCGAAACCCGGCGCTATTCCGCCGGCAGGTTGCGGCTCAACATCTCGATCAGGCGCCGCTTGGTCGGGATCACCCATTCCCGCTTGAGTTGCGGCGACAGCAGGCCCACCGCTTCCAGTTCGTCGCACAGGTGCATCTGGTGCGCCAGGTCGAACAGGTCGAGCTGGCTGGTGAAGAGGCCGTCCTCGCCGACTTCGATGAAGGAGATGCCCGGCGTCTGGTAGGGGCTGCCGTCGGCGCGCTGGCCCGGCCCGCGGTTCCACCAGTGGGTGATGATCAGATTGCCGCGCGTGGCGTAGCGCTCGATCGGAAAGGTCCAGCCTTCCCAGCCCACCCGCATGTCGCGGCCGTAGTGGGTGGCGCGGATTTCCTCGCGGCTGCGCGCCTCGACCAACATGGTGCCGCCGTACTCGCAGACGTAGCGACAGTGTTCGGCATAGAACTCGTCCGCCAGCCAGGACCACTCGTTGCGCCGCGCCGCTTCCTCGAACGCCGCCGCCAGGGCGGCGGCCCGCGCTTCCAGCCGTTCACGGGACAGTGCCATCGCCTTCTCCTCGTCGTGTGGTCGGGCCTGCCGCGCCGCTGCCGGCAACCGCCCTTTGATGGCCACGATCTTGTTGGCTGCGCGGCGGCGCTACCTCGTCCAATCGCACTAGGGTGATGTTCGGAGATAAAGCGCATTTCCCCTCTCCCGTCGGGAGAGGGGCAGGGGTGAGGGACACAGGTTCGACAAGGCGCAAGTCTGCTTGAAAGTGCGCCCCTCACCCGCCGCTTCGCGGCGGCCTCTCCCAAAGGGAGAGGCGAACAATACGGCAAAGTAACGCGCTGAAGTCACGCGACACCAACTGCTGTGGCCCCACAAAAAAAGCCCTCGCCCGATGGAGCCAGGGCAGTGGAGGAGCGGTTTGCGGCCACCCACCCCCGGGCGAATTCCAGCAGGTCGCCGTTCAACCATTCCCTGTGCGTCACGAACAAGGCGTGCGGCGCCCTGACCATTCATCAACATGAACGGCTCCGCAGGTCGGTCCGATTCGGCGGAACGGCTCAGTTTGCCTAAAGTGGCGTGGCGATGAGCAGGGCCTGCTGCGGCATTGCGGCAGGAGTCTTGCGAGTACTGGTCAGTTGAGAGGTGTTGCGATGTTGAAGCTGATTCCCGTTCTGGTGCCCACCTTGTTTGCCGGCTCGGATCCCGGCATCCATTACGGCATGTGGGTGGAAGTGGCGGCCACCGTGGTCTGCGACCGCGACTGGTCGGCCATCGAAGTGGCCAGCGCGTTCGCCAGCCGCGGCGCCAAGGGCGCCGGAGCCGCGCTCGAAGGCACTCCCAGCTGCACCACCGCCTCGAAGCTGCTGGTCGGCATCGGCGACCTGGTGTGGACGCGCAACGGTGTCAGCGTGGTGCGCAACCTGGATCCGGATATTCCCTATGTCATCGTGCGGGCGAATTACAACGAGGCGCTGCGTGACGAGCCGGCAAGCGATACCCCGTAAGGCCGGCTTGATCGGCTAGAGGATGCCCCTGCACTGCGGGAAAGTGCTGCAACCCCAGAAGAACTTGCCGGCGAGGGCGCCGGACTTGCCCTCCCGCCGCCGCATCGGTGCGCCGCATTTGGGGCAGGCGGGCACCGGCAGGGGCTGGTCCAGATCGTCGGGCGGCGCGAGTTCCGGCGCCGCCGGCAGCTCCAGAGTGGGATGTCGGTCAGCCTCGAATCCGAGAAACGGCGCGATCTGTTCGCGCAGTTCCCGCACCCTGTAGTCGCCGCGGGCGGGAATGCGCAGCAGGGGCAGCCTGGCGGACTGGCAGGCCGCTTCGAGGAACTGGTCCCGCTCCTTGCGCCTGGCCTGGCGGTGCGAGGCGTCGTCCAGTTCGATCGCCAGTTTCGGCACCACCTCGTCGAGGCTGCACAGCACAAAATCGATGTGCTTGGACTGGATTTTGTTGAAGGCGCTTTGCCAGCCGCCGCCGGCCTGCCCCGCGGCGGGCATCAGCAGGTCCGCCAGGCGCACCTTGGCGAAGATCAGCCCTTCCTGTTCCACCGCCTGTTGCAGCACGCTGAAGAACGCGCGCTCGGCCTTGGACAGGAAATCCCTGCGGCGATAGTCGGGAGCAGCGCCCGCGCCGCGCGGCCGCAGCCTGGCCAGCGCCGCGAGCACGGCCAGCAGCAGGAGCAGCGCGATGCCGTACAGCGCGATCTTCATGGGTTTCCTTTCACCGACCGGCTTCCCCGCAGGCGCTGCGTCATCAGTCTTCCTTGCGGTCCTCGCGCTTCAGTGCATCGAGCATGCGCTGCGCCTCCTCGGCCACAGCGGCGTCGAGCTGTTTCTGTTCCTTGGTGCGGCCGAAGCGCACGCGGTTCTGCGCCGCCTGTGCCGCCACATCCTGGCGTGCCTTGCGCTTGCGCGCCTTGTTCAGATTGATGATTTCGCCCATGTCCCTGCCGTCCGCCGCGTCAGCACATTTTTACGTGATTCCGGCTGCTGGCGCCATGCGCGCCGGTCCTGCGCGGCGCGGCAGCCGCGCAGTAGACTGTCCGGACATGGAATCCGATGCCACCAAAGCCGACCCGGAATTGCCGCCGCGCCCGATCCCGCCGCGTGACGAGGACTGCTGCCGCAGCGACTGCCCGATGTGCGTATTCAACCTCTACGATCGGGAGCTGGAGCGCTGGGAAGAGCAGGTGGCGGCGATACTGGCGGCGCGTGCAGGGCGCAAGCTGGAGTGAAGTAAGTCTCCGGAACTCATGACTACATAAGCCCCTGTCATTCTTCGCTGCGCTCAGAATGACAAGAATTGGTTTTAGCGAGGATCGCAAAGCCACTGGCGAACCTGCTCATACACCTCGGCCTTGTCCAGCAGATCCCAGTGGCTCGTCTCATGATACAGGGACTGGTGCGCCGCATTGAACGACAGGCAGTGCCGCGCCTCGGCATGCCGTCCCAGCGCGCTGTCCACCGGCACCAGCCCGTCGCCAAGCCATGCGTCCTTGAGATCGCCGGCGCGCCGGCCGGAAGTGGCCGCCACCGCGTAGCACTTCACACCCGCCGGCAGCGGCAGGGGACAGCGCGTGTCGTGCGGCAGGCCGAAGCGGTCCTGCTCCTGCCAGTCCTGATCCAGTACATTGCCGTGGCGCAGGTCGGTGATGCCGGCGCTGCGGATCATGCCGAGCCGCGCCAGCGGCGCGGTATAGGGGCTGATGCCGACCAGGCGCTGCAGGCCGTGGCCGTGGCGCTCCAGCGGCGCGCCGTGGTGCGGCGTGCCGAGGAACACGATCTTGCGCAGGCGTTCGGGCCAGCGTTGCTGCGACAGCGCGGCATGCGCGCAGGCGCTGCGTGTCAGCAGGCCACCCATGCTGTGCGCCAGAATCACCAGTTCCGTTACCGGCACCGGCCATTGCGCGACCAGCGTTTCCAGCAGCTCGGCGAATTCGCGGCCATTGGTCGAGACATGGCGGCCGCTGTTGTAGTGCAGGTACAGCGGCTGCCAGCCGCCGTCGCGCGCCAGCGCCGCGCCGTGATCGTGACCGTTACGGCGCCATTGCAGATCGTTCATGCACAGGCCGTGCACCAGCACCAGCAGCTTTCCCGAAGCAGCAGGAAAAGTGCCGCCCAGCGCGGCGCGCTGCAGCAGCAGAGGGCGGCCTTGATGGCGCAGGCGCATCGGAATGGCCAGCGGGTTGCCGCTGTCCGCCAGGTGATCGCCGAGCACGCCGTTGGCTGCCGCCAGCACCGCTTCGCGCGCCGGCGAGGAGGCGCTGCTGTCCAGCGCCGCTTCGAGCGACTTCACCGCCAGGCCCAGGGTGGCGTCGAGGGTGCTGCCGACGCCAGCGGTGATGGTGCGGATGCTGTGGTAGACCAGGCCGGTGATGCCGCGCGTGCGCCCCTGCGCTGCCTCGCCGAAGATCCACGGCGCGCGGGAGATGTTGAGGTGCATCGCTTCCACCAGATCGGTCATGCGCAGGGTGGCGTCGATGGCCAGCCGCTGCACGCCGTGGAGGTCCGCCGGGCGTATGGGCGTTTGCGGGGGCATGGCGGTGGGAGCGGGCACGAATGATTGAGTGTACATATGTTCACTAATCTGGTGCGGTCTGTCAAACCGGGGGTTTCGGGTGCCGCTAGCGGTTAGCGGGCAGGGGGAAGGAGCAGCGGCAGGCCGGAGAGTGCGCGGCCCCTCACCCCAACCCTCTCCCCACTGTCGTGGGGAGAGGGGGCTGGAGCGGGCGTTGCGGGGCACGGTCCGCGCCAGCGGGCAAAAACCCTTAAAATGCGCGCCACCAACGAACCACCCTCTTGACGAGAACCCACATGGCAGCCGATCTGGAAAACACCCTTTACCTCGAAGTCCCCGCCGGCCGCGTGGTCATCGAGATGCGTCCCGACCTGGCGCCGAAGCATTGCGCGCAGATCAAGGAGCTGGTGCGCAAGGGCTTCTACGACGGCATCGTGTTCCACCGCGTCATCGAGGGTTTCATGGTGCAGACCGGCTGCCCGCACGGCACCGGCACCGGCGGCTCGGGCAAGCACCTCAAGGCGGAGTTCTCCAAAGAGAAGCATGTGCGCGGCGTCTGCTCGATGGCGCGGGCGCAGGATCCGAACTCGGCCGACAGCCAGTTCTTCATCATGCTCGACGACACCCCCAGCCTCGACGGCCAGTACAGCGTCTGGGGCAAGGTGACCTCGGGCATGGAATATGTCGACGCCATCAAGAAGGGCAGCCCTTCGCGCAACGGCGCCGTCACCGATCCGGACAAGATCATCAGCTTCAAGGTCGCCGCGGACGTCGCCGCGGCCTGAGCCATTCCCGGCTGCCGCGCTGTTGCCTGCCTCGCGGCGCGCAACAACGCGGCGGGCCGACGGAGCGCCGTGAAGCGGCGCCGCACGTCGCCCATCTATCTGGCGCCGCCTGCGTTATTTTCCGCGCCTGCGGGCACCGGCTGGCTTTGCGGGTCGCTGTTGCCCAGCTCCGAGGCATAGCGCAGGCGCGCCACGCCGGGCATGGCCTGGGTCAGCAGCGCGCTGGCCGGCCGGCCTTTCACATAGTGATCGAGGAACGCCAGGCTGTAGGCCAGGATGGCCTTGCGGTCGGTATCGTCCGAATCGGTCCAGACCAGGTGCCCGGCGCCGGCGAACTCGACGTAGTACTTGGGCTGCGGCGACTGCTCGTAGCTGCCCAGGGCCTGGGCCACGATGGGGGTGATGGCGAAATCGTTCTCGCCGCACTGGTACATCACCGGCGCCGACAGGCCGGCCAGCGTGCGCTGCACGGTGAAGGGGTGACTGTAGGGCGCCAGCGCCAGCACCGCCTTGACGCCCGGCAGCTTCCAGCCTGGCCAGGCGCCGGCCAGCCCCAGCGCGGTATAGCCGCCGAGCGAATGGCCGACCAAGCCGAGGCGCGACCAGTCGGCGCGATCGCGGAAGCGCTCGTCGTCGTAGAGGCCGGCGATGAGGCGGCGCACGTCGTCGGCGCGGTTGCGGTAGGTGGCTTCGGTCCACTGCTCCGGATGCAGGAACATCAGCTCGGTGCCTTCGAACCAGGGCGTCCTGCCGCCGTTGCAGGAGGCGTCGCGGTGGTTTGGCGCGAACACCAGATAGCCGGCCGCCGCGAACGCCTGGGTGAGAAAGCGCGACTGCACGTCGCAGCCATGCAGGCCGTGGGAAAAGATCAGCACCGGCAGCTTCCCGGGCGGGGGCTGGTCCGGCGACCAGGCGGTGATCTGCAGATTGCCGACCTTCAGGGTCTGCTCCCGCGCCTGGGCGGCGCAGGTGCAGAGCAGGCAGCTCAACAGAATCAGCAGGCGCAGTTGCATCGAAACCGGGCTCGAATGGGCGGGTGGCGGGCCGGAGCGATGAGTTGCCGGCTGTCCGGATCAGACCGCGCCACGCCGCTTTGGTGCCGGCTCAGCGGCGCGGCTTGCGCATCAGCATGAATTCCTCGGCGGCGGTGGGGTGCACCGCCATGGTGGCGTCGAAGTCGCGCTTGCTGGCGCCCATGGTCACCGCCACCGCCAGGCTCTGCACGATTTCCGGCGCATCGGCGCCGATCATGTGCAGGCCCAGCACCTTGTCGCTGGCGGCGTCGACCACCAGCTTCATGTAGCTGCGCTCGGCGCGGTGGGCCAGGACATTCTTCATCGGCCGGAAATCCTCCTCGAATACGGTCACGCGATGTCCCTGCGCCAGTGCCCGCTCCTCGCTCAGGCCGATGCTGGCCACTGGCGGCTGCGAGAACACGGCGCTGGCGACGGTATGGTGATCGATTGCGCGCGGCGTGCCGCCGAACTCGCTGTCGACGAAGGCGCGCCCTTCGGCGATGGCCACCGGCGTCAGGTTGAGGCGGTCGGTGACATCGCCCACGGCGAACACCGAAGGCGCGCTGCTGCGCGAATACGCATCCACCCGCACCGCGCCGGAACCGGCTTGCAGCGCCACGCCGGCCTGCTCCAGGCCCATATGGGCGGTATTGGGCGAGCGCCCCAGGGCGTTGAGCACCAGGTCGGCGCGCAGCTGCCGGCCGTCCGCGCCGTGGCAGATGATGTCCCCGCCCGCGCGCTCCAGCCGCTGCGGCTGGAAGCCGGGGTGCAGGGCGACGCCGCGGTCCGTCATCGCCGTCGCCAGCCGCCGCCGCAGGTCGGCGTCGAAGCCGCGCAGCGGCAGATCGGCACGATAGGCCATGGCCACCGCGCTGCCGAAACCGCAGTAGATGCCGGCGAACTCCGCGGCGATGTAGCCTGAGCCGAGCACCAGCAGCCGCGGCGGCAGCGTGGTCAGCTCCAGCATCTCGTTGGAAGTGACGGCCAGCTCGATGCCGGGGATGGCCGGGTGGTTGGGCGAGCTGCCGGTGGCGATGAGCAGCCGCTGCGCCGTCAGGCGTTCGCCGTTGACCAGCACGGTATGCGCATCGAGCAGCTGCGCGTGTCCTTCCAGCAGCCGCACGCCGGCGTCGGCCAGCAGCTTGCGATAAATCACCTCCAGCCGGTCGGTCTCGACGTTCTTCGCCGCGGTCAGGCGTGACAGCTCGAAGCCCGGCCGCGGCAGCTGCCAGCCGTAACCGGCGGCATCGGCGAAGGCGTCGGCGAACTGGGCGCCGAACAGGAAGATTTTTTTCGGCACGCAGCCGCGCAGCACGCAGGTGCCGCCGACGCGGCCTGCCTCGCAGATCGCCACCCGCGCGCCGCGGCTGGCGGCGTAGCGGCTGGCGGCCACGCCGCCGGAGCCGGCGCCGATGGTGATCAGGTCGAAGTCGTAGCTGGGCATGCGCAAGTCTCCGCGGCGGCTTTTGGTGTTTGCAGCAATATGGGTGCGGTTGGCGCGTCAACCAATCTCGGTGAGGGTGCAGGGCCAGATCCTTCGCTGCGCTCAGGATGACATACGGGGGGTCGGTGGGGCCGAGTCTGGCCAGATTGGGTCAGGCCGGACTAGCGCAGGAAACTGGTGATGGCGGTGGCATAGGCCGGATCGCTGACGATGTTGCCGTGGCCGGTGTGGTCGAGACGGATGTACTGCGGCCTGGGCGAAAAGGCTTCCATCAGGCGCGCCGTGCTCGCCGCCGGAACCACCCGGTCATCTTCCGCCGCGATCACCAGCACCGGGCAGTGCACCGCGGGGGCATAGCGCCAGGACTCGAACTTGTCCTGCATCATCAGCGCGGCGGGAAAGATCGGAAAGCGGCCCTGCGCCACCCGCGCGATGCTGTCGTACGGCGTCACCAGCGCCAGCTTCTGCAGCGGCCGCTGCGCGGCCAGCCAGGTGGCGACGCCGCTGCCGAGGCTGCGCCCGACCACGGCGATGTCCTGTTGCCGCGTGCGCACGTCGTCGTAGAGCGCCAGCGCATCGCCGAACAGCGCCGCTTCGGTGGGCTCGCCGTCGCTGGCGCCATAGCCGCGGTAGGCCAGCAGGTAGACGGTGCGGTCCGGTGCCCAGCGGGCGTAGTCCTCGCGCATGGTCTGCACCGCGTCGCCATTGCCGCCGAAGTAGATCAGCGCGCGGCTTTGCCCCGGATTCATCACCCAGCCGCGCAGCGTCACCGCGCCGCGCCGCAGCGCAAAGTCGGTCTGCCCCGGCTCGACATGGGTGTACTGCGGGAAATACAGGAACGAGCGCTGCGCCACATCCAGGAAAATGGCGCAGGCGACATAGCCCAGGGCCAGCAGTGCAATGCTCCAGATGAGAATCTTGCGAAACATCGGCGCATTCTCGCGGGACAGGGGCGGATCGGCTACAGCATAATCGACTATGCTGAGGCGCCCTTGCCGCGACATGGCACTGTGCATGCATGAAGGATGGAGGTGCCGGGGTTGCATCCCTTGGTTGAAATGCGAGGAACCCGGGCGCGGCGTGGCGGCTCCAATACTCGCTGTCATAAAGATTGTTTCAGGCTCAGGTAAGACACCATGACAAGGATGTTGATGTTTGCGCGCGGGGTGGCCTGCGCGCTGCTGGTGACACTTTGCGGCTGCGGCAGTTCCTCGGCGCCCGTGGTCGGCGTGAGCGGCGCCAGCGCTGTTTCCGGGCTGATCGGGACGCCCGGGACCACCACCATCGCCGGCACCATCGACCAGGGCGGCGACCAGCGCAGCTATATCGGCATCGTGCCGGATGCGCCGGTGGCGGGCGCTCCCCTGCTGGTGATGCTGCACCCGCTGGCGACCACCAATGTCGAGATGGCCAATCTCACCCGCGTCGGGCGCCTGGCCGCCGACGACGGCGCCATCGTGGTGCTGCCGCAAGGCGAAAACGATACCTGGAACGACGAGCTCCTTGCGTCCGGACCCGACGACCTCGGCTTCATCTCCACGCTGATCGGCAATATTGCGCAGCAATACCAGACCGATCCGTCGCGGGTTTATGTGATGGGCTTTTCCGAGGGCGGATTCATGACCGAGACCCTGGTCTGCAATCTGTCTTCAACCATCGCCGCGGCGGCGGCGGTGGGCTCGCTGGTGCGCAACACCCTGGCCGCGAGCTGTACGCCCTCGCGCAAGATTTCCCTGGCCTTCATCAATGGCACCGCCGACCCGATCAACAGCTTCCTGGGCCAGCCCAAGATCGGCACAGAATCGGCGCCGGACAGCGCGGCTTTCTGGGCGCAGGAGGAAGGCTGCTCCGCCACCTCGCCGCTGGTCGATCTGCTGCCGGAACTCTTCACCAGCAGTCCCTCCGTCACGCTCAACACCTATCAGTCCTGCCCGTCGGGGATTGGCGTGGATTTCTTCGTGGTCAATGGCGGCGGCCACACCTGGCCGGGCTCGCCGTATCCTTCGCAGTACGGCGCCACCACGCAAAACCTCGATGCCACATTGCAGTTGTGGCAGTTCTTCCAGCAGCCGACGCAAACCATTACGACTCCAGCGAGCTAGGCGCACAGCGGGACGGCCGCGACCGCCTTGGGCGGCGGCCCCGGCATCGTCGCAACCCCTTCATCCGCCGATCTGACACGTTCGTCACCAATGGCGCCTGCGCCGACGGCGGCGGGCTTAACCTGCACTCCGGTCAATGCCTCATGGACCCGGCGCTGTTGCGGCGGGGATGCCATGGACGCGGGGGGACAGGGGATGATGCACAAGTCGAAATTGCATACGCTTGCCGGCGCCGCGCTGGCCGCACTGGCCGTATCGGCCTGCGGCATGGACAACCATTACTACGTCAGGACCGATGGCTCGCCCGACGTGCTCGGCGGCGTGGTGCATCTCGGCGCGCCGACCAAAATGCCGGCGACGCTCAACGTCGGAGTGACCTTCAAGCAGGACGGCCAGGTCGTGCCGAAGGCAGCCGACACCCTGTACCAGTCGGTGAGCGAGGGCCTGCGCGCCAAGGGGCAGTGGGACGTGCATCGCCTCGGCCGCCCCGGCGACGACTTCGCCCCGGTGATCGCCGCGGTGATCAAGTCCCGCCCGGTCGCCGTGGTGCCGGCCCGTCCCGGCTCCGATGCGATGCAGCGCCTGCTGGTGCTGGTGGAAAACGCGCCGGACCTGTCGGCGGGCACCGAGGTGAACTACTTCCTGTCCGGCATGACTTTCGGCCTGCACAGCCTGCACAAGCCCACCGACCGCTATGACGTGACCATTGCCTACTGCGATGCCGCCGGCATGAATCACGTCTATCGCAATCACCAGGATCTGCTGTATTCCACCGGTTCCAAATTGTTCGGCAGCGACGACCGCTCGCTGGCCGGGCTCAAGCACTTCGACACGCCGCTGGCCGCCTTCAACACCATCGTCAACAACTCGGTCAACGGCGCGCAGAAGCACGCCGTCACCGTGGGCAAGCCGCAGATGAACAGTTCCATCGCGCCCGCCAGGACGACGCAGACGGTGGCCGCGGCACAGCCCGTCAAGCAGGTACAGCCGAAGGTGCCCGCCAAGCCCTAGCCGGGGGGGGGCGTACGCCCGAGCTGATCCAGCCCGGGTGACTTGCGCCGGATGATCCCGTCAGGCGGGTGTTGGCCGGCGCACGCCGTTACTGATGATCGCAGTGCCCGTCATGATCGCAATGGGACTGACGCCAGTGATCGTCGTGAGGTCCATCGTTGCGATGATCCGGCACGAAGACGCAGGCGGTGAGCGGCAGCAAGGCCGCCAGTATCAAAACGGCAAGTTTCATAGGTTTCATGGGAATCTCCACTGATCCAGGTGGGCGCCGCAACGGCGATCTGCTCTGCCGCAGGCTCCGTGCGCATCGCCAGGCTCCGCCCTCAGGCGGACTTGCAAACGCCCTTACAGACGCCGTACTACGAAAATGATGAGAACGACCACCAGGATTGTTCCGAGAATTCCGCCGCCGAATATCATTTCAATCACCCTCGCGTGAGCTGCATTGCGCGGTGTTGCCGCGCGAATCGTCACTGGATTGGATCACTCTGGTACGTCGGGCGCTGTGCGCTGGCATACATAGGCATTAGGTTGGAGCGCGCCGTGCTCTGTTGACGAGCGCGCCGTTACGCTCCACGCGGAGTAATCGCTGCTGCACCCGTGCTACTTGTAGAGCTGCACCGTCTGCACCGAGCCGTCCGCGCCCCTGGCGAAGCCGCAGGCCGCGCTGCTGTATTGCCGGCTCGACATGTTGAGGTAGTCGCCGTGGGCCTGGAAATCCGCTCCGGGCCCCTCGTTCCATCCGTTTTTCAGGCAATCCGCCACGGTGCCCTTGAGCGTGCCGGCGCTGCTGGCGCAGACGCTTTGCCCGGATGCCCGGCCCGCGAGGCAGGCGTCCTGGTCCAGGTCGGGCGCGCCGCCGCGGGCATAGAGCGCGGCCTGGCGTGAGGCGCATTGCTCCCCCTCCGGCCACTCCTGATAGGCCGGCAGGTCCGCACTGCTGCGATAGCTGTTGATGCTGTCGAGGCAGAATTTCGCGGCGACCGGGCGCGAGTTGTCGTCGTCCAGATCCTCCTGCCGGCTGTGCGTGGGATCGAGCGGTGCGCTGTAGGGCGTGAGGTTCTGCGTGGCCCACAGCGTGCCGTCCGCGGCGGTGGCGAAGCCGCAGGCGACCTTGGTCGCCGCCGGGTTGCTCAGGTTGAGATAGTGGCCGTGCTTCTGATAGTCGCTGCCGGGGCCTTCGGCCCACATCTGCGCGGTGCATTGCGTCACCACTTGCGCGGCCGTGCCGGGATAGCCCGGGCATTCGTTCTGCGAGATGGAGGCGTTGCGGCCCTGCGGGGTCTGCTCGAAGGCGACGATCGCGCCGTGCGGCACGCCGCTGCGCGAGTCGGCCAGAGCTTGCGCGGCGGCGGCGCTTTCACCGTCTACCCAGCGCGCCAGCGGCCGCAGCTGCAAGCGGGCGCGATAGCTGTTGATGGTATCGACGCAGAGCTGTGAGGCGCCCGCATCCACCAGCGCCGCATTGCGCTGCCCGCTCTGCGCCAGTGCTGGCCCGGCACAGAGCAGCAGCGATGTCGCGACGGCGACGGACGCGGCAATATTGCGGCAGTGCGGAGTGAATAGCCTGGGCATCACGTTCTCCCCAACTACGGGCCAGTCCCGGCGCGTTCGGGAATCATGCCTCATCGTCCGCGCGGGCTGAAGCTAACACCCAGGCGGCAGACGGCACAACAACGGGCGGCATCCGGTCGTCGCGGGTATTGCGGAAGGCCAGGTTGCGGGCGGGGAGGAGTAGAACATTAATAATTTTTAATAAATCATATCCGGTATTGTTAATAGATTATCTCTGGGTATTTGATAATGAACACGATCGAAGATCTGCCTGGCCTGAAGGCGTTTGAACGCACCGTGGCATTGGGGAGCCTGACCTCGGCGGCGGCCGAGATGGGGCTGTCGCTGGCCGTGGTGAGCAAGCGGCTGGCCGTGTTCGAGGAGCGGCTCGGCGTGCGGCTGATCAACCGCAACACGCGCAGGATGGCGGTGACCGAGGAAGGCAAGCTCCTGTATGCCCATGCGGTGAAGGTCATGACGGAGCTGGAGCAGGCCAGGGAGGCGCTGGCCCGGCAAGGGGTCGGGGTTGCCGGACTGCTGAAGATGACCGCCCCGAACAGCTTCGGTCGGCGCCGGCTGGTGCCCCTGCTGGCGGAATTCAGCCTGCTGCATCCGCAGCTGCGCATACAGCTGCACCTGAGCGACGACGTGCTGGACCTGATCGACGGCGGTTTCGACCTGGCAATCCGGTACGGCGTATTACGCGATTCCAGCATGATCGCGCGGGAGCTGGTGCAGAACCGCCGGGTGCTGTGCGCATCGCCGGACTATCTGCTGCGGCGTGGCAAGCCGGAGCGCCTGTCGGACCTGTCGCGGCACG
>Ga0302314_10000088_pt1 | contig 147706 bp, 144 predicted proteins | sample III_Palsa_N2_3_FD_200533 | JGI IMG/M metagenome (GOLD analysis project Ga0302314, IMG submission 200533) | Peat permafrost microbial communities from Stordalen Mire near Abisko, Sweden - III_Palsa_N2_3 | ecosystem: Environmental > Terrestrial > Soil > Palsa > Peat permafrost | place: Sweden... | reverse complement strand
AATGACCTCCGGTGCGAGCGAGATGATCTTCATGAACTTCTTGTCGCGAAGCTCGCGACCGACCGGTCCGAAGATGCGGGTTCCACGGGGGTCGCCGTCAGCCTTGAGGATGACGGCGGCGTTCTCGTCGAACTTGATGTACGAGCCGTCTGCGCGACGGGTTTCCTTCTTGACGCGAACGATGACGGCCTTGACGACGTCACCCTTCTTCACTGCGCCGCCCGGGATGGCGTCCTTGACCGTCGCGACGATTGTGTCGCCGAGTCCGGCGTAACGACGGCCGGAGCCACCGAGCACGCGGATGGTCAGAATCTCCTTGGCGCCGGTGTTGTCGGCGACCTTGAGTCGGGATTCCTGCTGGATCATGTGAGTTTCCTAATTTTTTCGAAACAAGCTGGAGAGCTTATTTCGCCTTTTCGAGTACTTCGACGAGTCTCCAGCGTTTCGACGCTGACAGCGGACGGGTCTCGTTGATGAGCACGAGGTCGCCGACGCCGGCCGTGTTGCCCTCGTCGTGAGCCTTCACCTTGGAGGTGCGGCGGATGACCTTGCCGTACAGGGGGTGCTTTACGCGGTCCTCGACCTCGACGACGATGGTCTTCTCCATCTTGTCGCTCGTGACGTAGCCGCGACGTACCTTGCGGTATCCGCGCGCGTCCGCGTCCTTGACGTCGTGCGCACCGTGCTCGTGTCCCGACGGGACGGCGGTCGCCGGGGCGGCCTTCGCCTTCGCGGGTGCCTTTACTTCAGCCATTATTTGGCCTCCTTAGCCTTGGTTGCCTTCGGAGCCTTGGCGGGCTCGGCGTCGACGGGCGTCTCGTCAACGGCATCCGCAGCGGGAGCGTCGTCGAGACCAGCGGTCGTGGTGTCGTCCGTCTTCGAGCCGCGCTTGGCTTTCGCCGGCGCCTCGAGGGGAGCGGGCGTGGCACGGATGCCCAGCTCGCGCTCGCGGATGACCGTGTAGATACGCGCGATGTCGCGCTTCACGGCACGCAGGCGGCCGTGGCTTTCGAGCTGGCCGGTGGCCGACTGGAAGCGCAGGTTGAACAGCTCTTCCTTGGCCTTCTTCAGCTCGTCGAGCAGCCGGTCGTCTTCATAGGTGTCGAGCTCGATTGGGGTGAGCTCCTTGGATCCGATCGCCATTATGCGTCGCCCTCCTCGCGCTTGATGATGCGTGCCTTGAGGGGCAGCTTGTGGATTGCACGGGTGAGTGCCTCGCGAGCGATGGTCTCGTTGACCCCGCTCAGCTCGAACAGCACGCGACCGGGCTTGATGTTGGCGATCCACCACTCGGGCGAACCCTTACCGGAACCCATGCGGGTTTCGGCCGGCTTCTTGGTGAGCGGACGGTCGGGGAACACGTTGATCCAGACCTTGCCACCGCGCTTGATGTGGCGGGTCATGGCGATACGTGCTGCCTCGATCTGGCGGTTGGTGACATACGCGGGCGTGATCGCCTGGATGCCGTACTCGCCGAACGACACAGTCGTGCCACCCGTTGCGTGGCCGGTTCGGCCGGGGTGGTGCTGCTTACGGTGCTTGACCTTACGTGGAATAAGCATTGTTACGCCTCAACTCCTGCTGGTGCCGCTGCCGCAACGGGCGCCGCATCCGCACGCGGTGCGCGCGGGGGACGACGGTCGTTGCCGCCGTCGCGGCCGCCATCACGACGCTCCGGACGGGTCGACTTCTGGGTGGCCTGCTCGCGGGCAAGTTCCTTGTTGGTGATGTCGCCCTTGTAGATCCACACCTTCACGCCGATGCGGCCGAACGTCGTACGGGCCTCGTAGAAGCCGTAGTCGATGTTGGCGCGCAGCGTGTGCAGCGGGACGCGGCCCTCACGGTAGAACTCCGAGCGGCTCATTTCTGCGCCACCGAGTCGGCCGGAGACCTGGATGCGAACACCCTTGACGCTCGCGGTGCGCTGGGCGCCCTGCATGCCCTTGCGCATCGCGCGGCGGAAAGCCACGCGGGCGCTGAGCTGCTCGGCGATGCCCTGCGCAACGAGCTGCGCCTCGGCCTCGGGGTTCTTCACCTCGAGGATGTTGAGCTGGATCTGCTTGCCGGTGAGCTTCTCGAGGTCGGTGCGGATGCGCTCGGCCTCTGCTCCGCGGCGGCCGATGACGATACCGGGGCGCGCAGTGTGGATGTCGACGCGAACACGGTCACGCGTGCGCTCGATCTCGATGCGGGCGACGCCGGCGCGGTCGAGCGACGTCTTGAGGAGGTTGCGGATCTTCACGTCCTCCGCGACGTAGTCGCTGTAGCGCTGTCCGACCTTGGTCGAGTCCGAGAACCAGCGCGACACGTGGTCGGTGGTGATCCCGAGACGGAACCCGTAGGGATTTACTTTCTGGCCCATTACTTCTTCCCTGCCTTCTCAGTCTGCGAATTCACGACGGGCTTCGCCTCGTCGGGTGTCGCGACCTTGATGGTGATGTGGCTGGTGCGCTTCAGAATCTGGAACGCGCGGCCCTGTGCGCGCGGCTGGAACCGCTTCAGGGTCGTTCCCTCATCCACGAATGCCTCCGAGATGAACAGGTCTTGCTCATCGAGGTAGCTGTTGCTGGCGTCGGCCTTGACCCGTGCGTTGGCCATCGCGGATGCGACCAGCTTGTACACGGGCTCGCTCGCGCCCTGCGGGGCGAACTTGAGGATCGCCAGTGCTTCGGTTGCCTGCTTGCCGCGAATCATGTTGACGACACGACGAGCCTTGGTTGCTGTGACGCGAATGTGCTTGACACTCGCCTGCGCCTGAACCATTTCTCTTCTCCTTACGCCACCGCGTTAGCGGCGACGACCCTTCTTGTCGTCCTTCTCGTGCCCACGGAAGGTGCGCGTGGGCGAGAACTCGCCCAGCTTGTGGCCGACCATCGATTCGGTGATGAACACCGGAATGTGCTTGCGACCGTCGTGCACCGCGATGGTGTGTCCCAGCATTGCGGGGATGATCATCGAACGGCGCGACCAGGTCTTGATCACGTTCTTGGCTTTGGCCTCGTTGGCGACAACAACCTTGCGAAGCAGGTGCTCGTCGACGAAGGGGCCCTTCTTAAGACTTCTTGGCATCGTGCCTGACTCCTACTTGCGCTTCTTGCCGGCGTTACGCCGACGGACAATGAGCTGGTCGCTTTCGAGGTTGCGGTGACGCGTGCGTCCCTCTTTCTGGCCCCAGGGTGTGACCGGGTGGCGTCCACCGGAGGTCTTGCCCTCACCACCACCGTGCGGGTGGTCGACGGGGTTCATGGCGACACCACGAACGGTGGGGCGAACGCCTTTCCAGCGCATGCGGCCGGCCTTGCCCCAGTTGATGTTGGACTGCTCGGCGTTGCCGACCTCACCGATGGTGGCGCGGCAGCGCACATCCACGTTGCGGATTTCGCCGGACGGCAGGCGAAGCTGCGCGTACGGGCCGTCTTTCGCGACGAGTCGAACGGATGCCCCGGCCGAGCGCGCCATCTTGGCGCCTCCGCCCGGCTTCAGCTCGATCGCGTGAATCACGGTACCGACGGGGATGTTCTTGAGCGGCAGGTTGTTGCCGGGCTTGATGTCGGCAGACGGGCCCGATTCGATGATGTCGCCCTGGTTCAGCTTGTTCGGGGCGATGATGTACCGCTTCGAACCATCGACGAAGTGCAGAAGCGCGATGCGCGCGGTGCGATTGGGGTCGTACTCGATCTCGGCGACGCGGGCGTTGACACCGTCTTTGTCGTTGCGCTTGAAGTCGATCACGCGGTACTGGCGCTTGTGGCCACCACCGATGTGACGCGTCGTGATGCGCCCTGCGTTGTTGCGGCCGCCGGTCTTCGGCAGCGGGCGCAGCAGCGACTTCTCCGGCGTCGATCGCGTGATCTCGGCGAAGTCTGCCACCGACGAACCGCGACGACCTGGGGTCGTGGGCTTGTACTTACGAATAGCCATGATGTTTTCCCTTGCCCCTAGCCGACAGCCGTGAAGATGTCGATCGAGCCGGATTTGAGCGTGACGATCGCACGCTTGGTGTTCTTGCGGTGGCCGGTGCCGAACTTGGTGCGCATGGCCTTGCCGGTGCGGTTGAGCGTGTTGACCGAGTCGACCTTGACGTCGAAGATCTTCTCGATGGCGAGCTTGATCTCAGTCTTGTTGGCACGCGGGTCGACGACGAAGGTGTACTTGCCGTCGTCGATCAGGCTGTAGCTCTTCTCGGAAACGACGGGCGCGAGGATGATGTCGCGCGGGTCTTTGTTCGTCTGGGTCATGCGCTGACCTCTTCCTTGGCTGTGGTGGTCGTGGTCGCGTCGCCCTTGTTCTTGGAGGCGACGAAGGCCTCGAAGGCGGCTTTCGTGAAGACGATGTCGTCGCTGACGAGCACGTCGTACGCGTTCAGCTGGCTGAAGTCGAGCACGTGCACCGACGCGAGGTTGCGAACGGACTTGCGCGATACCTCGTCGTTGTAGTCGAGGACCACGAGCACGTGCTTGCTGGATGCCACGGACTCGAGGTAGCCGACGGTCGCCTTGGTCGAGGGGTTCTCGCCCAGGGCCAGGGAGTCGACGACGTGCAGGCGGTCACCGCGGGCGCGATCGGACAGCGCACCGAGGAGCGCCGCAGCGATCATCTTCTTGGGGGTGCGCTGCGAGTAGTCGCGCGGGTGTGGCCCGTGCACGATGCCACCGCCGGTCATCTGGGGCGCGCGGATCGAGCCCTGGCGGGCGCGACCGGTTCCCTTCTGCTTGAACGGCTTGCGGCCGGCACCGGAAACTTCACCACGGCGGAGCGTGTTGTGCGTTCCCTGGCGTGCGGCAGCGAGCTGCGCGACAACGACCTGGTGAATGAGCGGAACGTTGGTCTGCACGTCGAACAGGTTCTCGGGCAGCTCGACGCTTCCCGACTTCTTGCCCTTGACATCCAGTACGTCGATTGAGGTAGCCATAGTGACTAGATACCCTTCACTGCGTTGCGAACGAAGACGATGCGGCCGCGAGCGCCGGGAACCGCACCCTTGACGAGCAGCAGGCCCTTCTCGAGGTCGACCGAGTGGACCTTCAGGTTCAGCACGGTGACGCGGTCGCCACCCATGCGGCCGGCCATGCGCATTCCCTTGAAGACGCGGCTGGGCGTCGAGGATGCACCGATCGAGCCGGGCTTGCGGTGGTTGCGGTGCGAACCGTGCGACGACGAGACGCCCTTGAAGTTGTGGCGCTTCATGACACCGGCGAAGCCCTTGCCCTTGCTGGTGCCGACGACATCGACCAGCTGACCGACGGCGAAGCGGTCGACGCTGAGCTCCTGGCCGAGCGAGTACTCGGAGGTGTCGTCGGTGCGCAGCTCGGTCAGGTGACGGCGCGGCGTGACGCCGGCCTTGTCGAAGTGGCCGGTGAGCGGCTTGGTGACCTTGCGCGGGTCGATCTGGCCGAAGGCGATCTGCACGGCGGAGTAGCCGTCGACCTCAACGGTGCGCAGCTGGGTCACGACGTTCGGCGTGATCTCGACGACCGTGACGGGAACGAGCTTGTTGTTCTCGTCCCAGACCTGGGTCATGCCGAGCTTCTTGCCGAGCAGGCCCTTGGTGGATTTGATGGAAGACATGGGTGCCGGTCCTACAGCTTGATCTCGATGTTGACGTCGGCGGGCAGGTCGAGACGCATGAGCGAGTCGACAGCCTTCGGCGTCGGGTCAATGATGTCGATCAGACGTTTGTGGGTGCGCTTCTCGAAGTGCTCGCGGCTGTCCTTGTACTTGTGAGGAGAGCGGATCACGACGATCACGTTCTTCTCGGTGGGCAGCGGCACCGGACCGACGACGGTCGCGCCCGCACGGGTCACGGTGTCGACAATCTTGCGCGCCGAGCTGTCGATGACCTCGTGGTCGTACGACTTAAGTCGAATGCGGATCTTTTGTCCCGCCATGTCTGACTCGCTTTCTAGCTAGTTGTTGTAACGCTGCCCAGCGAGCCGCGGCCATCTTCGTCGCTGTCTTTTCAGACACCGTGTTCGGTTGGCATGCGGTAACTGACGCACCACTGTTTATCTGTCAAAGTTCTTGATTTGTCGCTTCAAACCCGCACGCAGCAAAGCGCAACTGATTTGACATCAGTCTCGGATTTGATTGAACGTGTTCTGCCATTCGCGGCCCAGGATCGAAACCTGTGCACCTGCGAGCCGATATCTGCCGAAACGAAAGATCAGGCCCACCGAAATGGTGATCCGGGCGCGTAGCACCGGAATGTGGAACTACACGAGTTTGCCACATCCGGGGCATTGCTGCAACCCGGGCGTGTCGCGCCCCGCTACCGCCTCAGGCCGCGGGCTCTCGCGCGTGCATGAGCGAGGTGAGCACGAGCGTCAGCAGGCCGCCGAGATAGAACACGATCGCGGCGAACAGGGCGAGATAACCCGCCGTGTTCAGGATGATCGCGGCGCCGATCGCGGCGCCCACCCCCATCGCCAGCACGGCGAGCAGGCGCGGCGCCCAGTTCTCGTAGCGGCCGCCGGCCAGTCGGCTGTCGCGCGCCAGGTTGGCCAGGGTGTTCGTCACGACGATGGTCGTCACGTCGCTGTTGCCAATCGGTTTGACCGCCGAGACCTGCGACCCCATCACACAGGCGAGCAGGAAGGTGAGCACGAGCAGGATTGGCTGGTCGAGCGTGCGCAGCACCGTCCAGGTCGCGGCGATGGCCAGGGCGAGCGCGCCTCCCGCGCCCAGCAGCCAGGCGGAGACGCGCGGGAAGCCCTGGGCGTGGCCGAGACCGACGATGCGACCGCCCACGATGGTGCCGGTGACGAAACCGAGCAGGGCGAGGGAGTTGTTCACGAACGGGATGGTCTTCACTCCGGAGAGGGCGAAACCGATGAAGAGCAGGTTGCCGGTCATGTTGCCCGTGAAGACGTGATCGAGGGCGAGATAACTGTCGGCGTCAATCACGCCCGTCGACACTGTGAGCAGCAGCAAGCCCGCCGTGTACCTGTGGTAAATCGCCAACCGCGCCATCAGTCAAAAGGCTAGCCGCTGGGCGCGGCCGCCCGGTGCGACGAACCCGCCTCGGCAGATCGCCGATTCCCCACACCGTGACGCGGGAGACAGCCTCGACCACGATTCCCATGCTCATCTTCGACGACCCGGAGAGCCGTTCGGCGAAGTCGATCGGTACCTCGACGATGCGCTGGCGCGCTTCGCGGGCCCGCCAGAGCATCTCGATCTGGAAGCAGTAGCCCTGTGCCTCGACGCTCTGGTAGTCCAGTGCGATCAGCGCTGAGGCCCGGAACACCCGGTAGCCGCCGGTGATGTCGCGGAACGGCAGGCCGAGAGCGATGCGGGCGTAGAAGCTCCCTGCGCGCGACAGCAGCTGGCGTCGAAGAGCCCAGTTCGGTGCGCCACCCCCGACGACCCAGCGCGAGCCGAGCACGACATCCGCGTTCTTCGCGCCCTCCAGGAGCGCGGGCAGCTGCTCGGGTCGGTGCGACCCGTCGCCGTCCATCTCGACGAGGAAGTCGTAGCCGGCACGCAGGCCCCAGCCGAAACCGGCCCGGTAGGCGTTGCCGATGCCCGACTTGCCCGGGCGGTGCAGCACCGAGATGCGGTTGGACGCGGCCGCGAGTTCGTCGGCGAGACGGCCAGTGCCGTCGGGCGAGTTGTCGTCGACGACGAGGATGTCGACCTCGTCCGTCGCCGCCAGAACCCGACGCGTGATTTCGGTGAGGTTGTCGATCTCGTTGTAGGTGGGAATAACCACCAGGGTGCTGTTGGCCCTGACCGGGATGCTCATAGTTCGATCATCGACGCTCCAGATGTGGCGCAGGCGCGAAAGCGGGCTCCTCGCCCTGAGACTTTTCTCAGGTCGGCGAGGGCTGGCGGTCAGCGGTCGAGCAGCGGAAGAGTCGCGATGGCGCGCATCCCGCCCTCGGCCCGTGGCTCGAGGTGCGCCTCGCCGCCACTGCGCGAGACGATGGCGCGAACGATGGCGAGGCCCAGCCCGCTACCGCCGATCGGCCGCGGGCGCGACGAAGTGGGCCGGCTGAACCGGTCGAAGGCGACCTGCAGGAATTCGTCGGACATCCCGTGCCCGGAGTCCAGCACTGTCACCACCAGGTCGTCGTCATCCTGGGACAGGGTCACCGACACCGCCGCACCGCGGGGTGAAGCCGCGATCGCGTTGCTCACCAGGTTGTCCACCAGCCCCGCGAAGTCCACCGGGCGGATCGCCACCCGGATTTTCGGCCGCACCCGGCCGCTGGTGAAGTCGACCGAGACCGAGACGGTCGAACCCAGGATGATGGCCCGGTCCATGCAGCGCAGGAACTCGGCGACGAGCTCCTCGCCCGATGTCGCCGGCGGAGTCTCCTCGGCCTCGATCCGCGACAGGGTCAGCAGGTTCGTCGTGAGATTCGACAACCGGTCGAGCGTGCCTTCGGCAGCCGTGATCTCCTTCTCGAGCGCCCTGGCATCGCCCGACGAGAGGTGCGCGAGCTGCAGTTGGGTGCGCAGCACCGCAACCGGCGTGCGCAGTTCGTGGCTGGCATCCGCGATCATCTGCCGCTCGCGATCCGCTGAGGAGCGCACCGACGTGATGAAGTCGTTGAGCGTCTCAGCGAGTGCGGAGAGCTCGTCGCGCACGGGACCAACCGGCAGCGTGTCCGCGGTCGCCGAGTGCGACAGCCGCCTCGCCTGTTCGCGCATCCTGCTGACCGGGCGAAGCGCCAGGCCGCTGACCACCCAGGTTGCGACGCCGAACCCGATCACCAGCAGGATGACACCGAAGACCAGCACGAGGGTCAGGCCGTCGAGCACGTCCTGCCCGGACTCGCTGTTGCGCGCCTCGATGATGTGCCAGGTGCCCCCGGGCACCGTGACGGGCTCGTTCACGACGTCGTACTGCAGGTTGTCGTTGATCCGCACCGTCTTCAGGCCCTTGTCGAGCCGGATCAGCCGGCCCACGCGATCCTCGAGGCTATCGGGCAGGCTCGAGACCATGACCTTGCCCCTCGGGTTGACGACCGCGACCAGCTGGTCCTCACCCGGCTTGGGGAAGGCCCGGGTGGTTCCCTGGCGGATGCTCGACTCGAAATCCGCGCCATTACTGGTCAGCAGGGTGTGGGTCGATGCCGCGACGATCGTCTCAACGCTGGCCCGGAAAGCGAATCCCGCGGCCGAGACCAGCAGCACCGCTATGAATACGGCCCACAGGGTGATGCGGCCCCGGATCGTCTGGCCGCGAAGCCAGCGCACCTATTCGACCTCGACGAGGTAACCGCTGCCGCGCACGGTGACAATGCGGATCCCGCACTGCTCGGGGTCGATCTTGTGCCGCAGGTAGCTGATGTACTGGTCGACGATATTGGTGTCGATGTTCTGCGCCGCGGACCAGAGGGTGTCCAGGATACGGGCCCTGCTGACCGCGGTGCCGGCATCCTGGGCCAGCAGCCTGAGAAGCGCGAACTCCTTCGGGCTGGTCGCGATCACTGTGTCGCCACAGGTCACCCGCAAGGTCTCGGAGTCGAGCACCAGGTTGCCGACCGAGATGCGCATGCGGTCGAGGCCCGAATTGCGGCGCAGCATCGCCCGCACGCGAGCGGAGAGCTCGGTGAAGTCGAAGGGTTTTGTCAGGTAGTCGTCGGCCCCGCTGTCCAGCCCGAATACCCGGTCCTCGACGGCATCGCGCGCCGTGAGCAGCAGGATCGGGAACGTCTCCTCACCTTCCCGCAGGCGGCGGCAGATCTCGAAACCCGACATACCTGGCAGCATGACGTCGACGACCGAGCCGGAGATCGCCTCATTGCGGGCCGTGATGAGCGCATCCACGCCGTTGTCGACGGCACGCACGTCATAGCCGTCGGCCTCGAGGCCCCGCTGGAGCAGGAGGCGCATCTCAGGATCGTCCTCGACCACAAGGATCACGGGTGTTGCATTCACGAGGCCGATACTCGCACGAATTCCTCCGACGCGACCGAAGATTCGAGATTTCTCAGGCGCTCACTGTGCGAGCATCGCCCGCAGTTCGCTCTCCGCCGACGCGAGGCGATGCGGGTCGATCGTGCGCCCCCGCGAGTACGCACGCAGCACGCGCGGGTCCACGTAGCTCCTCCGCGCGACTGCGGGAGTGTTGCCCAGCACGGCCGCGACCTCGCGCATGGTCTGGCCGATCACCCGTCGCCGCGCCCGCACCGAAGTCTCCGGCCCGTGCCGAGCGAGGCTTCGGGCTGCGGCGACCGTGCCGCGCAGGGTGCGGAAGTCTTTCGCCGAGAATGCCCCGCCGGTTCGTTCCCGCACGTAGGCATTGAGTTCGGTGGCCGTGACCGGATGCCAGTCGCGGCCCTGCCGGTAGCTGAGCAGGTGGGCATCCGGTCCCCGCTTCAGCAGCGTGCGCAGCAGCGCGGCGAGGTCGGCGTCGGTGATCTCGCTCTCCCAGCGCTGGTGGCTTTTACCCGGAAAAGACAGCGAGACGACGTCGCCCCTGACGGATGCGTGGCGACACAGCAGCGTCGTCAGGCCGACACTGCCGTTCGCCTCGGCGTAGCGTTCGGACCCGACCCGCAGGCTCCCCGAGTCGAGCATGCGAAACCCGGCGGCCAGGATGCGCGTCTTCGACGGTCTGCCCTGGCGCAGGTCGCGGGTGACGGCGGCGCGCGCGGTCGGCAGTGCCTCGGCGAGCGCGAGGGCGCGGGTGAACTTCGTGCGGTCTTTCCGCTCGCGCCACTGCGGGTGGTAGATGTATTGGCGACGACCGACCGCGTCTTGGCCGGTCGCCAGGATGTGGCCGTTCTCGACGTTCGAGATCCAGACATCCGTCCAGGCCGGCGGAATCGCGAGAGCGCGGATGCGGGCCAGTTCGATGTCGTCGGTCACGGCGCGGCCGTGGCTGTCGCGGTAGCTGAAACCACGGCCAGAACGCACTCGGCGAAGGCCGGGTCCGGTGAGGTCGCTACGGCGAAGGCGGGGCACCTCTCCTGCCTATCATGCGGCGCGTGGGATGAGAACCCCATCCGCGAGACGCAGCGTCTGGTCGGCCAGGGCCTGCACACTCGGATCGTGAGTGGAGATGATCGCGGTCATGCCCTCGGAGCGCACGACCGACTGAAGCAGGGCCATGATCGATGCACCCGTGTCGGCGTCAAGCTGGCCGGTCGGTTCGTCGGCGATCAGCAGCCGCGGCGAGTTCGCCAGGGCGCGCGCAATGGCCACCCGCTGCTGCTGGCCGCCGGAGAGCTCCGAAGGGCGCTGGGCGGAGTGCGCGGACAGTCCGACCAGCTCGAGCAGCCGCGCGACCCGCGTCTCGCGCTCTACCGAGTCCGTCCTGCGCATCCGCAGTGGGAGGCCGACGTTCTCGGCCGCGGAGAGCATTGGCACGAGGCCGAAGGTCTGGAAGACGAAGGCGATGTCGTCGCGTCGGAGGGCGGTGCGCTCATTCTCGTTCATGGCCGTCACGTCTTTACCACCGACGATGATGCGGCCCGAGGTGGGTTCGTCGAGTCCGCCGAGACAGTTCAGCAGCGTCGTCTTGCCCGACCCGGATCGGCCCACGAGTGCGACGAGCGAGCCCCTGGGGATGACGAAGGAGACATCGTTCAGCGCATGCACCTCACCCGCACCCGACGCGTACGTGCGCGAGACGTTCTCGACGTGCACCAGTGGCGGGCCCGCCGCGTGCCGGCCGCGCGGGATGACGGCTGTCGTCGAATCGCTCATTTCCCCGCCTCCGTCTGCTCGGTCGCTGCAGGCCCGGCCGTGGTCGCCGGATCGGCGCCCCGGGCCGCATCCGGCCACACACCGACGTGGTCCGATTCGAGCTCGAGCCGCACGCGGTCGCGCAGCCCGAGGGTTCGACGAAAGTCGGGCGGCAGCTGCATCCGCCCGGCCCGGTCGAGCACCGCGTACTCCTGCGCGATGACCGCGGAAGCGCCGTGCTCATCCACTTCGGTGCGACGGATGACCTCGGATGACGTGCGCCCGTCCCTGATGGCGACCGTGCGCTGCACCTGGCTCGACACCTCCGCGTCGTGCGTCACTATCACCACGGTCGCCCCGAGGTCGGTGTTCGCCGAGCGCAGGGCCGCGAACACCTCCTCGCCGGTGGCCGAGTCGAGCTCACCCGTCGGTTCGTCGGCGAACAAGACCTGTGGCCGGTTGGCAAGCGCCACCGCGATCGCCACACGCTGCTGCTCGCCGCCCGACAGCTCACCGGGCCGTCGAGCCGCCTTCGCTCCCATGCCGAGCGCGTCGAGCAGTTCGGCGGCGCGACGCGAACGATCGCTCGCGCGGCCGCCGGCGAACGCCAGCGGCAGGGCCACGTTCTCGGCGGCCGTCAGATAGGGCAGCAGGTTGCGCGCCGTCTGCTGCCACACGAAGCCGACCACGCTGCGGCGGTAGGCGAGCCGATCCCGTGCCGACATCCGCTGCAGGTCCCAGCCGGCCACGGTCGCCCGTCCCGCCGTCGGCACGTCGAGCCCCGACAGCACGTTCAACAGCGTCGACTTGCCCGAGCCGGATGCGCCGACGATCGCGATCATCTCGCCCTCCCTCACGAGCAGGTCGAGCCCCTGCAGGGCCTGGACCTCGATGTTCTCGACCTGGTAGATGCGCACCACGTTGTCGCACACGATGAGCGAGTCGGCGCCGTACTCGGCGGGCGTCGATCCCGAGCCGGTCGTCCTGAGGGGTGACGTCGTGGTCATATCGATTCTCCTACTCGTAATACTTCGCTCAACCGGTCGCGACGGCGAACCGCGATCTCGACGAGCACGGCGATGAGCAGCAGCGCCACCGCCGCCCCAGCGAGGCCGGCGATCAGACCCGCCGAGATCGTGGGCGGCGGGTCGCCGAGGCCCCCGGCGAGCTGGCGCAGGCCCATCGCGGGCTCCAGCACAACGACGATGCCGACGCCCGCAACGATGCCGCCCACGAGCGCCGCCACCAGCACGGGCGCGAGTTCGGCCAGGGCGAGCCACCACCCGAGACGCGCCGGGAGTCCGAGTGTGCGCACCAGCGCGAGCGAGCGACCGCGTTCCCGGGCGCCCGAGAGCACGATCACCATGAGGGCCAGCACCGCGGCCAGTGCCGTCGCTGCAGTGGCGAGGGCGATCGCCTGGTCGACGCCGTTCACGAGGGCAAGGTGTCGGCGCGCTGACAGCCAGGCTGCCCTGGAGTGGATGCTCGCCGCCGGCGCAGTGAGGCCGGCGACCGCCTTTCCGGCGCCCGGGCCGTTCACCAGCACCATGTTCGCGGGCAGCGACCGTGCAAGCTGCGTCGACAACGCCGCTCGGTCCACGTAAATGAACGGGGCGCCAAGGTAGCCGGCCGGACTCTCATCCGTGACGCCGACGACCCGAAGCGGAACGAACGAATTGCCGACGTAGACCCCGATGTCGTGCGAGCCCACCTGGGCGTCGATCGACTGGTCGACCACTACCGGCAGCGAGCCGGAGCCTCTCGCTGTGAAGAGCTTTCGCAACGCGGCAACGCCTGCCGCATCGGCGCCACCGGCTGGAAGGGTTCCGACGAAATTCGGGAAGCGCGAATCGACCGCGATCACCGTGGCGAAGTCGGTGCCCCCGTGCAGCCGCAGTTGCAGGCCCTGCTGCTCGTTGAAGCCCGTCGCCGCAGTCACTCCGGGCGCGGCCGCGACTGTCGCGACCTGGGCCGGCGTCACCGTCGTATTTACTCGCACGTCGGCACCGACTCGTTGCCAGGATGCCGTGACCTGTCCGTTGCTCCCCGTGCCGGCCAGCAGGCCGCCGCCAACCGCAAGGCCCACCGAGAGCGTGAGCGCCAGCAGCGGCAGCGCGGCGAATGAGCGCTGTGCCCGTGCAGCGGCAAGAAGCCCGAGCGGTCCAGTCGACCGCCGGCCAGCGGCGATCGCCAGCCGCAGGGGCCATCGGTAACTCCGCAGGATCACGATGGTGATGCTGGCCGCAAGCAGCAGCGGTGCGGTCGACAGCAGAAGGTCCACTCCCCCGGTCTGCGTCTCGAGCAGCCCTCGGCCGGCCAGCGAGATGAACGCAGCGACGGCGACCGCGACGACCGTCAGCTCGACGGCGATCCTCCGCGTGCGTGCGCGGCGCTCCAGATCGACGCGGTCCGCACGGTTCGCCGGCACCTTGCGACCCGTCCACGCGCCGCGCACCAGCAGTACCGTCTGCACGGGCACCGCGGCGACGGTGACGGCGAGCACGAACCCGAGCAGCACCGGTTCGACGAACGGACCAGGCGCGAGCAGTTGCACCAGCAACAGGCCGAGCGCGGTGCCGAGAGCCCCGGCGACCACCGTCTCGGCGAAGGCGCGCGCCACGATCGACCCGAGCGACGCGCCGCGCGCGCGCTCGAGCACGAGTTCGGCCCCCCGGCGCAGCACGAGCATCCGCGAAACGAGCAGCAGCACGGCCGCCGCGACCCCGATCGCCCCCGCCGCGACGATCGAGACCTGCGCGATCGTCGCACGCTCCTCGGACGGAAATCCGGCCAATGCGGCTCCGAATCCTGTTTCGATGTCGAGGCTGGCGCCGCTGTCGCCGGACAGGGCGTCCGTGTGCCCGGAGAGGGCAACCAGCTCAGCGCCGACCTCCGCCTCGCTCGCCGCCCGGAACCTGGCCGGGTCGAGCGGGATGCGAAGGCTCATCGCGAACGCGTTGCTGTACCGGGCCGCTGCCCGGACCACGCCGGCCTCGCTCGCAAGGATCGTGATCTCGACCGGCGAATCCTGCGACTTCGGTACGGTCGCCTTCCAGAGATTCGGGGTATCCGCCCAGACCGGCGACGAGCCGGACGAGTGCTGCCGCACGATGCCGACCACCCGGATCTCGAGTTCGTCCTCGCCGGTGTTCGCGGACGACTCCGGAACCGTCGCGACCTCCGCCACGCTACCGACCGTGAGGCCGCTCGCGTCGGCAGCCGACTGCGATAGCACCACGTCGATCGAGGATCCCGCTGTGCCAGACGTGCCGTTCGTTGCGCTCGGCAGCGCGCCGTGCACAAGCGAGAGTGCCGCGGTGTTCTGCGGCGTCAGCATGGCCATCTCGACCGCCACCGGCTGCCCCGTGAGCGGCGCTTTCCCGCCGATGCTCGTCAGCTGGGTGGTCGGGCCGAGAACAGTCAGGTTCGGCGCTGCCGCGACGGATTTCAGCGCCGGCGGCAATCGTGCGGGGATGGCCTCTGCCAATGCCTCGACATCGTTCGGACTGACGGGCGACCGCTGGCCGGAATCGTGCGGGCTGACGTCCGCGTCGACCACCACGTCGGCGCTCGAGCCCGCGTCCGCCACGGCCTGCCGGGCCCCCGCATCCACCGTGGCCTGGAGCAGTCGCGGCTGCACGACCGCAAGCGACACGGCAAAGGCGACGAGGGCGATCCAGACCAGCAGGATTGCCACATCGCGGCGCACTCGGCGCAGGAGCAGCAGGAGCGTCATCCGTTGTCCGCCTCTCGCAGGATGTTCGCTGGGTTGGACGAGCGCTGCCCTCGCGCGACCCCCGCCACCACGCCGAGGAGCACGACGACCACCACAAGCACCAGCAGCACCAATTGCAGCCAGGGCACGAGCACGCGCACGGGCGGAACAGCGGGTGTGCCGTTCGGCGACAGCGCGATGAGCGGGCCGGCGAGCAGGGCCAGCACAAGTCCGACGGCGACCCCGAACAGCACGCCGAGCGCGCAGAGCAGGAGTGACTCGGCGCCGATCATGCCGACCAGCCGCGCACGCGACAGGCCGATAGCGCGGAGCTGCGCCAGCTCGATGCGCCGGGCCGCGAGGGATGACGCCGAGTGCACCGCGAAGCCGATCGCCGCCAGCAGTCCCGCGGCCACGATCGCCAGCCAGAGCGCCGCCTGGGTCGCAACCCGCAGGGGATCCTGCTGCATCTGGCGCGCAAGCACTTCCGAACTGCGACCGACCACCGAGCCCGCGGACGTCGGGTGCGCAGCCAGGTACTTCGCCGCGGACCCGGGTGGCACATCCACCCACCACTCGTCGACGGTCGAGCCGCTCTCGCCGCCCTGCACGAGAGCCCGTTCGAGAGCCACCTGGTCGACCACGACCGCATTCGAGGTCGAGGATGCCGCGCCCGCCGCCGCGCTCGCGGTCAGGAGCGAGCCATCCACCGTCCCTGGGATGAGAGCGGACTCGCCCACAATGCGGATCGGCACCGAGGCGACCGCGAAGTTGAGCACGATCTGGGCATCCGGGGCCAGTTGGAGAGTGTGGGCCAGCGACGTCGAGATCACCGCGGGAACCTCGTCGACCGCGGGCCACGCCGTGGCCGAGAAACTGCCCGGGTGGGTCTGCACGTCCCCCGCGATCGTGACCGACTCCGCGAGCTGCCACTGCGTCGTGGTGGTCGGCTGGGCGGAGTAACCGTCGCCGTCGACCTCTGTGCTCCAGGCGACACCGGATGCGGCCGGCGCCGGGACGGTGGCGACGTTCCCGCCGCCGGTCGACGTCAGCGCTGCGAGCTGGCCAAGCAGAAGCCGGGTCTCGACCGGCGCGTTGGCGACATAGGTCGCCTGGTTGCTGAGGAACACGTCCGTCTGCAGGCCGACGAATTGCAGCGGGAGCGCCCGCTGTGCGTCCTTCGGCACCGCGGACAGCAGGCCGGACACCGTATGGGGCGTTCCGTCGACGGGAATCGTGCCGAGATCGACGGTCGTCAGCAGGCCGCTGTCGTCCTGCACGATCGCCTGCACACTCGCGCTCACGCCGGGCAGCGGAGCAGAGGCGCTGCCCAGCTGCGCAACCGCCGAGATTCCCACCGGGTTGCCCGGCAGCACGATGCCGTGCGCGGCCGCGCTGCTGCCCCTGAGGCGACTCACGATGACGGAACCGCCGTCGGATGCCAGCTGGCCGCGGTCGAGCATGGCCCGGGCGCCCGCCGGCAGGCCGAGCACGACGGCGTCGGTGTCCTCGCCGCCCTCGTTATCTTCCGAGGCATCCGCCACTCGCCGGATGACGGGCTGGGGCGCGCCCGAGGCGCCGGCGACCAGCAGGGATCGCTGCGCTCCACCCTCGGCTGCGATCGCGGGGACTCGCACCGGAGGCCCGACCGCGTAATCGGCCTGGTCGACCTGCGACTGCCGCCAGGTCGCCAGGAACGTCTGGCTGAAGGTGCCGACCGCGAGGGCGAGGGTCAGCAAGAGCACGACGGATGTCGCCCGCGCGGACCGTCGGCCGATCTCCCACGACGCCAGGCGCAACAGCACACCCGGCGACCGGTTGCCCAGACGATCGACGAGGCGAGCCAGCAACGGGAACAGCCGCGCCGCCAACAGCGCTCCCGCGAGCAGCACGAGGGCGGGCGCCGCGGCGAGCACGGGGTCCACGGCGAGCGTCGACCCGGAGTCGACGGGACTGCGATAGATGGTCAGCTGCCAGAAGGCGATCCCCGCGAGCACGACGATTCCCAGGTCGAGGCCCGAGCGCAGCAGTCCCGACACGCGCCGCTGTCGCGACCTGGTCTGCTCCGCCGACACGAAACTGCCCGTTCGCCCGAGCAACGAGAAGAGCAGCACCACCACGAACAGCAGCCCGAGTCCGACCGAGGTGAGCCACGCGCTGCCCGGAAGACCGGAATCCGCAGGTACCCGGGCCTGCGCCAGCGCGGGCTGGGCCGCGATGACGACGTAGACCAGCCGTGCTAGCGGCGCGCTGACCGCTGCGGTGACCAGGCCCACGAGGCCGGCCTCGAGCGAGGCGATTCCCAGTACCTGTCCGGCGGATGCGCCCCGCGCGCGCATCAGTTCGCGATCTCCCGCACGCGCGTCAGTGAAGAGTCGAGCCGCCTGCCCGAGTGCGGCGATCGACAGCACGAGCAACAGCAGGGTGACCACCGCCACCGTCGAACGGGTGACGACGAGCGATGCGATTATCTGGTCGAGCGGCACGCTGAGGTCACCGCTGAAGCTCACCTGCCCCGCGATGGCGCCGACCTGCGCGGGCACCTGCGAACCTGCCAGCGCGGTGCGCTGCGCAAGCGCCGCCACGTCGTCCGCACTCGTCGTACGCAGGTGCGGCGCGTAGTCGAATTCGAGCCGGTCGCCGCGAACCCCGATCGCATCCATCGAGCCGGTCGAGACGAGAACCGGACCAAAGGCATCCAGTGGCGTGAGCTGATCGCCCGACGCCGCGAAGAACCCGCTGCTGTTGCCGGCCGCTTTCAACGGGTCCTGCGACCAGAAGGCGGACGCGGAGTCGGTCGCGCGGTAGATGCCGACGACGTCGAGGGTCACCGGCCGGGAGCCGCCGGCATACGCTACGGCGGACCCCACCGACAGGTCGAGGGCTTTCGCGGCCGACTCGGGGACGGCCACAGGCAGCCTGGTCGCCGTCGGGGATGCCGTGCTGGCGGGCAGCACCCCGGCGATGAGCTTCACCTGCCGGCCTACCCCGGACAGCTCGCCGAAGTACCCGAGCGTGGTCGCGTTCCCGGGTGTGGGAAGCGACGCGACGGCGCTGTACGCCTGGATGGCCGGCGTCGCGGTCCCGGCGTCGCCCAGCACTGAGCGGACGGCGCCGTCGATGCGGGTCGTCGTCGCGGCGATCGACTGCCTGGGCTGCTCGACGGTGACTGTGATCGCCTTTTCGGCGGCAGGCAGGGCTGCGAGCGATGTGCCGATGGCGGACTGCTCGGTGGCGGCAACCAGGAGACCCACGGATGTGACGGAGGTCGAGGCCAGCACCGCCACGGCGAGCACGAGAAGCAGCAGTCGGCCCTGTCTCAACAGCCTGCGCCCGGCAACCTGCAACCGCCATCCGCGGAGGGCCCCGGCGTCGCTCACTTCGCCATCGTATCCGCGCCCATCGTGCAAACCACTCCATTTGGGACCTGCTCGCCTGCGCGCGCGGTGCAACTCGTGTCAAACGGGGCGAAACGCCAGGCTGCTACCACTGCGCCCCGCCTCGTCCTCGACGTCCTCGTCGAACAGCGTCGTCTGATGCTTGACGATCCCGCACTTCGACCCGCCGCGAACTGCGGGCAGTTCGCCCGCGCGTGCCCGGGCGGGAGTGGATACCGCCAGCGAGACCACCCGTTCGAGACAACTTTGGCCGCGCGCGCGGCACAGGACGTCCCCATCGGGCGAGAACCCTGGGGCAACGAAAACGGGGCCGGGCCCGAAGGCCCGACCCCGCTACAACTCCCGGAGAAGTTACTTGATGATCTTCGTGACCGTTCCTGCACCAACGGTGCGGCCACCCTCGCGGATGGCGAAGCCGAGGCCGTCTTCCATTGCGATGGGCTGGATCAGCTCGACCGTCATACCCACGGTGTCGCCGGGCATGACCATCTCGGTGCCCTCGGGCAGCGTGATGACGCCGGTGACGTCGGTGGTACGGAAGTAGAACTGCGGACGGTAGTTCGCGTAGAACGGGTTGTGACGGCCACCCTCATCCTTCGACAGGATGTAAGCGGTGCCCTCGAACTGGGTGTGCGGCGTAACCGAACCCGGCTTGACGACGACCTGGCCGCGCTCGACATCTTCGCGCTTGGTGCCGCGGAGCAGCAGGCCACAGTTCTCGCCGGCCCAGGCCTCATCGAGCTGCTTGTGGAACATCTCGATACCAGTGACCGTGGTCTTCTGCGTCGGGCGGATGCCGACGATCTCGACCTCGGAGTTGATCGCGAGGGTGCCACGCTCGGCGCGGCCCGTGACGACGGTTCCACGACCGGTGATCGTGAAGACGTCTTCGATCGGCATCAGGAACGGCTTGTCGCGGTCACGCACCGGGTCGGGCACGCTGTTGTCGACGGCCTCCATGAGGTCGAGCACGGACTGGGTCCACTGCTCGTCGCCCTCGAGCGCCTTCAGGCCGGAGACGCGCACAACGGGAGCGTTGTCGCCGTCGAAGCCCTGGCTCGAGAGCAGCTCACGAACCTCGAGCTCGACGAGCTCAAGGATCTCTTCGTCGTCGACCATGTCGGACTTGTTGAGCGCAACAAGAAGGTAAGGAACACCAACCTGCTTGGCGAGCAGCACGTGCTCGCGCGTCTGCGCCATCGGGCCGTCGGTTGCCGCAACCACGAGGATCGCGCCGTCCATCTGGGCGGCACCCGTGATCATGTTCTTGATGTAGTCAGCGTGGCCCGGTGCGTCAACGTGAGCGTAGTGACGCTTCGGGGTCTCGTACTCGACGTGCGAGATGTTGATCGTGATACCGCGCTGGCGCTCTTCTGGAGCGGAGTCGATCGACGCGAAGTCGCGCGGCTGATTGACAGCCGACGGGTACTTGTCAGCAAGCACCTTGGAAATGGCCGCCGTGAGCGTGGTCTTTCCGTGGTCGACGTGACCGATCGTTCCGATGTTTACGTGCGGCTTTGTCCGCTCGAACTTGGCCTTAGCCACTGTGGGTCCTCCTCAGGACTCGGTTGCAAGGCTCCGGTGGTTCCGAAGCTTTGCGGATTGGTGTGTTGTTATGTTACTCGGCGCACATGGCGCACGTGGTCAGAGCATCCAGCACTGTGAGCAGTGCTACTCGCCCTTGTTCTTCTGGACGATCTCGTCGGCGACAGCCTTCGGGACCTCCGCGTAGGACTCGAAGGTCATCGAGTACACCGCGCGACCGGAGGTCTTCGACCTCAGGTCACCGACGTAACCGAACATCTCCGAGAGTGGCACGTGGGCACGAACGACCTTGACGCCGGTCGCATCCTCCATGCTCTGGATCTGACCGCGACGCGAGTTCAGGTCGCCGATGACGTCTCCCATGTATTCCTCTGGGGTACGCACCTCGACGGCCATGAGCGGCTCGAGCAGAACGGGTTGTGCCTTGCGCGCGGCTTCCTTGAAAGCCATCGAGCCGGCAATCTTGAACGCCATCTCCGAGGAGTCGACATCGTGCGCAGCACCGTCGAGCAGGATCGCCTTGACGCCGACCATCGGGTATCCGGCGAGCACGCCGACATGCAGCGCGTCCTGGATTCCGTGGTCGACCGAGGGGATGTACTCACGCGGGATGCGACCGCCGGTGACCTTGTTCTCGAATTCGTAGGTCTTCTCTGCCGTCACTTCGAGCGGCTCGAGGGAGATCTGCACCTTCGCGAACTGGCCGGACCCACCGGTCTGCTTCTTGTGCGTGTAGTCGTGCTTCTCGACGATGCGCTTGATCGTCTCGCGGTAGGCGACCTGCGGTTTACCGACGTTGGCCTCAACGCCGAATTCGCGCTTCATGCGGTCAACGAGGATGTCGAGGTGAAGCTCGCCCATGCCCTTGATGATGGTCTGGCCGGTGTCGATGTTCTGCTCGGTGCGGAACGTCGGGTCTTCTTCCGCCAGCTTCTGGATCGCGAGACCCAGCTTCTCCTGGTCGGCCTTGGTCTTCGGCTCGATGGCAACCTCGATGACGGGCTCGGGGAACGTCATCGACTCGAGCACGACCTGCTGCTGCGGGTCGGACAGGGTGTCGCCGGTGGTGGTGTCTTTCAGCCCGATGACCGCATAGATGTGGCCGGCTGTCATCGACTCGACGGGGTTCTCTTTGTTGGCGTGCATCTGGAAGATCTTTCCGATGCGCTCCTTCTTGCCCTTGGTCGAGTTGACGAGCTGCACGCCCGAGTCGGCGTGACCGGAGTACACGCGGATGTAGGTGAGCCGACCGAAGAAGGGGTGCGTCATGATCTTGAACGCGAGCGCCGCGAAGGGCTCGGTGGAGTCAGGATGACGCTCGATGACCTTCTCTTCGTCGCGCACGTCGTGCCCCTCGATAGCGGGAACGTCCAGCGGGCTCGGCAGGTAGTCGACGACAGCATCCAGCATCGGCTGCACGCCACGGTTCTTGAACGCGGAGCCACACAGCACCGGGTACAGCTGGCTCGAGATCGTGAGCTTGCGAATGGCAGCCTTGATCTCGGCGACGCTGAAGTCGGTGTCGCCCTCGAGGTAGCGCTCGAGCAGTGCGTCGTCAGCCTCGGCCACGGTTTCGATGAGGAGCTCGCGGTACTCGTTGGCCTTCTCGACGAGGTCCGCGGGGATCTCCTCGATGGCGTACTTCGCACCCAGCTCGACGTCACCCTTGGAGTCGCCGCGCCAGGTCAGCGCACGCATCTCGACCAGGTCGACGACGCCTTCGAAGGTGTTCTCGAATCCGATGGGCAGCTGGATGACCAGCGGCTTGGCGCCGAGGCGCTTGATGATCGTGTCGACCGTGTAGAAGAAATCGGCGCCGAGCTTGTCCATCTTGTTGACGAAGCAGATGCGCGGAACGTCGTACTTGTCGGCCTGGCGCCAGACGGTCTCGGACTGGGGCTCGACGCCCTCTTTACCGTCGAACACGGCGACTGCACCGTCGAGAACGCGAAGGTTGCGCTCGACCTCGACCGTGAAGTCCACGTGGCCGGGCGTGTCGATGATGTTCAACTGGTACTTGTTCCAGAAGCACGTCGTGGCGGCGGACGTGATGGTGATGCCGCGCTCCTGCTCCTGCGCCATCCAGTCCATGGTGGCTGCGCCATCGTGGACTTCGCCGATCTTGTGAGTGATTCCCGTGTAGTACAGGATGCGCTCGGTTGTCGTCGTCTTGCCGGCATCGATGTGCGCCATGATGCCGAAGTTGCGGACCTTGTTGAGGTCGGTGAGCACGTCTTGTGCCACGGGGATTTCCTTACTTAGAGATGGAGTGTTGATGGTGGGGTAGCGCAGCGCCGATCACGCGAGCGACATCGTCGCGCGCTACCCACCCAGCGAAATTGTTACCAGCGGTAGTGAGCGAACGCCTTGTTCGACTCGGCCATCTTGTGGGTGTCTTCGCGACGCTTCACAGCGGCGCCGAGACCGTTCGACGCATCGAGGATCTCGTTGGTGAGACGCTCGGTCATGGTCTTCTCGCGGCGGCCTTTCGCGTAGCTGGTCAACCAGCGCAGCGCGAGGGTGTTGGCGCGGTGCGGCTTGACCTCGACCGGAACCTGGTAGGTCGAGCCACCGACGCGGCGCGACTTGACCTCGAGGGTCGGGCGCACGTTGTCGAGTGCTTTCTTGAGCGTGGCAACCGCATCCTGGCCGTTCTTGGCCGATACGCCTTCGAGTGCACCGTAGACGATGCGCTCGGCGAGGCCCTTCTTGCCGTCGAGCAGGATCTTGTTGACGAGCTGGCTGACGATGGGTGCTCCGTAGACCGGGTCCGCTACTACGGGACGCTTCGGTGCTGGTCCTTTACGTGGCATTACTTCTTGTCCATCTTCGCTCCGTAGCGGCTGCGGGCCTGCTTACGATTCTTAACTGCCTGGGTGTCGAGCGCGCCGCGCACGATCTTGTAACGGACGCCGGGCAGGTCTTTGACTCGACCGCCGCGCACGAGCACCATCGAGTGCTCCTGCAGGTTGTGGCCCTCGCCCGGGATGTAGGCGGTGACCTCGGTGCCGTTGGAAAGCTTGACGCGAGCGACCTTGCGAAGAGCCGAGTTCGGCTTCTTCGGGGTCGTCGTGTAAACGCGGGTGCACACACCGCGCTGCTGTGGGTTGGACTTCAGGGCGGGCGCCTTGGTCTTGACGACCTTGGGGCTGCGGCCCTTTCGGACCAACTGTTGAATGGTTGGCACTACATGACTCCTTGGATTGACTGCACGGTGACAGCTGTTGCTTTCGCAATTAGCATTCGCGGTTCTGCGCCCTTCGACTCTGCGGTTTTCGACCACAGGGGCAATCGGGCACAGTGTTGCGAGTTCATCTGGACCAAACGCGACGCGAACGGGTAACTCGCATTTTCATGCGGGCTTCTTGTTGTCTGATTGGTATGCCGTGGGTTGCCCCGACCAATAGCTGCTATCGCAACGACATGCCGGGCACAACAAGAGCGCACGCCGAAGCGCACACCCAACCAACATTAGCCCCGTGCGGCGGGCGGGTCAAATGGATGCGGGCCGAAATCGCGCCCGTTCGCTCTGGGCACACCGGCTGCCGGCAACGGCTACCGACAACGGCTACGGGGCGGGCGCGGGCTCCACGGGTTCGTCGACCGCGACGGGTTCCGCTGCAGTGGCAGGAACCCAGGTGGCCTGGGTGGCGTTGCGGGCGTTGGCGCGCTCGTATTCCGCGCGCTTCTCGGCGATCTCCTGGTCGTAGACGGCGCGGGCCTCGACGTTGCGGGCCTTCACCCTGCGACCACGCGCTGCGACCACGAATCCCATCCAGAGGGCGACTTCGCGGGCGAGCAGGCCCGCGATGATTGCCCCGACACTGAACAGCACCTGGGTGAAGGCGGTTCCTGCTTCGTTCGACGGGATCTGGTTGATGTGCAGCAACAGGATGATCCCCGTACCGCCGAAGAACACGATGAGCCCGACGAGCAGGCTGCCGACGACATGTGCCGCCCATCCGGCGCGGTTCACGATGAGCACAAGCAGGATGAAGCCGACCGCGAACATGATCACCGGGGCGTAGAAGTCGAGAGTCGTGATGAAGCCGAAGTCGACCGACTTGCCGTCGATCAACTGCACGACCACGTCGGCGACCGCGTACAGCGCCGCGTAGATGACCGTCGAGAGCAGCGCAATCAGCACTCCGAATCCGCGATTGCCCTTCGCCGCAAACGGGCGGGGTGCCTGCACATAGACGACCTGCTGGGCCGGCGCCGCGGGCGCAGCCGGTGCAGCGACCACGGGTTCGACGGGCACGGGTTCGACGGGCACGGCCTCCACTGGCGCTGCGTCTGACGAGACGGTCTCTGGTGCGACGGTTTCGACGGATGCCGGTTCCGGCTCGACGAGCGCAACCGGCGGAGTCGAACCAGATGCCGCGAGGGCGGGGTCGTCGGCAACGGCTACCGGTGTGACCTCTGCAGAATCCGCCTGCGCCGGCGTGACGTCGGCAGATTCTGAAGTGGGACCGTCTGTAGTCATTGCTAACCCCTCACCACCCTCGCGGGCACCTGATCCTTTGTGTGCCCACTCTACGGTGGAGCCACGCCTGGGAGGTAGTGGGCTCCACCATAGAGGGGGGGTCTAGGACGACGGCGTCGGACTGGGGGTACTCGGATCCGTCGGCGCCGTGCTCGGCGCCGTCACGGTCGTTCCGCCAGAGGAGCCCGACTTCGCGGCCGCCTTGGTTGCGGTCGGCGTCGGAGTAGCCGTCGCCGTCGCGGTTGCCGTCGGTGTCACCGTCGGAACCGGGATCAGCTTCGCCTTCGGCGACACATCACTGGTGCCCTTGAGGGTGAAGATGTTGCCGCCGAGCGTGCCGGTCACAGCGCCCGTGTCCGGGTCGGCCACGAGTTCCGCGGTGTCCGCAACGAACAGCCGCGCTCCGCTCTGAAGGTCGGAGATGAACTGCTGCACTCCCGCCAGGCTGCCCAGCACCGCGACATTGATCGGCACGAGCACGAGCCCGTTGCCTGTAGCGGTGGTGGTGGTCGGCGTCGTCGTCACCGGCGCCGTGGTCGGTGCCGGAGTCGCCGTCGAGGTCGTGTCCGTGGCAGTTGGCGCTGCCGCCGAGCTGGACGGCGCGCTGTAAATCACGGCGTTCTGCAGCGTCAGAGTCTGCACTGCGACGCCATCCTGCGCGGTCAGTACAGCGATCTCGTTGAGGAATGCCGACGCCGCCTCGGTCTCGGGTACCGACAGCCGCAGGGTGTCCAGCGACGTCTTCAGCGTTCCGATGTCGGCGAACTGCGCCTTGAGGCTGGTGAGCTGGGCCTGGGTGGCCGAGTTCGCGGTCTGCCTCGCTGCAGTCTGGGCGTTAGCGGCGGAGACCTGGTCGAGGGTGGGTGAGATTCCGAGCGTCCACGCCGCGACGATCACGACGAGCATCAGGGCGCCGAGGCCGAATATCCAGGTGCGTACGTTGTTCATTTCACTGCCTTCGCAAATCGGTTGGACAGGGAGCTGGAGTTCATCAGGATGGTGACCTCGACGAGGTAGCCGCCCTTCGGGTTGACCGACACGCTGTCGGGTACCGCGTCGACGAAGCCCTTGATCGAGGTCAGTCCGCCGACCCAGCCGGCGATGTCGGCCTGGTTCATTCCTACCGTGACCGTGAGGGTGGCGATATGCGTGGCCTGCAACGGCACCGTGGTCGGTGCCGCGGTACTCGCGCTGGCGAGATCCAGCCCCGCGTTCATGCTCTGGATGGTCGCGCCAGCCGGCAGTGACGCCTGGATCTGGCCGATGTACGGCGCCCAGAGGATCTCCTTGGCGGTCGCGGTTTTCTGGGCCTGCTGGATGCTGTTGATGTCGGCCTTGACCTTGCTGACCTCACCGTACTTGGCCTGCTGAACGGTCAGCAGGGTCGCGGCGCTGTTCGCGCTCTGCAGTTGGGCCTGCGCGGCGGTCAGCGACACCACGGTGCCTCCGTAGGCGATGGCCGAGATGGCCACGACCACGATGACGGCCATCCACAGCCGGCGCTTGATGGCTTTCAGCTTCTTGCGCGCTATGACGTCCGGCGGCAGCAGGTGCACGCGCGGCTCTCCGCCGATGCTCAGTGCCACCGCCGGCAACGTCGAGCGGGCTGCGGGCGCATTGGAGCCTGGCACCGCGATCGTCGTGGAGACGGATGGCCTGCGTTGCGGCAGGAACGGCTTCTTTTCCTTCACTGCGGTTGTCATGCTGCACTTCCTAGAGCTAGTCCGAGCGCCACGCAGGCCGCATCACTGGTCGCGGGCGTGGATTGTGCCGCCAGTCGCCGGTCGACGGAGACGAGTCCGAAGGGATCGGCGATGACGATGGGAATGTGGGTTCCGTCCTGGAGTGCCTGGGCGAACCCTCGAAGCTTCGCGCCGCCGCCGGTGAGCACGATCTGGGTGATCGGCTGCTGGTCGTGGGCCCCGACGAAGTAGGTCAGCGTGTTCCGGATGCTGTTGAGCAGTTCGCCGGCGACCTTGTAGATGACCTCGACGATGGGCTGCTGTGCGAGGGGCACGCCGACGGTCGAGAGACCGAGCGAGAGCTTGGTCGCTTCGGCCTGTTCTGCGGTCAGCATCCCCTCCGAGCGGATGGCGTCGGTCAGGTCGCGACCACCGGCTGAGATGATTCGCACGAACTCCGGCACGCCATTCCGGGCCACCACGACGGTGGATGTATTGGATCCCACGTCGATGACCGCGACGAGTCCCTGGCGGCTCGAGCCGCGTAGCAATACGCGGCAGAGCGCGAACGGGATGAGGTCGACATCGATCGGGTTCAGCCCGGCCAGTTCGACCGCGCGAACGTTGGTGTCGATGGATTCCTTCACGGCGGCGACCAGCAGTCCGTTGACGACCGGTCCGTTCTCGGAGGTGCCCTCGGAGACCGGGTAGAAGTCGAGCAGCGCCTGCTCGACCGGCACCGGAAGCAGGTCCTGCACCTGGAACGGAAGCGACTCCCGAATGTGGTCGATGCCCATCCTCGGCACCGTCAGGTCCCGGGCGAGCACGCGGTGGTTGCCGATTCCGAGCACCACGTTCTTGGTGGTGAAGCCACCCGTGGACCAGAGCTGGCGCAGCGCCGTGACCACGGTCGCCACCTCGACCACCTCGCCGCGAAGCACCGCGCCCTCGGGCAGCGGTATCGCGCTGTATTTGACGACGGTTGGCCTCGCGCCGGCGGCATCCCGGACCTCGACGGCCCGTATCCCCCCGCTGCTGATATCAACCCCAACGATGTTCTTTGCCATTACTTTCCCCCCAATTGACTTGCTGAACTACTTGATGTGTGGTGCTAGACGGACAATCCGAAGACCGACAGATAGTTGCTCCAAAGGAATCCTCCAAACGGGATTCCGATCCACGCCCGACTTGCGGTTCTTGCGTTTGAGCAGAACGAGCACGAGCCCAAAGATGCCGCCGAGCAGGAACGCCAGGAGCGAGCCCGTGATGAGCGCTCCCCAGCCGGCCCAGCCCAGGTATGCCCCCAGCACCCCCGCGAGTTTGACGTCGCCGAATCCCATGCCGCCCGGGTATGCGACGGCGATGACGAAGTAGAGCAGCGCGAGCGCGGCCATGCCGATGCCCGCCCGTAGCAGTTGCGCGTAGTCGCCGGTGATGAAGCTGGCGACCGTGAGCGTCACGGCCGCGACGATGTAGGCGGGCAGAACGATCGAGTTCGGCAGGCGGTGAACCTCGACGTCTATCATCGCGAGCGCCACTGAGATCGCGCACAGGTAGAGGAACGAGCTGAGTACCAGCAGGTTGGCGACCGCGGTGAGCGCTCCAGTGCTGTCGACCAGCGCGGGCGCGTAGAGAAGTGCCACCAGCACGAAGAAGAGTGCGGTTCCCGCCTCGACAAGCGGGTAGCGCACCGAGATCGGCGTCGCACAGTTACGGCATTTACCTCGCAGCACAAGCCACGAAACGAGCGGGATGTTGTCGCGCGCACCGATCTGGTGATCGCAGTTCGGGCACGCGCTGGGCGGCGCGACGATGGACTTGCCCGCCGGCACCCGGTAGATGACGACGTTAAGGAAGGAGCCGATCGACAGTCCGAGCACGGCGGCGAGGGCGAGGACGATTCCGATCATTGCCCGTTCGCCTCCCTGTACCCGTTGACCCCAGTGCTGGAGTGGGTGGACGGCGCGTTCCACTGCTGCATGGCCTGGGTCGGCGTGGTGGCGGTCTTCGTGGTCGCGGTCGTGCACTTGGTCAGGTCGAGCATCAGGATGTCGGTGTTCGACGGCCACGGCGCGTTCGCGTCTGCGGTCAGGCAGTTGTTGGTCGTGTAGTCGATGAACGAGTACGTGTACGGGCTGGCCGTGCTGTTGCGCGTCCAGAGTTCACTGGCCGGCAGCAGCAGTTTGAGCGCGGCCGGTGTGGCAGCGAGCGCGGGGTTCGGGCACGACACGAAGGTCGGCGTGGAGCCGAGGGTTCCTGCGCTCTTCAAGCAGTACGCATTCGCGCTGTTGTCGCTCAGCCAGACGTAGATTGCAGTTACCGTACTCGTCGAACCGGTCGCGGGCTCGTTGTAGTACCATTTCTGGTTCCAGGTGAACCCGCCCTGCCCGCTCGGGTCCTGCTTGCACGGGTACGAGATCATGTTGGTCGACGCGATCTGCTCATTCGTGACGTCGGCACAGCGCCCAAAGTCGGAGTAGTTGACGAGCTCATTGGTCGCCTTCGACGCCGCCCCTGCGCCCACCTGCGAGTCCGGCAGGAAGGTGCCGTTGCAGCCGTTCTGCACGATGACGTTCAACCCGCTGAGGTTCGTCGCGCCGCCGGTGGCGAGGCACTCGTTGCTCGCACCGTTGGTGATGGTCGACTGCTGCACGAACCAGGAGTACGAACCCGTCCACTGCCACAGCTGGTTCCAGCCTGCGGTCGCGGTACCGTTGGCCGAGACGCTGGTCTGGCACGGCTCGAGAAGAACGTTCTGGGTGGCGACGGTCTGCGGGTTGCCCAGCGGGTAGACACCAATGGGCGCAGTCATGCACAGGCCGTTCGGGTAGGACGGCGTCTCGTTGGCGATCGAGTCCGCCAACTCGAGCTCATAGTTCGGGCCGTAGATCCACAGGGATGTGGCGTTGTTCGTGCAACTGGCCTTCGCCAGGAATTTCACCTGCGAGCCCACGGTCGTGTTGGACACAGCGTTGACGCAATAGTTCTGGCTGCTGTCGTAGATCTTGCCGCCCGGGATGTTGACGTTCGAGACCTGGAACTTGTAGGTCGCAACGATGGTGCGGTTGCCGTGCGCCGGGTTGCTCGAGCCGGGAATTGCGGGCGATTGGCCGATCGAGGTGATTACGGCGTAGGCCGGCGAGACAAGCAGTCCGCCAGCCGAAGAGATGCAGGGGATGTTGATTGCGGTGAGAGCGGCACCAGTCAGACCCGACGGGTCGGCGGAGTAGTACGCAACCGACACCGCATACTGGTTGCCGCCAGCGGTTGCACCAGTGGTATTACTGGTGAAGCTGCACGGAAGCTTGCTCGGATCGCCGTAGACATAGGTGGGCGCAGTACCGATGGAGCGGAACACGGCGAGTGTCGCCTGGATGCCAGCCTGGGCGCTGTAGACCGTTTTGGTGGTCTTCTGGTCGAGGTAGGTCGGAGTCAGCTGGCCGAGAACGACAGACAGCAGCACGACGGTGAGCCCCGCCATCAGGATGATGAACGAGATCGCCGTGAGCATCGCGAATCCCTTTTCATCCTTAGTGCGTTCGACTCGTCGGATGAGGTCGCCCTGAAGCCGGGCGACGCGCTTCTGCAGGCGTGTCATGGTCGGTTTCCTGTCGCGGAGCAATCGCTGTTGGAGGAGTTGGAACTGTTCTTGGCGGTGTACGTCGTCGTCTCGGTCGAGACGTCGGATGCCGCAGTACCGGTGCTGAGCGTAAACGTCAGCTGCTGCTGCGTCGGGTAAATCGAGTTGGCAGGAATGAGCACGAACGGGTATCCGGCTCCTTTGTTCACCACGTTGGTGACCCAGATGGTCCAGCCTGAATACACAGGCGTGGCGACGTCGTTCCAATGGCGCGACGACAGCGTGTTCGTCGACGGGCTGTACCGCCACTGCGTGCAGGTGGCGACCGATGTCGGCGAGCTGAGTGCGCTCGTGTGGTATTCGACGTAGACGTTGCCCGAGGTTCCCGAGCCGGGTGTCGAGATCGCGTCGGCGTAGCGCACACCACGGTCGAGGCTCTGGAACGCGTTCAGGACCTGGCTCGAGGTGAGCGCGACGGTGTCTGCACGGTTGATCGCCTTGGTCATGGCCGACACGGTGCTGATCATCACGGTCAGGAAGATGAGGAACACGGCGATTCCGATGATCAGTTCGACCATCGTGATCCCGCCCTGGCGGGCTGCAGGGTCGTCGGCGCGCATGGCCGACCGGATGCGAGCGATCATCAGTGGCTCACCCACAGCAGGTCCGTCTGGGTGGGATCGAGCAGAGTGGAGACCACGTAGTTGCAGCCGCCCGCTGGGCAGCCGGCTGTCCAGCCAACGATGACGATCACCCGGATGAGCGCGACCGAGGTGAGCGGGGTCGCCGGGATCGGCGTCGCGAAGGTGTCGCTGCCGAGGGTCTTGCAGTCACCGGGAGGGATCGAGCTCGCCGGGTTCGGCTTCGTCTCGAAGCAGTAGCCGATCAGCGTGGTGACCGAGAATTGGGTGCCGCTGTCGGTGATCGCGGGAGTGTCGGCGATTGGCGCGTTGCTGCTGATTGGAACCGAGAGCGTGTCGGCCGCAGCCGTGGGATCCGACGCCTCGTAGGTGGTGGACGCGCCCTGCACCGAGGAGTTGGCGTTCCAGGCGGTGGCCACATTGGCCGCCGTGCGGCCGTTGAAGATGGAGGAGTGCGCGGTGGCGCCGGTGCCGGTAGTCGCAAGCGAGGCGACGGTCGCCGTCTCGAGAGCCTGGTTGGCGACCGTGATGGCCAGGTCGCGACGCTGGCCGGAAGCGGAGGCGTTGATGCCGTTGAAGGTGAGGCTTGCGCCGGCCGTGGCGACGATCATCAAGATGACCATCGCGACAATCACCTCCATAAGAGTGATGCCGGAGTCGGAACGCAAGGCGAAACGGTGAAGTTCACGGTTTCGAAGCATCGAATGTCCCCCCAGACAGTTGACGTGCGGTGCAGCGGAGCTGCGAAGGTTTTCGGGTATGAAAGAGCTGTGGTGAAAGCCACTGATGCGGGGCGGCGAATGATCGCCGCCCCGCTCCAGCTGTTACAGCGCGGGGTTAGCCGTGCTGGGTGACGCCGGTGATGCTGGAGAAGCTCCACACGTGCGCCGCGCCGGCTGCAGCCGCCGTTGCTCCGAAGTTGTTGTTGAAGACGCTCGCCGTGTACGAAGCGCCACCGTCTCCGGTCGAAGGCGTGATGGTCCAGTCAGCGCTGGGGTCGTTGGCCGACGGGTTGAAGTTCGCGGTGGTCAGCGAGAGGCCCGTGTAGCTACCGTTCTGCGACACCGAGTACGACGCGGCGGCGACCTCGAAGTTGCCGAGGTCGGACTTCGCGGTGGCGTCCCACGCGTTCTGGCGCTGGTTGAGGAACGCCGGGATGGCGATCGCGGCCAGGATGCCGATGATGATGATGACGACCATGAGCTCGATCAGGGTGAAGCCCTTTTCGTTCTCGCCGTCCTTGACTGCTGCGCGACGCGCCTGGATGGCGTCGTTGATCTTTTTGATCATGGTGATTGATTCCTGTCGTTTGAAAATATGAATTGAGACAGGTGGCCCCCAAATGTTGTTGCCCCCTGCGGTAAAGCATGTCGGTTGGGTTAGCAGCACAGAATCCCGCAAAGGGGGGGTTTGTGGCATGAACACGCCCCCAGTTCGCGGGGGCTTTCTGCCGGCGCTGCCGGACAGCGCTCGGCCCTCCGGCCCGCCGGCGGATTCGGGGCGGATCGGAGGGCGCACAACGCTTCTTCGTTACTGCTGAATGTGGCTGTAGATGTCGAAGATGGGCATGTAGAGGGCGACGATCATGCCACCCACGAGCACGCCGATGACGGCGATCATGATGGGCTCGATCAGGGCCGTGAGTTGCTCGGTCATCGCCTCGACCTCCTGGTCGTAGAACTCGCTGACCTTGTGCAGCATGACCTCGAGCGCGCCGGAATCTTCGCCGACAGCGATCATCTGGGTGACCATCGACGGGAAGATCGGTTCCTTCGAGAGCGGTTCAGCGATGGACCGACCCTGGCGCACGGACTCGCCGACGTTGTTGAGCGCCTGCTCGACCACCCAGTTGTTGGCGACGGCACCGACGATCGAGAGCGACCTCAGGATCGGCACACCGGCGGCCATCATCATGGCCAGGTTGCGAGTGAGGCGCGCGATGGCGACCTTCTTCATCAGCAGGCCGAAGACCGGGATCTTCAGGCGCAGCGGATCGACGAATTTGCGCACCCTGAGCGTGTTCTTGTTTCGCTGCCACCAGAACGAGAAGGCGATGATGACCGCGATGGTGATCGGCCCGATGTAGACCATGCCGTTGGACAGCACGACCAGAAACTCGGTGGGCAGCGGAAGCTGCGCGCCCAGCTGCTTGAACATGGCCGAGAACACGGGCACGATGAAGATGAGCATGGCCGCCACCGCGACGAGCGCGATGATGAGCACAATGACCGGGTAGGTCATAGCCGACTTGATCTTGCCGTTGAGCTTGACCTCGGATTCGTAGTTCACTGCGATGGATTCCAGCGAACCCTCGAGGAATCCGCCGACCTCGCCGGCGCGTACCAGGTTGATCATGAGCGGCGGGAAGATCTCGGGGCGGCGCGCGATGGCATCCGAGAACGACGAGCCGGTCTCGACGTCGCTACGCACGGCATCAAAAGCCTTGGCGAGGCGCTTGTTCTCGGTCTGCTCCGCGATGATCGTCAGCGTTCGGAGCAGCGACAGGCCAGCGGCGATCATAGTCGCGATCTGACGGCTCGCGATGGCGAGGTCCTTGGTCTTGACCTTGCGCTGAAGGCCCGGGATGCTCAGCTCGCGGCTGAGACCCGTTCCCCCCGCATCCTCCGCGATGGCGACGGGCGAGAGGCCCATGGTGCGCATGCGCGCCACGACCGCAGACTCGCTCGATCCCTCGAGCTTGCCCTTGACGATTTTTCCAGACGCGTCGCGCCCGGTGTATGCGTAGGCGAGAGTTGCCATCAGTGTCCGGCTCCCGAGTATGCGTCGTTGTAGTCGATGGCGGAACCGACGCTCGCGCCCCGGCCATCCGCGGCTGAGTCGATGCGGTGGATGAGCGCCTTGATACCCTCGACATCCTGCGCCTTGTCGATGGCCGCGCGCTGCGAGATGACGCCCGCGTTGGCCAGGTCGGCGAGGTGGCGGTCCATGGTGTGCATGCCGAGCTCACCACCGGCCTGCATGGCCGACGAGATCTGGAAGGTCTTGCCTTCGCGAATCAGGTTGGCGACAGCCGGCGTGGCGATGAGCACCTCGGTCGCGACCACTCGACCCTTGCCGCTGGCCTTCTTGACCAGCGTCTGGCAGACGACACCGCGCAGCGTCGCTGCGAGCTGCGCCCGCACCTGGCCCTGCTGGTGCGGCGGGAAGACGTCGATAATACGGTCGATGGTCTGCGGCGCATCCTGGGTGTGCAGTGTAGCGAAGACGAGGTGCCCGGTTTCTGCCGCGGTCAGTGCGACGGAGATCGTCTCGAGGTCTCGAAGCTCACCGATCAGGATGACATCGGGGTCTTGCCGCAGGACGTGCTTGAGAGCGGCTCCGAACGAATGCGTGTCCTCGCCGACCTCGCGCTGGTTGACCAGTGACTTCTGGTTGCCGTGCATGAACTCGATCGGGTCTTCGACCGTCATGATGTGGTCGGCCCGAGTCTTGTTGACGAGGTCGATCAGGGCCGCGAGAGTCGTGGACTTTCCCGAACCGGTCGGGCCCGTGACGAGCACAAGTCCACGTGGCAGGGTCGCGAACTGCGACACCGTTCCGGGAACGCCCAGGTCTTCGAGGGACTTGATCTCGGTCGGGATGAGTCGGAAGGCGGCACCGAGCGCGCCGCGCTGCTGGTACATGTTGACGCGGAAGCGCGCGTTGGCCGAGATCGTGTATGCAATGTCGAGCTCGAGCTCTTCGTCGAACCGGGCCGCCTGGGCCTCCGTCAGGATGCTGCGCAGCGCGGAGGTCACCTTGTCGCGACCCCACGGCGTTGTGACCGAGCGGGGTGCGAGCGCACCGTCGACTCGGAACATGGGCGGTGTATTGACGGCGACGTGCAGGTCGGATGCGTTCAGGAACAGCACCTCGCTCAGCGCCGCGATCAGGTCGGGGTCCGCCGTGGCGAGCGTCGAGCTGACGCCGTCCTGGGCGAACATCTGCTCGGCGTAGCTCATGCTCTCGGGCGACGGCGGCGGGAACGACAGGTCGTCGGGCGTGGCGGGCGACGGCGGAGCGAACTGCTCCGCGGGCATCGCGGTTGGCGCGGGCATGCCTGCCGGCGCTGGCATCGCGGTCGGTGCGGGCATCGACGCGGTCTTGGCCGGCGCCGACGGCGGCGGGAAGTTCACCACGTTGTCGGGCTGCGGGACTGGTCCGGATGCCGGCGCCGGAGCTGCTGCGGCCGGCGCGAGAGCGGGTGCCGGGGCCGGCCATGCGGCCGCGGGCGGCGGAGAGGTGAAGACCTGCGAGGCCGGCTCGGGCGGAAGCGTCAGGCCCGGCATCGGAGGCAGCGGCGGTTGTGCCGCGTGGCTCGGAGCCGGTGCGATCGCCGCGACCGGTGACGGTGCGGCGGGCTCGGCCGCCGTCCATCCGCCCTCGGGCGCGATGGTGGGCGGCGGGCTCGTGAAGGGCGCGTCGGGCGCGGCCGGGTAGGTCGGGGCGTGCCCCGACACCGACGGCGGCGGCGCGGTCGTCAGGTTGCGTGGACGCGCATCGCGCGCCGGAGGCGGAAAGCTTGCCGGCGCTCCGGGCTCGTCGCCCGTCACCGGGATTTCGTAGACTGGCTTGCTCATTAGCTGTCCCTCCCCAGGGAACTAGGCCACCACTCGAAGAATTTCTTCGACTGACGTGTAACCGAGCTGGGCTTTTGCCCAGCCATCCTCGCGAAGCGAGAGCATCCCCTGCTCACGCGCGAGGCGACCGATCTCCGCACTGGACGCCCGCGCAACGGCGAGACGCTCAATCTCTTCTGAGACGGCCATGACTTCGTGAAGTGCAATTCGTCCGTGGTACCCGGTGTTCGAGCACTGCGAGCAGCCGACGGGCTGGAACAGGGTCGGAACCGGCTGGGACGAGTCGTAGCCGATCCGCAGCGCGTCGAGCGCGCGCGGGTCGTGGCTGTATGGCGTCTTGCACCGGTCGCAGAGGCGACGGGCGAGACGCTGGGCGACGACGCAGTCGAGCGCCGAACCGACCAGGAAGGGCTCGATGTCCATCTCGGTCAACCGGGTGATCGCACTGGGCGCGTCGTTGGTGTGCAGGGTGGACAGCACGAGGTGGCCGGTGAGTGAGGCTTCGATGGCGATCTGGGCCGTCTCGTGGTCGCGGATCTCACCGAGCAGGACGACATCCGGGTCCGACCGCAGGATGGATCGAAGTGCGCTCGCGAACGTGAGGCCCGCCTTGGGGTTCACCTGTACCTGGTTGATGCCCTTCATGCGGTATTCGACCGGGTCCTCGACCGTGATGACGTTGATTTCGGGCCGGGCGACCGCGTGCAGAGTGGTGTACAGCGTGGTCGACTTTCCCGAACCTGTCGGGCCGGTGACCAGGATCATGCCGTACGGCTTGCGGTACGAGGTCTCGAAGGTCTTGAAGTTGCGCTCGAGGAGGTTGAGGTTCGACAGGTCCATGCTCGACGAGTTGTTGTCGAGGATTCGCATGACGACTTTTTCGCCGTACACGGTCGGCAGTGTCGCAACACGCAGGTCGATCTTGCGCCCACCGTGGCTCACCGACATGCGGCCGTCCTGGGGCTTGCGACGCTCGGCGATGTCGATGTCGGACATGATCTTGAGGCGCGAGATGACGCCATTCTGGATGGCCTTCGGCGCGGCCTGCATCTCGTGCAGCACACCGTCGATGCGGTACCGCACGCCGAGGTCGTGCTCGCCGGGCTCGATGTGGATGTCGGACGCCTTGTCCTGGATGCCCTGGCTGATCAGCAGGTTGACGAATCGAACGATCGGGGCGTCATCCTCGTGCGCCTCGGAGGCGTCGGAGAGTGCGACCTCTTTCGATCCGCTCTCCTCTTCCATGGCGGTGGTGAGGTCGCTGATCTCGTTGTCGGCGCGGAGGTAGCGGTCGATTGCGGCACGGAGGTCGCCGCGTTCGGCGACGACGGCACGAGCCTGCATGCGCGACGCAGCGCGCACGTCGTCCAGTGCGAACACGTCGCCCGGGTCGACCATGGCGACCATCAGGTAGTCGCCGGCGATGCCGATCGGAAGAACCTCGTGCCTGCGGCACATCGCGGCCGGCACCAGGGCTACGGCAACGCGGTCGACAGGATACTCAAGCAGCTCGACATACGGGAGTCCGGCCTGTGCGGCACGGGCTGAGGCAAGCTGCGACTGGGTGACGACACCCTGGTCGAGCAGCTGAAGAATCGCCTGGTCGTCTTTGTCGCGCTCGCCAGAAATCATGTCCAGCTTCTCGATAGGCACGATGCCTCTGAGAATCAAGATCTCGGTTAACGACGCCAAGCCAATTCACCCCCCCATTTTGGATGCCAACGCTGAATTTCGGGTTCGCGCCAGAATGCAAACCTAACGGCGGCGTGTCACTACCGCCATACCCGCTAAGTGGGGGTAGGTCCCTATCCAAATCGTGGTGGCGGGAGAAACTGCACCTGGTGGCGGGAGAACGGTCATCGCGGAGGGAGTCGTTGCTCCCGCCGCGACACAGCTTCTCCCGCCAGCCCGGGATGTTCTCGCGCCAGAACAGGATCGCAGAGGGAGAGGATGCAAGAAAGCCCCCACCCGGGAGGGTGAAGGCTTTCTCGACGCGTGACCTGGAGCCTAGTTGTAGGTACCCGGGGTGTAGTCATCCGAGCTGAAGCTGTCGAAATCGACGAAGCTCAGGTCGGACTCGTTGAACACCGACTCATCCGTGAAGATGCGGTTCGGGTAACGCTCCGACTTGGCCTCTTCAGTGGCCTCGACCGACACGTCGCGGTACTTCGGAAGGCCAGTACCCGCGGGGATCAGCTTTCCGATGATGACGTTTTCCTTCAGGCCCATCAGCGGGTCGGACTTGCCCTCCATGGCGGCCTGCGTGAGAACACGCGTGGTCTCCTGGAACGACGCGGCCGACAGCCACGACTCCGTCGCGAGCGAGGCCTTGGTGATACCCATGACCTCCTGGCGCGCCGATGCCGTCTGCTTGCCCTCGGTCAGGGCAGCGCGGTTGAGCTCGTTGTACTTGAGCCGGTCGACCAGCTCGCCGGGCAGCAGGTCGGTGTCGCCGTGCTCGACGACGGTCACCTTCCGCAGCATCTGGCGAACGATGACCTCGATGTGCTTGTCGTGGATCGGAACACCCTGCGAGCGGTAGACACCCTGCACACCGTCGACGAGGTGCAGCTGCACCGCGCGAACGCCCTTGACGCGAAGAACTTCCTTCGGGTCGAGGTTTCCGATGTGGAGCTGCTGCCCGAGCTCGACGTGCTGACCGTCCTCAACGAGGAGGGTCGCGCGGCGAAGCACCGGGTACACGTGCGGCTCGTCACCGTTGTCGGGCGTCAGGATGAGACGGCGACTGCGGTCGGTGTCTTCGATCGTGATGCGGCCGGCGGCCTCGGCGATCGGGGACGCGCCCTTCGGGGTACGTGCCTCGAACAGCTCGGTGACACGCGGCAGACCCTGCGTGATGTCATCGGCCGACGCCACACCACCGGTGTGGAAGGTACGCATCGTCAGCTGGGTTCCGGGCTCACCGATCGACTGGGCCGCGATGATACCGACGGCCTCGCCGATGTCGACGAGCAGGCCGGTCGCGAGCGAGCGGCCGTAGCAGACCGCGCACACACCGACGGCTGACTCACACGTGAGCACCGAACGCACCTTGATGTCGTGCACACCGGCGGCCAGCAGCGTCTCGAGCAGAACGTCTCCGACGTCAGCCCCAGCCTCTGCGATGACCTTGCCCTTGGCGTCCACTGCGTCAGCTGCGAGGCTGCGAGCGTAGACCGAGTTCTCGACGTTGACATCGCGAACCCACTCGCCTGCGGCGTTCTGGGTGGCGATGGGCATGTCGAGGCCCTTGGTCGTGCCGCAGTCGTCTTCGCGGATGATGACATCCTGTGACACGTCGACGAGTCGACGAGTCAGGTAACCGGAGTCAGCGGTGCGGAGTGCGGTGTCAGCCAGACCCTTGCGGGCACCGTGGGTCGAGATGAAGTACTCGGCCACGGAAAGCCCCTCGCGGTAGCTGTTGACGATCGGGCGAGGAATGATCTCACCCTTCGGGTTCGACACCAGGCCGCGCATACCGGCGATCTGGCGAACCTGCATCCAGTTACCACGGGCTCCGGAGGAGACCATGCGATTGATGTTGTTCGACTCGGGAAGGTTGTCTTCCATCGCCTTCGCAACCTCGGCAGTGGCGCGGTTCCAGATCTCGATGAGCTCCTGGCGACGCTCCGCCTCGGTGGTCAGACCCTTGTCGAACTGGTCCTGCACCTTCGCGGCCTGCTTCTCGTAGCCCGAGATGATCTCGCGCTTGTTCGGAGGAGTCAGGATGTCGGACAGTGCCACGGTGACACCGGAGCGGGTTGCCCAGCGGAAGCCGGCATCCTTGATCCGGTCCAGGGACGCAGCGACCTCAACCTTGGGGTAGCGCTCCGCGAGGTCGTTGACGATCGCGGAAAGCTGGCCCTTGTCGGCGACGGTCTCCATGTACGGGTAGTCGGTCGGCAGGGTCTCGTTGAAGATGGCGCGACCCAGTGTCGTGTTCATCAGCACCGTGTCACCCTGCACGAAGCCTTCCGGGGCATCGCCCTCGGCGAACCAGACGTGCTCGAGACGGATGCGCACCTTGGCGTTCAGGTCGAGCGAGTGCTGGTCGAATGCGAGGATCGCCTCGGCGACCGACGAGAACGCACGGCCCTCACCGGTTGCACCCTCCTTGAGCGTGGTCAGGTGGTGCAGGCCGATGATCATGTCCTGCGTAGGCAGGGTCACCGGACGGCCGTCCGACGGCTTCAGGATGTTGTTCGACGCGAGCATCAGGATGCGCGCTTCGGCCTGCGCCTCGACGGACAGCGGCAGGTGCACTGCCATCTGGTCACCGTCGAAGTCGGCGTTGAACGCGGCACACACGAGCGGGTGCAGCTGGATGGCCTTACCCTCGACGAGCTGTGGCTCGAACGCCTGGATACCCAGGCGGTGAAGGGTGGGTGCACGGTTCAGCAGCACGGGGCGCTCGCGGATGATCTCCTCGAGCACGTCCCACACCTGCGGGCGCGAACGCTCCACCATGCGCTTGGCGCTCTTGATGTTCTGGGCGTGGCTCAGGTCGATCAGGCGCTTGATGACGAACGGCTTGAACAGCTCGAGCGCCATCTGCTTCGGAAGGCCGCACTGGTGCAGCTTGAGCTGCGGGCCCACGATGATGACCGAACGACCCGAGTAGTCGACGCGCTTTCCCAGCAGGTTCTGGCGGAACCGACCCTGCTTTCCCTTGAGCATGTCGCTCAGGGACTTCAGCGCGCGGTTACCAGTGCCCGTGACGGGACGACCACGACGGCCGTTGTCGAACAGTGCGTCGACGGCCTCCTGCAGCATCCGCTTCTCGTTGTTGACGATGATCTCGGGAGCACCGAGGTCGAGCAGACGACGAAGACGGTTGTTGCGGTTGATCACACGACGGTAGAGGTCGTTGAGGTCGGAGGTCGCGAAGCGGCCACCGTCGAGCTGCACCATCGGGCGAAGCTCGGGCGGGATGACCGGAACGACCTCGAGCACCATGGCGGCCGGCGAGTTGCCGGTCTGCAGGAAGGAGTTGACGACGCGCAGTCGCTTGATCGCGCGGATCTTCTTCTGTCCCTTGCCGTTGGCGATCTGGTCGTGCAGCAGCTCGGACTCGGCATCCAGGTCGAAGTCCTGGAGGCGCTTCTGGATGGCCTCGGCGCCCATAAATGCCTCGAAGTACAGGCCGAAGCGGTCCTGCAGGTCGTGGAAGACGGCATCCTCAGGCTTCAGGTCGCCGACCTTCAGGGTACGGAAGTCCTCCCAGACGCGCTCGAGCTGGGCGATCTGCTCGTCGAAGGACTTACGGGCCTGGCCCATCTCCTTCTCCGCGCCATCGCGCACGCGGCGCTTCTGGTCGCTCTTCGCACCCTCGGCCTCGAGGGCCGCCAGGTCTTCTTCGAGACGCGTCAGGCGCTCGGCGATGCGGGCATCGCGCTGGCCTTCGAGGGTCTTGATCTCGAGGCGAAGCTCGTTCTCAAGGCCGGGCATGTCTTCGTGACGAGCTGCCTCGTCGACGGAGATGATCATGTACGCGGCGAAGTAGATGACCTTCTCGAGGTCCTTCGGCGCCATGTCGAGCAGGTAGCCGAGACGTGACGGAACACCCTTGAAGTACCAGATGTGCGTAACGGGGGCGGCGAGCTCGATGTGGCCCATGCGCTCGCGGCGCACGGAGGACTTGGTGACCTCCACGCCGCAACGCTCGCAAACGATTCCTTTGAAGCGGACTCGCTTGTACTTGCCGCACGAGCACTCCCAGTCGCGGCTGGGTCCGAAGATCTGCTCTCCGAAGAGGCCGTCCTTCTCGGGCTTCAGGGTGCGGTAGTTGATCGTCTCGGGCTTCTTGACCTCACCATGCGACCAGCGACGGATGTCGTCTGCGGTCGCGAGACCGATCTTGATTTCGTCAAACGCGTGAACGTCGAGCAATGTATTTTTCTTCTCTCTCAGAAACGAAAAGTTTTAAGTGATTTGCGGGGTGACCGGAAATATGACGGACGGAACTGTGAGCACTAAATCTCGTCGATGGACGAGGACTCGAACCGCGTGGAAATGTTGATGCCCAGCTCCTCCGCAGCGCGGAAGACTTCGTCATCCGTGTCGCGCAGGTTGACTGCGGAGCCATCGGCCGAGAGAACCTCGACGTTCAGGCACAGCGACTGCATTTCCTTGATCAGCACCTTGAAGCTCTCGGGGATACCGGGCTCCTGGATGTTCTCTCCCTTGACGATGGCTTCGTACACCTTGACTCGACCGAGGATGTCGTCGGACTTGATCGTGAGCAGCTCCTGCAGTGCGTATGCAGCGCCATAGGCCTCGAGAGCCCAGACCTCCATCTCGCCGAAGCGCTGGCCACCGAACTGCGCCTTACCACCGAGCGGCTGCTGGGTGATCATCGAGTACGGGCCAGTGGAGCGTGCGTGGATCTTGTCATCGACAAGGTGGTGGAGTTTCAGGATGTACATGTAGCCGACAGACACGGGCTCCGGGAACGGCTCGCCGGAGCGGCCGTCGAAGAGGCGGGTCTTTCCACTGGAGCCGATCAGGCGGTCGCCGTCGCGAGTCTTGAGGGTCGAGTCGAGGAGTCCCTCGATCTCGGCCTCGAGCGCACCGTCGAACACCGGGGTCGCAACCTTGGTGCCGGGGGCGGCACTGCGGGCTTCTTCCGTGATCTTCTCGGCCCATTTCGGGCTTCCCTTGATCTCCCAGCCCTGCTTCGCGATCCACCCGAGGTGGGTCTCGAGCACCTGGCCGAAGTTCATTCGTCCAGGAATACCGAGCGGGTTGAGGATGATGTCGACCGGGGTTCCGTCTTCGAGGAACGGCATGTCTTCGACCGGAAGGATCTTCGAGATGACGCCCTTGTTGCCGTGACGGCCTGCAAGCTTGTCGCCCTCGGTGATCTTGCGCTTCTGGGCGATGTAGACGACCACGCGCTGGTTGACGCCAGAGCCCAGCTCGTCATCGTTGTCGGCGGAGAACTCCTTGACGGCGATGATCGTGCCGGCCTCACCGTGGGGAACCTTCAGTGAGGTGTCGCGCACCTCGCGGCTCTTCTCGTTGAAGATGGCGCGCAGCAGGCGCTCCTCGGCGGAAAGCTCGGTCTCGCCCTTCGGCGTGACCTTTCCGACCAGGATGTCGCCCGGGCGAACCTCGGCGCCGATACGGATGATGCCACGCTCGTCGAGGTCGGCCAGGAGTTCCGGGCTGACGTTCGGCAGGTCGCGGGTGATCTCCTCTTTACCGAGCTTCGTGTCGCGCGCATCCACTTCGTACTCTTCGATGTGAATAGAAGAGAGCACGTCGTCTTTCACCAGGTTCTGGCTCAGGATGATCGCATCTTCGAAGTTGTGGCCCTCCCACGGCATGAACGCGACGAGGAGGTTCTTGCCGAGCGCGAGCTCGCCGTTCTCCGTCGCCGGGCCGTCCGCCAGGACCTGTCCCTGCTCGATACGGTCGCCTGCGGAGACGATCACGCGGTTGTTGTACGACGTGCCCTGGTTGGAGCGGTCGAACTTGCGCAGGAAGTAGTCCTGCGTTCCGCCCTCGTCGAGCTGGATCGTGATCTGGTCGGCGGAAACCTCTGCTACCACACCGGCCTTGTCGGCCGTGATCACGTCGCCGGCGTCGATGGCTGCGAAGCCCTCCATACCGGTTCCGACGAGCGGGCTCTCACTGCGCAGCAGCGGAACAGCCTGGCGCTGCATGTTGGCACCCATGAGTGCGCGGTTTGCGTCGTCGTGCTCGAGGAACGGGATGAGGGAGGTCGCGACCGACACCATCTGGCGCGGGGAGACATCCATGTATCCGATGTCTTCGGTCGGAATGAGGTCGACCTCGCCGCCCTTCTTACGGGCGAGCACGCGAGCCTCGGCGAAGTGCGCGTCCGGCTTGAGCGGCGCGTTGGCCTGGGCGACGATGAAGTCGTCCTCTTCACTTGCGGTCAGGTAGTCGATCGTCGAGGTGACCTTGCCGTTGACTACGCGGCGGTACGGCGTCTCGATGAAGCCGAACGCGTTGATGCGGGCGAAGGATGCCAGCGAACCGATCAGGCCGATGTTCGGGCCTTCAGGAGTCTCGATCGGGCACATGCGGCCGTAGTGCGACGGGTGAACGTCACGCACCTCGACGCCGGCGCGCTCACGCGACAGTCCGCCAGGGCCGAGGGCCGAGAGGCGGCGCTTGTGGGTCAGGCCCGCGAGCGGGTTGTTCTGGTCCATGAACTGCGACAGCTGCGAAGTCCCGAAGAACTCCTTGATCGCGGCGACGACGGGACGCACGTTGATGAGCGTCTGCGGCGTGATTGCCTCGATGTCCTGTGTCGTCATTCGCTCGCGAACGACACGCTCCATGCGCGACAGGCCGGTGCGCACCTGGTTCTGGATGAGCTCGCCGACCGCGCGGATGCGACGGTTGCCGAAGTGGTCGATGTCGTCGATGTCGAGACGCACATCCACCTTCTTGCCATCGCGGATGCCCTTGATGGTCGGGAAGGAGTTCTCGTGCTGGCTGACCTCGGGGCTCGTCTCGTCGTGGAGCGCGACCAGGTACTTGATGGTGGCGAGGATATCCTCCACCGTCAGCACCGAGTTGGTCAGCGGCGCGTCGAGGCCCAGCTTGCGGTTGATCTTGTAGCGACCGACCTTGGCCAGGTCGTAGCGCTTGCCGTTGAAGTAGAAGTTGTCGAGCAGCGCACGCGCAGCCTCGGCGGCAACCTGCTCACCCGGACGGAGCTTGCGGTAGATGTCTTTCAGCGCCTCTTCCTTGGTGAGAATGGTGTCTTTCTCGAGGGTGAGGGCGATCGACGGGAAGTTCTTGAACTCCTCGAGGATCTGCTCGCTGGTGAGGCCGAGGGCCTTCAGGAACACGGTGACGCTCTGCTTGCGCTTGCGGTCGATGCGAACGCCGACCTGGTCGCGCTTGTCGATCTCGAACTCGAGCCAGGCACCGCGGCTCGGGATGATGCGAGCAGAGTAGATGTCTTTGTCGGACAGCTTCTCGGGGATGCGGTCGAAGTAGACACCGGGCGAACGCACCAGCTGCGAAACGACGACGCGCTCCGTGCCGTTGATGATGAACGTGCCCTTCTCGGTCATGAGCGGGAAGTCGCCCATGAAGACCGTCTGGGTCTTGATCTCACCGGTGAGGTGGTTCATGAACTCGGCGTTCACATACAAAGGAGCGGCAAAGGTCTTGCCGCGCTCTTTGCACTCGTCGATCGAGTACTTCGGCTCTTCGAGCTCGGGCCCCGTGAAGGAGAGCTGCATGGTTTCGCCGAGGTCCTCGATGGGAGAGATCTCTTCGAAGATCTCATCGAGGCCGCTCTGCGAGGGAAGATCCGTGCGGCCCTGGGCCACACCCTCCGCAACCCGCTGCTTCCAGATGTCATTGCCGACGAGCCAGTCAAAGCTCTCGGTCTGCAATGCCAGCAGATCGGGGACAGTGAGTGTGTCGGTAATTTTTGCGAACGAGAGCCGCGAAGCTGAGCGGCCGTTCTTAGGGGACTTGTTGGTGGTTGCGTTTTTCGCAGCAGCCAAGGAAATAACCTCCGTGGGCCATCAATGGGCCATAACTGTCGGTAATGAAGGAGAGATACGTCCACCAAACCCCGCACCTCTTTTTACAGAAGATGGAAGGGAGGCCCCGCCGCTATACTCGGGGCGCTGCCGTGCCGTCCACAATATGACGGCAGGGATTATCTGGGAGCGCAAAGAACAACTATAGGTCGAAACTGTCCACAGGCGCAAGTTATTCCTTGACCGATTTCTGAATTTGGGCTATAAAGCGTCCAAACTCCCACTTTGGAAGCCTCGCAGCTACAGTTGCGACCATGGAGGCCGACGACGAGTCCGTGGCGAGGGCACAGTTGGAGCGCCTCGCCTTCGGCAGGGCGGACTCCGAGGCGGAGGTCTCGGCGGCACAGGATGCGCTGGAGCAGCTCGCGGCGCTCGACGCCCGAGCGGCCGCCCTGCGGCAGCCCGCGGCCCCGGCTGAGGGGGATGCCTCGGCTGCAGTCGCCGAGAAAACGGCTGTCGATGTGGAAGCCGAAGCGGATGCGACTGCTCCCGTTCAGCGTCGTGGTCGCAGCCTTGCCCCCCTGCTCGTCGTCATCGGCCTGATCGCCGGCGCGATCGGCGGGGTGCTGGTGGCCCACTCGGGAGGCGCCTCCATCGATCCGACGACCGCTGACGCGACGGGTTCGACGCCCAGCCCGGCGCCCACAGCGGATGCCGGGGCCGCGCTCAAGTCGCTGCTGGTACCGCAAACCAAGGCCGACAAGGCGTTCCCGTTGCAGAGCGCCTCGACGACACTCGACATCCAGCCGGCCTCGATCCACCGCATCCTCACTGCCGCAGACGGCGCGACGCTGTGGACCGGGCGCACCGGAACCGACATCTGCCTGATGTGGACCGCGCCCGCCCGCTCGGACGGATCCGCGGGCGGAATCGGCTGCGCTACGCCGACGGCGTTCGCCGATGGCGGCATCAAGCTCTCGGAGGGCCTGGTCACCTGGACCTGGGACGGCACCACGTTCACGACCACCGTCGCGAACGTCAACTAGCGCGCTACTCGACCACCGTCGCGAACGTCAACTAGCGCGCTACTCGACCACCGTCGCGAACGTCAACTAGCGCGCTACTCGACCACCGTCGCGAACGTCAACCAGCGCGCTACTCGACCACCGGCGAAGGCGCCGGGTATTCGGCGATCAGCCCCGCGTCGGGATCCGCGTCCGGATTCCACGACACCGGCATCCCGATCGGATTCGGGTAGGGAAACAGCGAGGTCACGGATGCTGCCACCGGGGAGAGTGCACGCGCCACGTCGCGAACGGCAGCCTCGTCGAGTCCGTCGATTGCGCTGAGGGCGAGCCGGTTGGTCAGCTGCTCGGCACGGTTAAGCAGGTCGGCGCCCTCGGGAGTGATTCGGCGGTCCGAATCCAGTAATCCGCGGGCCACCAGGCGCTCGGCTTCCGCGGTCCATTCGTCGTCGGTCCAGCCGCGAGCCTTCTGCATCGATCCGGCGTCCAAATCGACGCCCGAGCGCAGCAGCAGCGTCGTGATGCCGGCGATATCGAGGCTCACGAGGGCGACGACGTGCCCGTCGCCGCGGTGCTCGCGCAGGGTGCCGGCCAGCTGCCAGACCCGCCGGTACGGGTCGTCCTGGAGTGGCAGCGCCGCGAAGCCGGCCGCGAGGGGACGACCCGCCAGGTCGAGGTGCCGCACCAGCGGTTCCAGGGCCGAGGCCGCCGCGTCGACGAGCTGCTCGTCGGGCACCAGCGAGCGCAGGGTCTCGGCGGCGCCGACATAACGGGCCTCGATCGCCTGTGCGGGAGTCACCACCGACCAGGCCGAGGGCAGGGCGCGATCGACGAGGAATGGCGCGAAGCCGCTGAACATCGCCGTCACCGGAGGGCCGGCCAGTGCGCCGACGGGGGCGGATCGCCCGGCGAAGTAGCCGTCCCAGTAGCGGGTCAACCCGACCGCGGCCAGGGCCTCGCGCGCCTGCGATGAGAAGTAGGTCACCGCGTGGATGGGTTCGAACAGTGTCCACAGCGCCCGGGTGAGGTGTTCTCTCGTTGCCATGCCCCGAGCCTAGAAGCCATCCCCCGAATTGCACGTTTTCGTTGTCTGGGGTGGCTGACAATCGCGAAAACGTGAAACCCGATGTTAGGAGGAATGCACCATAGCGATGGCCTGCGCTCGGTCGCGCACGCCGAGCTTCGCGAAGATCGCGTTGATGTGGGTCTTGACCGTCGAGACGCCGACGTAAAGGCGAGCCGCGATCTCCGCATTGCTGAGCCCATCGCCGATGAGCGCGAGCACCTCGTCCTCGCGCGCCGTGAGGCCGAACCGGCCAGCCAGGTCGGCCACCGTCGCCACCGAGCTTCCGGCGACCAGCTTCTGGCCCACCTCCGCCCCGAGAGTCATGTGCCCCTGCGCGACTGCGCGAACTGCGGCGGCGACCTCGGCCCGGTCGGCGTCCTTGGTGAGGTAGCCCTTGGCCCCGGCCCGCAGCACGTCGACGACGGATGCGTCATCGGCGAAGGTGGTCAGCACCAGGATGCCGATGCCGGGGTTCGTCGACAGGATCTCGCGGGTCGCCTCCAGGCCGCTCAGCACGGGCATCCGCAGGTCCATGAGCACCACGTCGGGCCGAAGGCGGTCGACCAGGTCGACGGCGGCACGACCGTCTGCCGCCTCGCCGAGCACCTCGATGTCGGGCAGCAGGGAGAGCACCGTCACCAGGCCCTCACGGATGATGGCCTGGTCGTCGACCACCACGACCCGGATGCTGTCGCTCATGCGGTGCGGGCCTTCACCGTCACGACGAAGCTGTCGGCAGTTGCCGCGGCGGATGCGGCTCCCCCGGGCAGCGCGGCGAAGCGCTCCCGCATGCCCACCAGCCCGTGGCCGCTCGCGGACGCCGCGGTGTCGATGCCGAGCGGGTTGGAGACCTCGAGCTCGACGGTCCCGTCGCCCCAGTGCAGTGTCACGGCGACGGGCTTGCCGGACGCGTGCTTCCGTGCGTTCGTCAGCCCCTCCTGTGCGGCCCGGCGAAGGGCGAGCGCGGCGGCCGTGCTCACGGGCGACGGCTGGCCCTCCTGCGCGAACTTCGCCCTGCCGCCGAGCGACCGATGTGCGTCGACCAGCGCGGTGACGTCGGCGATCACCGAATCCCCCGGTACGACCTCGTCGGAATTGGCCGGCGGCTCGGAGAGCGCCGCGACTGCCCGGCGCGCTTCACCCATACCCTCGGCGGCCAGCGCACGAGCGTCATGCACCTTGGCGGCGGCGGATTTCGTGTCGCCGGACTCGAGCAGTGCATCGACGGCATCCAGCTGGATCACCAGGCCGCCGAGGCTGTGGGCCAGCAGGTCGTGGATGTCCGAGGCGATCTGGGTGCGTGCCGCGAGTACATCCGCGCGAGCCTGCTCCTCGACCAGCTCGCGACTACGCGCTTCGGCGAGCACGTACTGCCGTCGACTCTGCCCGGCCAGAAAAGCGACCACGATGCCGGCCTCCAGGCCTGCTGCGCCCAGTGGACCAACGGGAACCAGGATGTCGCCCGCCAGCACGACCAGCATGGCGGCGATACCCACCCCGACGCCGCGGCCGATCGGCTGGCGGATGTCGCGGGTGACCCACAGTACGGCGACTGCGGCTGGCACGATCGAGCTGCCGTCGACGGCAGCCGCAGTTATTCCGCCCGCCGCGACCATGACGACGACGAGCACCCAGGAGAACGGGATGCTCGATGTCGAAACCACCATCAGCAGCAGCCACGCGAGGTTGGCGACCAGCACTGCGACGTACACCCACACCTCAATGTCGCGATGAACCACCAGGGTGGTGACCGACCAGGTGATGACGACGATGCCGAAGAGGCTCAGGATTCTCCTGAGCCAGCCGTTCGACGAACCGAGCCAATCGATCATGAGACCATCATGCGGTCACGAGGCCCCTGCGCTCCATTCGCATCGTCACAACGAGGGCGCGCGCGGCGCGGTTGCCGGCGACCACCAGCAGGATGGTGCCGGTCGAGGCGAGCAGTGCCGACGGGAAATAGTGCGCTGTGAGCAGTTCGATACCCACTCGCACAATGATCAGGACGACCCAGAGCGCGGCACCGAGGGCACCGGTACGAGATTCGGTGACGGTGATCGAGGGATCGAACTCGACGGGCACGCCGCTGCGCTGGCGAACGTCGCCGGCGCGCTGGCCGCGGGTGCGGAATCGCGCCAGGGTGCCCATGACGGCACCGAGCCCAACCGAGAGCACGAGTTCCGCGACCAGGATGAGGAGGTCGACCGGGCTCACCTGGGTGAGGCCCTTGGTCTGGCTCAGCATCACGATCCCCACGATGGCCACGATGGCGGGCATCCGCCACAGGCTGCGCGGGCTCACGAGCTGCCAGGTGAACTGGCGGTAGATGATCCAGCAGACGACGGCGATGGCGATGAGAATGTCGACGACGGACGAAATGTTCATGACCCAACCCTCTCGCCGAGAGGTCGCGCGCACGACCGCCCGCGGGTGGAGACCGGGTGGAGATTGGCCTCGCGCGCGCGATCGAGGCCCACGACTGGGAGAATCGGGGGATGGCCGAGCATCCTCATGTGATCCTGAAGAACAGCGGATATCTCGCCGTCATCGAGCCCGACCGCTGGGTACCCGGCGCATCCATGCTGGTGGTGGACGGCACTCCTCAGTCGCACGTGAACCTTGACGACCCGTCGCAGCTCTCGTTCGAATACGTCGCCCGTATCGGCCACGTCATCGACCAGCTCGGTATGCCCGGCGAGCCGATCACCGCAGTGCACCTGGGCGCCGGCGCCCTCACGCTGCCCCGCTACATCCATGCGACCCGCCCGGGCTCACGCCAGCAGGTGCTCGAGCTCGAAGCCGACCTCGTCGACCTCGTGCGCTCCGAACTTCCGTTGCCTCGGAACGCCGGCATCCGAATCCGCTACGGAGACGCGCGTGCCGTGCTGGCTAAGCTGCCGTCAGGGCTCGCCGGGCAGGCCGACCTGGTCGTGGTCGACATCTTCAGCGGTGCGCGCACTCCCGCGCATGTGACGAGCGTGGAATTCTACCGGGAGGCGGCGCGGCTGTTGAAGCCGTCGGGTGTCATGGCCGTCAACATCGCAGACGGCCCGGGCCTGCGGTTCGCGCGCTCGCAGGCCGCAACGCTGGGCGCAGCGCTCGAAGACACCGCCGTGCTCGCCGAGACGCAGGTGCTCAAGGGGCGCCGGTTCGGCAATGTGGTGATGATCGGCACCCGGGGCCGGCTTCCCCTCGACTGGATGCCACGCCTGCTGGCCGGTGGCCCGCATCCGTCGAAGGTGGTGACCGGCCAGGAGCTGCGCGATTGGATCGCGGGTGCCGCGATAACGACAGACGCGACAGCGGTGCAGTCTCCCCCGCCGTCGAAGAGCATCTTCCAGCTTCGTCCGGGCGGCGGCGGTTGACCTCTACTCCTCCCCAGCCCGGCACGACCACAGGATGCCACGGTGCTGTGCACGAGGTCCCCGCGCGACGGCGGTCGGAGTTAGCCTCGATGCGTGGCTGAACTGGATCGAGTGCGAAAGTGGGCTGAGGCACTCATCGCCCTGCACCTCGACCCCGCGGTCTGGTCGTTCGGGTTCGACAATGCGAAAACCCGCGCCGGCCTCTGCAGCTTCGACAAGCACCGCATCACCGTGTCGCGCTACCTCGCCGGCCGCTACGAAGACGATGAGATCCACCAGATCCTGCTCCACGAGGTCGCCCACGCATTGGCCGGCCCGCGAGTCGGCCATGGGCCGAAGTGGCGGTCGATCGCCAAGGGGCTCGGTTACGACGGCAAGCGCACGCACGACGGCGCGATAGCGCACGAGTTCGCGCCCTGGGTCGGCACGTGCCCCGCGGGCCATGTGCATTACCGCTACAAGCAGCCGCGCGGGGTGCTCGCCTGCGGGCGCTGCTCACGCCGGTTCGACGCGGCGAATGCGATCTCCTGGGCGCAGCGCAGTGTCACCGCCGCCTCCCGTCGTCGGCCGCCCGGTTAGCCTTTCCCGGCAAGGGCATCGTCGAGCCTCTGCACGACCTCTTTCCAGTGCCCGAGCATGATTCGGCGTTCCTCGCGTCCTGAGAGCCGCTCATGGTGAACGGCGATGGTCGTGCCCGTGGCAGCCGCGCGCACAGTGAGCTGCAGCCTAGAGTCGTGGTCCCATTCGCCCGGCTGCCACGACAACCGCAGCCGGAATCCCGGGGTGTAGCCGAGGATGGTTCCGCGGATGTCGTCGTCCGTGACCCATACCGCGCCCTTCTCGAGCGTGAGGTCGGTGTTGCCGAGCCACAACGCGAGACCGTCGCCGAGCAGGAAGTCCCACACCTGTGCCGCCGGTGCGGACACCGTCGTCCGAACGCCGACCTCCCAGCCGGCGTCTTTCGTGCGTCCGGTCGGTGTGGATGAGGGGGAATCGGCCATGTAACCGACGATAATGGTTACATGCGTCAAATGGTAACGACAGGCCAACTCATCTCGAGAGACGGACAGGACTGGTGGTTCGACGCTGGCTCCGTCGCGATCGACTTCGCCTATGCGGGAGGCTTCGGAAATGCCCCCGAATCGCTGTCTACTCCGACAGCACTGGTCGGGTGGCTGTGGACGCGGTACCCGTCGGTCGAGGGAGGGGCCACCGACCGCGAATTGATGGATGCGCAGGCCCTGCAGCGCGCCCTCGCCCGGCTGATCACGGCCACGGCCTCCGGCAGCCTGCGGCCACCGGAAGACATCGACGTCATCAACCTGTTCGCCGCGACCCCCGACATCCCGCCCGCACTCGCCGGCGGGACCCGCCAGGCCGGTCGCTCGAGGGCCAGGGTGGGGCAGGCCCTGTCGGCGATTACGCGCGAGGCAGTGTCACTGCTCACTGTTTCGAATGCCGACCGCATCCGCGCCTGCTCAGCGCCCGACTGCGACCTCATCTTCTACGACGACTCGCGCTCCAACAATCGACGCTGGTGTTCGATGCAGCGCTGCGGCAACCGCTCGAAGGTGCGAGCGCACCGCGATCGGTCATCCGGCCAGCACAGTACTACTCGGTGACCTGTACTTCTTTCCAGAAGGCCACGTAGTTCGAGAAGTCCTTGCCGACGCGCTCGATGCCGGTCGGGTAGGGCGTCGGGTAGCTCCAGGCACGGTCCTGCAGCACCTTGTCGCCGTCTTTGACCGAGAAGTACTGGCACTCGCCCTTCCACGGGCACGTATACGGGGTGGCGCTGTCGACCAGGTATTCGCTCTTCACGCTCGTCGGCGGAAAGTACCAGTTGCCCTCGATCGAGATCAGGTCTTCCTTCGGCGCCTCTGCGATGACTGTGCCGTCAATAACTGCCTTCATGAGATGTCCTTTACGATTCGACGCCCATGCCGGTTCGATCACCGTCGGGCCCGCTAGTGCAAACGCTACGAGCCGAAGCTGAATTCCCGCAGCACGTCGACATCGTCGCTGGCGTCGAGGTCGATCGCCCAGTCGATCGTGCCGCGGGCGCCGGATTCCGCCAGTGCACGGCCGCTCGTCGAGGCGCCGACCAGGTGCCCAGTGGCGTTTGCGAGCCCCGTGAACGCCGCGGCCGCAGCGGCGGCCTCGGGAGAGCAGTAGTCGATTCCGACCTCGGCCAGTGCGTCGATGATCGCGCCGGCGCCGAGCAGGTTCTCGAGCGCGAATCGGCTGCTCCCGTCCGACCGCACCGAACCCGCGGCAACGACAGCGACCGTGAACCGGTCGCCCTTGTCGGCCTGGCGCCCGAGGGCCCATCTCGCGACCGCCGAACGATTGCGCAGCGAGCCCGCGACCACGGTCGCCCCCGGCCGAACCGCTTCGACTTGCGTCGGCAGAACGGTGCGATCCGCGTCGACACCCAGAACATCGACGAGCACGACCACGTCGGCTCCCTGGCCGATCGCGCGGGCCCCGCCCACACCCCAGTCGAATCGAACCTGGTATTGCGTCTGCTCGGCCGGCACATCCATGGCTCCAACGGTACAGACTGGACGCGTGCGGATACTTCTGAAATTCGTTCTCGACTGCCCACCGGACGCTGCCTGGTGGGCCTTGCGCAGCCCGGCGGTGTTCCGCGCAGTGGCGCGACCGCTCGTCTCGTTCGAGTCCCTCGAAAAAAACGGCTTTCCCGATGCCTGGAGCCCCGGCATCCATCCGGTCCGCGCGAAGGCGCTCGGCAGGCTGCCGATGGGCGAGCAACTCATCGACCTCTCGTTTCCGCGACGCGCCGACGGTGTGCGGATGGAGGTCGATTCGGGCGGGGCACTCAACGGCGCGATGAGCGTCATCACACGGTGGCAGCACACCATGGCAGTGTCCGCCACGTCCGATGGCCGCACGCTGTACCGCGATCGGCTCGTGTTCAGCGCCGGTCCGCTGACGCTCGTGCTCTGGCCCGTGCTGTGGGTCTTCTGGCAGTGGCGGGCAGGGCGCATCCGTCGGCTCTCCCGCGACTGGCGGTCGTAGGGTTGGCCGCATGACTGCCATCGAGGTCGCCGACTGGCGTCGCCGCGTGTTCGCCCTCTACGCCCAGGTGCGGGCCGAGGCTGACCACGCCGCAGGCCACGACCTGTGGCGGCGAACCCGTGACGAGCTGTTCTCGACGCATCCCTCGACCCCCCTGTTGCCCGGGGACCGCGCCGCCTTCAGCGGCCTGCCCGTCGAACCGTACGACCCCGCATGGCGCTTCGAGGTGCAGCTGACGCCCGCCGAGGCGCGCCGCATGGATGTCGAAACCGGAACCGACGGTGTCGTGCCGTTCGACCTGCTGGGCATCGCCGAGGTTCCCGGCATCGGGCCGCTGGATGTCTGGCGCCTCGCCTCGTATGGCGGCGGAATCTTCGTGCCCGTCAAAGACGGCTTGCACGGCAGGCACGGCGGAACCTATGGCGGTGGCCGCTATCTCGTCGACACCATCAAGGGGGCCGACCTGGGCGAGGGCGCAGACCCGGAGTCGCTCGTGCTCGACTTCAACTTCGCGTACAACCCGTCATGCGCTTACGACCCCGCGTGGGCGTGCCCGCTCGCCCAGCCGGGCAACACGACCAAGGTCGAGATCCCGGTGGGCGAGCGTTACTTCGGCAACTACTAGGCGGCACGACCGCGTCGTCTGAGCCTGGCTGCCAGCATCAGCACCAGGCCGAGGAGCAGCGTGAGCAGCGACCCGGCGACAAGCGGAATGTAGGGCGTCGTGTCACCGGTGAAGCCGAGGACCATTGTCGTGATTCCGGTCACGACGGTGGCGCTGCCGCCGGCCGGAAGAATCGACGACGTGGTCTGGCCGATCGAGGAGTGGAAGTTCGGCGGGAAGGTCGACGGGTCAGCGACGACGGTGTAGTTGCCGGCCGGCATATTGCTGAGGCTCCAGGTGCCGTTCGGCCCTGTCACGGTCGTGACGGTGACCGGTCCGTTGGGGCCGAACCAGGTCACCCTGACCGTGACGCCGGGGACTCCGGGCTCTCCCGGTCCCTGCCTGCGGTTGCCGTTCTTGTCGTCGAAGACGATGCCGCTGAGGTGCTGGCTGCCCACGACGACGAAGTCCACGTCGGTGCGGTCGTCGCCGGCCGCCAGCGTTAGCGTGGTCGTGGTCGGATCGGTGCCATCCAGGTCGCTGTGGGCGACGTCACCGCCGGGAAGGCTGGCCGCCTGGTAGCTCACCGTCGTCGGGCCTGCAGGAAGCCCGCTGACCGCATAGTGGCCGGACGAGTCGGTTGTCGTGGTGACGACGACGTCGTCTGCCGTGCCGAGGATGCCGTCCGCCCCCGCCGATGTCACGGTAACGGGGATGTTCGGCACACCCGGGTCTCCGGCCTGCTGGATCCCGTCGCCGTTCACGTCGAGCCAGATGGTGTCACCGACACTCGCCGACCCCTGGTAGCCGAAGTCCTGCGCGAGGTTGACCAGGGGCAGGATGCCGCCGATCGTTACGACGGATGCGCTGGGAGTGCCCCCATCGGGGTCGCCCGTGTTGACGAGTCCCGCGGGGACTCCGCTGACCGCCACCGAATAGGTGCCCGGCGGCAGCCCGGTTTTATCCCACTTCCCGTGCGAGTCCGTGGTAACGGGCGCATAGCTGAGGTCGTCGCCGCCCCCGGCGACGCCGTCCGGGCCGTACCAGGTGAGCGTCACCGACGCGCCAGGGATGCCCGGCTCGGTCGATTGCTGGATGCCGTCGCCGTTCTGGTCGAGGTAGACGGTGTCGCCGAGCTCGCCGTCACCGAGCAGCCCGAAATTCGCGTCTGCGACGGTCGGCGCGGGCGTGGTGAGCATTACGTCCGTGGTCGTGTGGTCGGTTCCCGGGCCCACCGATCCACGGCTCGAGACGGCCGTGTATCCGGTCGGCACTGCGATGGACACTGTGTAGTCGGAATTCGCGTCGGGCAGCCCGGGGAAGGAATACGAGCCGTCGCTTGCGGTCGTAGTGGTCAGCACCAGGTCGCTCGCGCCACTCGTGTCCTGGGGGTTGTGCCAGGTCAGGGTGACGGGTACTCCGCCGATGCCGGGCTCACCCGACGACGCCTGGGCGCCGTCGGAGTCGCGGTCGAGGTAGACGGTGGTGCCGATGCTTCCGGTACCGGCATAACCGAAATCCTGGGCAGGAGCCGGTGTCGTGCCGACTGTGACGAGCGTCGTGCCGAACCCGTCTGCGCCCGGGGTGTCGGTGTCCCAGTTCGCGGCGAAGCCCGCGGGGGTTCCGCTCACGACGACCTGATAGTTGCCCTCGCTGACGTTCGGAAGCGTCCAGGTGCCGTCCGCGGCGGTAGTCGCGGTGTAGACGATGTCATCGCCACCTCCGGCAACACCGTTCGCACCGAAGTAGGTGATGGTGACCGTCGCCCCGGGGATGCCGGGATCCGCGGCGGCGTCATTGTTGCCGTCGTAGTTCCAGAACACGGTGCCGCCGAGGTTCTGCTGCGCGTTGTAACCGAAATCGACGTCGGTCGGGCCGGGGGTCGCCGCGGCGAGCGTAACGACCGCCTGGTTCGCAGGCTTCGTACCGCCGATCCCGTCGTAGTCGTAGGTCTCCACTGCGCCGGACGGAAGCCCCGCGGTGGGGGTCACCATGTAGTCGCCGGGAGGCAGGTTGCCGAACGAGTAGTCGCCGGCGGCGTCCGTCGTCGTAGTCAGCGTTGCGCCGTCGGCCGTGGTCAGCGTGACCGTGGCCGCGGGGATGCCGGGCTCAGCGTTGTCGTCGAGTGCATCCGAGTTGCGGTCGAGCCAGATCGTGCCGCTGAAGCCCTGCGAGCCGACCAGGCCGAAGTCTTCGGCCGTGTCCTGCTCGCCTGCGGCGAGGTTGTGAGAGCTGACACCGTCGGGCGCTGTGAAGTGGGTGTCGGGGTCCCACTCTGTGGTGTAGCCCGAGGGGGTCGTCTCAGTGACGGTGTAGCTGCCAGCGGGCAGGTCAGCGAAGTCGTAGTGGCCGATCGTCCCGGTCGAGCTGGTGGTCGTCGTCAGCGTCAGGGCGGGCAGTCCGCCGCCGGCCGCGCGGTGCAGCGTCACGGTGACCCCCGGGATGCCCGGCTCGGTGTCGCCGGCGGCCTGGTTCTGCACGCCGTCCTTGTTCTGGTCGAGCCACACGGTGTCACCGATCGACCCGCTGGCCTTGTAGCCCAGGTCGCGCCCCGTCAGCTGCTGTGCGTCGGCGAGGGTGGAGGTGACGGTGCCGAGGGTGCCCGCATCCGCATCCCAGCTCGGCGTCACACCGAGCGCGGAGAGGGTGGTGTCGTCCGAGGCAGGAGCGACGACCCAGGTTCCTGCGGGCAGGTCGGTGAACAGGTAGCTGCCGTCGGCTGCTGTGGTCACCTCATAGGTCTCGCCGGTCGGTACTCCGCCGACCAGCAGTGTCGCCTTGACCCTGACGCCGGCAATGCCGACGTCGCCTGCGCTGAATGCGCCGTTCGCATCCACGTCGAGCGAGAACGTGCCGGCCAGGCTGGCGCGGTCCAGCGTCACCGCCGCGTTGGCGGTCGGGTCGTAGCCCGTCGCCAGGTCGTAGGTCTGGTAGCGGCCGGTGGAGACGCCGCGGGTCGTCGCATCCTCGCCGAAGTACTGCGGGATGTCGGCGGTGTTCGTCTCGAGCGACTGCGTGAGGTGCACGTCTGTCGGAACGGCCACCGTGTAGGTCTCGGTCACCGAGGCCCCGGCAGCCAGCGATGCCAGCGTCCATGTGATCGTGCCGCCGGAGGTGGTCGATGACGGGGTATCCAGGCAGCTGTATCCCACCGTGGAAGTGGGCGTCACCGTCTCACAGGTGATGTCCTTAGGCAAAACGTCGTTCACGACGATGTCGTAGGCGGTCGCGGTGCCGGTGTTCTTCGACGTGATCGTGTAGGTGAGAGTCGATCCGGGCTTCGCACGCGGGGGCGTCGAAGTGAAGGGCTCGGTGCCGGTCACTGCCTTGGCGATGGTGAGCAGCGGCTCGACCTCGGTCGTCGACGCGGTCGCGGTGTTGCTCGACACCATTCCGGTCGTGGACGGGTAGTTGCCCGGTGAGGCCTGGTGGTTCGCCGTGGTGTTCGAGAAGAACTGGACCGCGTTGGTCATGGTGTCGCCGCGGTAGCTGGTGCTGCCGGGCAGCCGCACGATTCCGTCGTAGGTGATCGTGACCACCCGCGCCTGGGCTGCCGAAGCGATGTCACCGAACCACACCCCGAACGACGTGCTCGACGAGGTGGTACCAGCAATGAGCGTTGCCGGGATCGCGTCGGCGCAGCCCGATACACCGCCCTCGTTACAGGTCACCGTGATGCCCGCGGTCGTGTCGAACTCGACGTCGGCGGGCAGCGTGTCGACGGCGAACGAGTCGTAGGCGACGGTGAAAGCCGGGATCGTGACCGTGACGGAGTACGGCACCTCGTCGCCGATCGTCGCCGTCGCAGGCGCCGACTTGGTCACTGAGATGGGCGGGTTGGGCAGCGTGTCGCTGGAGGTGGCGTGGTACCCCGCAACAGTCGACGGCGAACCGGTCCGGTCGTTGGGGTTGGTCAGGTCGGTCTGCGAGGTGGTGGTGACCACTGCCGTGTTCGTCAGGTCCGCGGAGTCGTTGCCGACGAGAGGGTTTGCGATCCGGGCGTCATACGTGAGCGTGGTCGTGGCGCCCGCCGCGACATCCCCGATGCTCCAGGTAATGGTGCGTGACGCCTCAGACCACGTTCCAGTGCCCCCGGAGCCCTGTACGGTGCCATCCGCGGTGAGCGGTGCCCCGCCCGCCGAGTTCAGCGGCGTGATACCCGCGGGCACCGTGTCGACGACCGTAGTGTTGTGGCCGGTCGCGAGATCGAGGTCGCCTGTCTGGCCGTTGGTGATCGCCAGCGTGTACGTCACCGCCCCACCCGGGATGATCGGCTGGCTGTGGTTGAGTGAATCCGACTTCGTGATCGTGATGTCGGGCTCGATGACGACGGTGGCGATCGAGGCGCTGGACACCGAGTGCGCTGTCGCGGGGAACTCGCCGGTCCAGTTCAGCCTGGCGGTGTTGGCGAGCGAGTCGGTGCGCAGGTTCGCCGCAGCGTTCTTCATGACAGCGACGATGGTCAGCGACAGGGCGACGCCGCTACTGCCGCCGGAGATTGTCGTGGCCGGCGACGCGACGAGCGGTGCTGTGACCGTGTTGGTGCTGATGGTCGTGGCCGGGCCGGCCACACCACCGACCAACAGGGTGGCGGAGGTCACGGAGTAGCCGCTGGGAACGACATCCGAGAGGTTCGGCGAGCCGTACAAGGTGGTATTCGCCAGCACACTCGAGGTGATCGTCCAGGTAACCGTGTCGCCGATCGCCGCGGTGGCGTGATCGGTGATCTTCGTCACGGTCGGGGAGGGCACCGTCACCTTCGCCGTCGCCGTGGCCGTCGGAACGCCACCGGTGCCAGGTGTGTACACAACCGTGCCGCCCGTGTTCGTAGCGCCCGAGTAGTTCGCGACGCTTGCAGTGTTGGTGAACGAGTCGGCCGACGAGATGCCGGTCGGAGCCACACCGCTGTACGTGAGGGTCAGCGTTCCAGTAGCCGCGACGGTCAGGCCAGTCCACGTGATGACGTTCGTCGTCGTGTTGCACGTTCCGCCATTGGTGATGGTCGCCGTCGTGATGTCGGCGCAGCCCCAACCGTTCGGCAGCGTGTCGTTGACGGTCGTGGCCGTCGCATCCTGGCCACCCGAGTTGCGCACCGCGACCGTGAAGTTCACCGTTGTGCCTGCGACCGCGGTCGTCGGGCTCGCGGTCTTCGTAATGCCGAGGATCGGCTTGTCGACCGTGGTCGATGCGAGGTCGCGGGACTGGAACGCGGCGCCGGCCGAGTTCTGCCAGCGCAGCTTCGCCAGGTTCTGGGTCAGCTGGCCGTTGGTGATCGCCGCGGGATTCGAGATCACGGTGGTCAGGATCACCTGGAAGGTCTTGATCGGAGTGGCGCGCACCGCGTCGCTGATGACCCACTTGATGCTCGGTGCCGAAGTGTCAGGCGTGGTGCTGAATGACACCGTGTTGGCGGCAGTCGGGGCCCAGCTCACATAGGTATACCCGGCCGGAAGCAGGTCGCTGATGGTCGAGTCGAGTGTGTCGAGGCTGTCCAGGAATGGCACGGTCAGGCGCCAGCACACGGTGTCGCCCGCGTTGTAATGCCCCGTGGTCGTGGACGTCCAGTTGAGTCCGCTGTCGGTCGAGCAGTCGGTGCTGGTCGGGGCTGCCGGCGGCTCGGCCACCTCTTTGGTGATGCCCACGGTCGTCGACGTCTGGGTCGCCTGGGAATCGTCCAGCACGTGAGCGGGCGCGGCCAGCGAGGAGCCGCCGTCATCCGCGTTGTTGCGCAGAATGACCCCGGCCGCATCGGCATGAACCGTGTTCGTCAGGTCGTCGCCCGCCGACACCGGCCCCATGCCGAACTTCTTTCGATAGTTCGTGAGAGTGGTCGTCGTATAAAGGATGCTGGTGTCGCCGTCCTTGGCCGTGAAGCCGGGGAGCGTCCAGACGACTGTCTGGGTCCCGTCTGAGTTCGTTGTCACCGTCGGTGCCGGCATTCCTGAGGGGCCCTGGGTAGCCGTGTATTCCTGGCCGTCCGGGATGGTGTCGGTGACGGTGATCGCGCCGGTCTGGGTCGCGTACTCCGACGACTCCACGTGCAGCGTCCAGTTGGTGACGGACTGCTGCACGACGGTTCCCTGGCCTGCGCCGAAGGTCTTCTGGATCGCGACATCTTCAGCGGTCACGGTGTCGTAGCCGCTGACGTGCACGGTGTTGCCCTCGTAGACGCCGGAGACATCCGCCCAGTTGGTGAGCGGCTCTTCATCGGTCGTCAGTGCGCCCGTGTTGTTGTCGAGGTTCGCGATCGGGTTGAACCCGGTCGCCGTGGGCATGACGTTCTCGCGCATGGGAACGGCAGCCGCATACTGGAGCGTCAATGATGCGCCGGCCGCGAGCGCGCCGAGTCCCGACCAGGTGACCTCGGTGTAGACACCGTTCGGCAGGGCGCCGGAGGTGCCGTCTGCAGCGCTCGGCAGCGTGACCGGGTTGGCCGCCGTGACCGCGATCGTCGTTGCGGTGAGCGTGCCGTCTGAGCAGTTGGTAAGTGTGGCCGGGAAGGTGCCGTTGGCGATGGAGCCCGAGCCCGCATACTCGGCAGGCACTGCCGTCGAGTTGTCGGCGTCGGTGCAGCCCAGGAATTCGAGCCCTGCGGGCAGGTAGTCGGTGATCGAGTATCCGGTCGTTGCACGGATGCTGTTGTTGGTGATGGTGATCGTGTACGGCGTCTTGTTGTCGTGAACACCGCGCAGCAGCTCGTGTTCGGCGTTCGGATCCGTCTTCGTGACCGTGAACGGCACGAGAGTAGTGCTCGAGGCGATCGGGCCAGCGGAGCCCGTCGAATTCGACACGATGCCGGTCGCGGCGGCGAATTGCGGAACCTGGCGCTCGTCCGTGTTGACGTAAGCGCTGGCGCTTCCCGCGAGCACCTTTCCGACATCGAAGCTGGCCGGATAGGTGTAGCTGTAGGCGAACGTGGCCGTTGTGCCGTGCAGCAGGTCAGATTCGTTTGACCAGAAGAGCAGGGTGGTGCCGTCGGTGTTCACGAACGACGAGCTTGGAGCCGGGCTGACGTCCGCCAGCGGAATGCCGGCGGGCAGCACGTCGGTGTAGCTGAGGTTGAACCCGTCGACCGTATCCGCGTTGGACGCGGTCAGCGTGACCGCGACAGCGCTTCCGAGCAGTGACTGGGCGGCCACGGAGCGGGTGAGGCTGATGGCGGGAGATGAGGGGTTCGCGGCGTTCGCTGCCGGAACGGCGAAGGGCGCGACGACCAGGGCCACCGCAATGAGCGCCGCGACAACGACGACCGCCGAGACTCGTGACACTGCGCGCGTGACGCCCGCGGCACCGCCGCCGACGACGGTTCGACCCGTGCGGGGTCGCCGGCCATCGGCATCCGAAATTACCAACCTGCTGAACAGCACAACACTCCCTAAGAACACCCGGCGCGGCCGAGGCAGGAAGACTGCGAAAAAGTGCTGTGCCTCGGGCTGGCGCAGTTCAGAGGCTACGTGTCGGTCATTAGGGGGACTACGCCCCAATCCGGGTAACCCGTGAAAGGGGGCCGACGGCGCCGTGGCAGGCCACTCTGCTAGGATCGGTGTACTTGCGGATCCATCGTTGGGTCCCGTGCGTCGTTGAACGCTTCCTGTGTTGTTTGGTCCGCCCTCCGGTCGGCACGAATGTTGTTTGGTCCGGCCTCCGGTCGGCACGAATGTTGTTTGGTCCGGCCTCCGGTCGGCACAAATGTTGTTTGGTCCGCCCTCCGGTAGGAACAAGCAAATCGGCCCCAAAAGCCGAGCTAAATCACACACTTTCTCCGGCGATCGATTGCGACTCCTGTCGCTCTCGCCATCCAATCGGCTCGTCGCCGGCCTGGGACCCCTACGGGTCGCTGAGCCAGTCGAAGCGCCGATGTTTTCCCGAAAGATCCTCTTTTGACTGAATCAACTTTTGGCGCGCTCGGCGTGCCCGCACCACTGGTCGCCGCGCTTGCAGCCTCCGGCATCACCGAACCGTTCCCGATCCAGGTCGACACGCTGCCGGACACCCTGTCCGGTCGCGACGTACTGGGTCGCGGCAAGACCGGCTCCGGCAAGACCCTCGCGTTCGGCATTCCGCTCGTAGCTCGGCTCAGCGGCAAGCTGGCCGGCGGGAACCGTCGGCCCGGCCGGCCGCTCGCGCTCATCCTCGCCCCCACCCGCGAGCTGGCAACCCAGATCACCGCGGCCATCCAGCCGCTGGCTGACGTCTATGGCCTGAAGTCGACCACGATTTTCGGTGGGGTCTCGCAGCAGCGCCAGGTTGCGGCCCTCAAGGTCGGTGTCGACATCGTCGTCGCCTGCCCCGGCCGCCTCGAAGACCTCATGAAGCAGGGCTTCGTGAGCCTCGACGCCGTCGAGATCTCAATTCTTGACGAGGCCGACCACATGGCCGACCTCGGATTCCTTCCCGTGGTGACGCGGATTATGGACAAGACCCCGCAGAGTGGACAGCGGATGCTGTTCAGCGCGACGCTGGACAACGGCGTCGACAAGCTCGTGCGTCGCTACCTCCACAACGAGGTGCTGCACTCGGTCGACGAGGCCAACTCACCGGTCGCGGCCATGACCCACCACGTGTTCGAGGTCTCGGGCGTGGACGCCAAGCGGGCGCTCGTCGAACGACTCGCCTCGGGAAGCGGCCGTCGCATCCTGTTCATGCGCACGAAGCACCACGCCAAGAAGCTGGCGCGACAGCTCACCGACTCCGGCATCCCGTCCGTCGACCTGCACGGAAACCTGTCGCAGGTGCAGCGCGACCGCAACCTCGCGGCGTTCTCCGCCGGCGAGGTGCGCGTGCTGGTGGCGACGGATGTCGCGGCCCGCGGCGTGCACGTCGACGACATCGAACTGGTCATCCACGTCGACCCTCCGGCCGAGCACAAGGCCTACCTGCACCGTTCGGGCCGCACCGCCCGGGCCGGCGCCGAGGGTGACGTCGTCACGCTCGTGCTCCCTGAACAGCGCAAGGACACCGCGGCCCTGTTGCGCAAGGCCGCCATCACCGTGACGCCGCAGCAGGTCGACGCCTCATCTCCCGCCGTGACTGCGCTGGTCGGCGATGTGGCCGCGTACGTCAAGCCCGCGCCTCGCGCCGCTGCCCCGGTTCGGGGCCAGTCGCAGGGTGGTCGCTCGCAGGGCGCGAATGCCCAGCGCAAGCGTGCCGGCCAGGGCGGCGCTGCCCGCGAGGGCGGCAACCGTGACGGCCAGCCGCGCGCCGACCGCTCAGGTCGTCCCGCCCAGGCCGCAGGCTCGGGCCGCAGCCAGCAGCCGAAGCGCTCCGGACAGGGCGCCGCATCCGGCAACGGCGCAGCTCGTTCGGGCGGCACGTCAAACGGCGCAGCTCGTTCGGGAACCCTCAAGGTCGGCGGCCTCGTGGGCATGTCCCAGTCAAGCAACGGACGCCGCCGAGGCCGCTAAATCCTCCACCGAGACCCGAGTTGTGGTCGTTCCCGAGGCTCGAGAAGCACCATAACCCGGGTCTCGCGGATGCTAGAAGAGGCGGCCCACGCTGGCCATCGCGGCCTTGAGCAGCGAGCCCCGGCCACCCTCCATCTCGGAGGCGACCGAATCGGATGCGGCCTCGATCGGGCTCATCCAGGTGAGTTCCAGCGCGTCCTGGCGCGGTTCGCAGGTGCCCGTCACCGGCACGACGTAGGCGAGAGCGACGGCGTGCTGGCGGTCATCCGTGAACTGCGCGCCCGGGAACGGGAAGTACTCGGCAACCGAAAACGGGACCGGAGACGCGGGCAGCAGTGGGAACGCCATCGGCCCCAGGTCTTTCTCCAGGTGGCGGAACAGCGCCTCGCGCAGGCTCTCGCCGTACAAAACGCGGCCGGACACGAGCGTGCGCGTGATGTCGCCATCGGCATTCGCCCGAAGCAGGATGCCCACCTCGGTCACCTGGCCGACCCCATCCACCCGCACCGGCACGGCTTCGACATACAGCAACGGCAGCCGCCGACGTGCGTCTGCGAGTTCGTCGTCAGATAGCCAGCCGGGGTTCGGGTCGGGGGTGCCTACTGAGCTCATGCTCCATTGTCACCCACCCCGGGCCCCGCGCCCCCGCAGCGGGTACCGTGGAATGGATGAATCTCAACCCCGAGGCCGTGATCTGGTCCGCCCCAGAGCGCGAGCGCGCCGGCCGGCCGCTGCTCGTCCTGCTGCACGGCTACGCCTCGCACGAGGGCGATCTCTTCCAGCTTTCGCCGCGGCTGCCACTAGGCCCGGTTATCGCCTCGGTGCGCGCGCCGATCGCCGAGAACAACGGATGGGCGTGGTTCTCGTTCGCGAAGCGCGGCATCGCAGACCCGCCCGCCGCCGACGTCGACGAGGCGACCAGTGCACTTATCGACTGGCTCGATGGCCTCGATTTCACGTCGGTGAGCCTGCTCGGCTTCTCGCAGGGCGCCGTTGTGGCCCTGCAGGCGCTGCGCCGCCAGCCGGAGCGTTTCCGTTCGGTCGTGGCGCTCTCGGGCTTCGTCGCTGCGGGCGAGGTCGCGGGCGACGAACGGCTTGCACGACTGCGGCCGCCGGTGTTCTGGGGACGCGGCACGCTCGACCGAATCATTGCGAGCGACCTCGTCGAGCGCACCGACGCGTGGCTGCCCGCACATTCGACGGCGACCATCCGAATCTATGAGAACCTGGCGCATTCGCTCTCGGCCGACGAGCTGATCGACATCGTGGCCTTCCTGAATTCCGTCGGGTGACAGCGGCTAGCGGCAGGATGCAGTCATGAGCGGTGCTCTCGACCGATTCTCCCCGGCCACCCGTGAGTGGTTCGCGGGAGCCTTCGTCACGCCCACCACCGCCCAGTCCGGCGCGTGGGATGCGATCAGTTCCGGCGCCCACGCGCTGGTTGTGGCCCCGACGGGCTCTGGCAAAACCCTCGCGGCTTTCCTGTGGTCGATCGACCAGTTGCTCTCGGCTCCGGCGGTCGAAGCGCGTCAGCGCACCCGGGTGCTCTACATTTCGCCGCTCAAGGCGCTCGGCGTCGACGTCGAGCGCAACCTGCGGTCGCCGCTGGTGGGAGTGACGCAAACCGCGAAGCGGCTCGGGCTCCCCGCCCCCGATGTGACCGTTGGCGTGCGGTCGGGCGACACCACGACGCAGGACCGCCGGCTGCTTGCCCGGCTGCCCCCGGACATCCTGATCACCACCCCGGAGTCGCTGTACCTGATGCTCACCTCCGCCGCGCGCGAAACCCTGCTCGGGGTCGAGACGGTCATCGTGGACGAGGTACACGCGGTCGCCGCGACCAAGCGGGGGGCGCATCTCGCGGTGTCGCTGGAACGGCTGGACGCCCTGCTGCCGAAGCCCGCCCAGCGCATCGGCCTGTCGGCGACCGTGCGCCCACGCGAGGAGGTGGCGCGGTTCCTGGGCGGCATCGCGCCCGTGACGATTGTGGCGCCGCCGTCGACCAAACGGTTCGACCTTCGGGTTGTCGTGCCGGTCGACGACATGAGCGAGCTCGGCACTGCGTCGCAGCTCGACGGTCCGAACGCCGGGACTGGCGCGCAGGGCTCGATCTGGCCTCATGTCGAGGAGCGGATCGTCGACCTGATCCTCGAACATCGGTCGACGATCGTGTTCGTCAACTCGCGCGGCCTTGCCGAGCGGCTGACCGGGCGCCTCAATGAGTTGTACGCGGAGCGGATGTTCCCTGCCGCGATCCCCGAGCTGGTTCCCGCCCAGCCCGCTGTCATGCCCGGCGCATCCGGCGCCTCCGCGGGCGCGGCGCCGCTGCTCGCCCGCGCCCACCACGGCTCGGTGAGCAAAGACCAGCGCGCGATCATCGAGGACGACCTGAAATCGGGCCGCCTTCGCTGCGTCGTGGCGACCTCCACACTCGAACTCGGAATCGACATGGGCGAGGTAGACCTCGTCGTGCAGGTCGAGTCCCCGCCATCGGTCGCGAGCGGGCTGCAGCGCATCGGTCGCGCGGGGCACCAGGTGGGCGAAGTCTCCCGCGGTGTGCTGTTCCCCAAGCACCGGGCCGACCTCATCCATGTCGCCGTCGTCAGCGAGCGGATGGTCGAAGGCAAGATCGAGGCGCTGTCGATTCCACAGAATCCCCTGGATATCCTGGCCCAGCAGACGGTGGCTGCCGCTGCGCTCGAGCCGATCGACATCGAGGAGTGGTGGCACGTGGTGCGACGAAGCGCACCTTTCGCGACCCTGCCGCGCAGCGCGTACGAGGCGACCCTCGACCTGCTGAGCGGGCTGTACCCGAGCGACGAGTTCGCCGAGCTGCGTCCTCGAATCGTGTGGGATCGGGTGAGCGGCTCGATCACCGGACGGCCCGGAGCCCAGCGGCTTGCAGTGACCAGCGGTGGCACGATCCCCGATCGGGGCCTGTTCGGGGTGTTCATGGTCGGGGCGACCGCCGGTGGCGGGCGGGTCGGCGAACTCGATGAAGAGATGGTCTACGAGTCGCGGGTCGGCGATGTCATCGCACTCGGGGCCACAAGTTGGCGCATCGAAGACATCACGCACGACCGCGTCGTCGTCGCACCCGCATTCGGCCAGCCCGGCCGTATCCCGTTCTGGAAGGGCGATGGGCTGGGCCGCCCCGCCGAGCTGGGCGCGGCCGTGGGCGCCTTCATCCGCGAGGTGTCGACCAGTTCTGCGGATGCGGCACTCGACCGGGTGCGCGCCGGCGGCCTCGACGAACGTGCGGTCAGCAACCTCGTATCGTTCATCGCCGACCAGAAGGTCGCGACGGGGCATGTTCCGACCGACAAGACGCTGCTGGTCGAGCGGTTCCGCGACGAACTCGGCGACTGGCGGGTCATCCTGCACTCGCCTTTTGGCATGCCGGTGCATTCGCCGTGGGCCCTGGCCGTGACGGCGCGAGTGCGCGAGCGGTTCGGCTACGACGGCGCAGCGGTTGCAGCCGACGACGGGATCATCGTGCGGCTGCCCGACACGGACGCCCAGCCGCCCGGCGCAGCGCTGTTCGTGTTCGAGGCGGCAGAGCTCGAACAGCTCGTGACCGATGAGGTCGGCGGGTCGGCACTGTTTGCGGCCCGCTTCAGGGAGTGCGCCGCCCGCGCACTCCTGTTGCCCCGATACAACCCGGGAAAGCGCTCGCCACTCTGGCAGCAGCGCCAGCGCGCGTCCCAGCTGCTCGAGGTCGCGCGCAAGTATCCGAGCTTTCCGATCGTGCTCGAAACCGTGCGCGAGGTGCTGCAGGATGTCTACGACCTGCCGTCGCTGATGTCGCTGACCGCGCAGATCGCCGACCGGCGCATCCGGATCGTGGAGGCGGAGACCGAGTCGGCCTCGCCGTTCGCCCGTTCGCTGCTGTTCGGTTATGTGGCCGCGTTCATGTACGAGGGCGATTCTCCGCTTGCCGAACGGCGGGCCGCGGCGCTCAGCCTCGATCCGACGCTGCTCGCCGAGCTGCTCGGTCGTGCAGAACTGCGCGAGCTGCTCGATCCGAAGGTGCTCGACCAGACTGAGCGGGAGCTGCAGCGCCTTGCGCCAGACCGGAAGGCACGCGACCTGGAGGGAGTGGTCGACCTGCTCCGGGTGCTCGGGCCATTGTCGCTCGAAGAGATGCTGGCTCGCACTGTTTCCGATGCGGACGGCGAGTCCGTTTCAGCCTGGCTGTCCGAATTGTCTCGCGCACACCGCATTCTGGCTGCCCGGATTGCGGGCGACGACCGCTGGGCGATCATCGAGGACGCGAGCCGCCTCCGCGACGCACTCGGTGTCGCCCTGCCGATCGGGGTGCCGACCGCGTTCGTGGAGCCGGTTGCCGACCCGGTCGGCGACCTGGTGAGCCGGTATGCGCGCACGCACGGGCCGTTCACCGCCGCGGCCGTCGCCCGGCGATTCGGGCTCGGCGTCGCCGTAGTTCTGGATTCGCTGCGGCGTCTCGCCAGCGACCGTCGCGTCGTCGAGGGCGAGTTCCGACCCGGAGCCTCGGGCAGCGAGTGGGTGGATGCGGAGATCCTTCGACGCCTCCGCAGCCGTTCGCTCGCAGCGCTTCGCCAGGAGGTCGAACCGGTGTCGCAAGACACGTTCGGCCGCTTCCTGCCGGCCTGGCAGCACGTCCTCGCCGACACGAGCCGGAGCCTGCGCGGCGCCGACGGACTGCTCCAGGTGATCGAGCAGCTCGCGGGAGTCGCGCTTCCGGCCTCCGCCTGGGAGACACTCGTGCTGCCGGCCCGACTGCGCGACTACTCGCAGGCCTGGCTCGACGAGCTGACTGTCTCGGGAGAGGTGCTGTGGTCGGGGGCCGGCGCACTGCCGGGAAGCGATGGCTGGATCAGCCTCCATCTCGCCGAGTCGGCCGCGGTCACCCTGGCCCCGCCGATCGACGTCGAGACCACCGAACTGCAGCGGGACATCCTGGTGGCACTCGCCGGAGGTGGTGCCTACTTCTTCCGCCAGCTGGGCGCGGCCGTGGGCGCTACGGATGACCGCGAGCTGGCCACCGCCCTCTGGGACCTGGTCTGGGCCGGACTCATCACCAACGACACGTTCGCTCCGCTCCGCTCGTTCCTCGGCGGCAAATCCGCCCCACGGCGGGCGCCGCGTGCACGCGCCTACCGCGGTCGCATGCCCTCGATGCAGACCGTGCAGTCGGGTCCGCCCACGGTCGCCGGGCGCTGGTCGCTGCTGCCCCTCGCCGAGGGAGACACCACGGTGCGGGCGAAGGCGACGGCCGAGGCACTGCTCGACCGCTACGGCATCGTGACCCGGGGCAGCGTGATGAGCGAGGGGATCCCGGGTGGTTTCGCGCTGGCCTACAAGGTGCTGTCGACCTTCGAACAGACGGGTCGCGCTCGCCGCGGTTACTTCGTCGACGGTCTCGGCGGCGCACAGTTCGGCACCGGGGCGACCGTCGATCGGCTGCGCCAGTTCAGCCGGGACGACGATTCACTGCCCGAGTTCGCCGCCTTCACGCTCGCCGCGACCGACCCGGCCAATCCGTACGGCGCAGCGCTCGCCTGGCCACCGGCTGAAGGGCATCGGCCCGGTCGCAAGGCCGGCGCGCTGGTCGTGCTGGTGGATGGACGACTCGCTGCGTACATCGAGCGCGGAGGCAAGACCGTGCTCACCTTTTCCGACGACCCGGGGGTGCTCAGTGCAGCGGCAATCTCACTGGCCGCCACGGTGCGCACGGGACTCGGTCGACTGCGGGTCGAACGAGTGGATGGCGAGTTCTCGGTGGGCACCGCCTTCGGTGCTGCGCTGGCCGACGCCGGGTTCGCACCCACTCCGCAGGGCCTGCGCCTGCGCGCCTGACGGCATGGCCGTACGACGAATACGGTTTGCCGCGGTGATGGTCGACTCATCCGCCTCGTAGTGATCGCAGCCATTCGACCAGATGCCTGCGAAGCTGGAAGGCATGGCATTCATTCCGCCCGACGAGTTCACCACTAGGCCCACGCTCCGCGGCAGCTTCGGCATGGTCGCGAGCACCCATTGGCTGGCCTCCCAGTCGGCGATGGCGGTGCTGGAGCGCGGCGGCAATGCATTCGACGCCGCCGTCGCGGCGGGATTCGTGCTGCACATCGTCGAACCGCACCTGAATGGTCCCGGTGGCGACCTCGTGGGGCTCATCGCGCCCGCCGACCACCCGACGCTTGTGCTGGCGGGGCTCGGCGCGGCCCCGCGCGGCGCATCCGTCGAAAGCTATCGCGCGCTCGGCCTCGAGCTGGTGCCCGGGGCGGGATTTCTGGCCGCGACGGCTCCCGGCGCTTTCGACGCATGGCTCCTGCTGCTCCGCGACCACGGCACGTGGGAACTCGACGACGTAATCGAGTTCGCCCTTGGTTACGCCGAGAACGGTTACCCGGTGCTCCCAGCTGTCGCCCGCACCGTCAGCGCTGTGGCCGAGCTGTTCCGCTCGGCCTGGCCCACGTCAGCAGAGGCCTGGGCGGCCGTCGAGGCCGACGGCACGGCGACTCGCCCGGAGTGGGCCGCCACCATTCGCCGTCTGCTCGGCAGCGGCATGGGCGAGACCCGGCAGCACCGGATCGACGCGGTGCGCGCTGAATGGTCGACTGGGTTCGTGGCCCAGGCCGTAGCCGAATTCGTTCGCACACCGCTGCGGGACTCATCGGGCAGCGATCACGCGGGCATCCTGGACCGGCAGGACTTCGCCGACTATGCCGCCGTGTGGGAGTCGCCCGTTGAGCTCGAATTCCGCGGCTCGCGCGTCGTCAAGGCCGGCGCCTGGACCCAGGGACCGGTGCTGCTGCAGGCGCTCGCGATGCTGGACGGATTCGAGGATGCTCGCCTCGACCCCTCGACGGAGCTGGGCGCACACACCGTGCTGGAAGTGCTCAAGCTCGCGCTCGCCGACCGCGATGCCTGGTACGGCGACGACGGCTCGACGCCGCTCGACGCACTGCTGTCGACCGACTACGCGGCCCAGCGCCGTGCACTGGTGACGGATGTTGCAGCCGGTGCCCAGAGGCCGGGTTCGCCGGCCGGCCGCGAACCTCGCCTTCCGGGCGATCGCACCGGGGCCACGGCAGGTGACGGGCTCGCCGGCACGGGCGAACCCACGCTCGCGCGAAACGGCGTCACCCGCGGCGACACCTGCCATCTCGACGTCGTCGACCGGTTCGGCAACGTCGCATCCATCACCCCATCGGGTGGCTGGCTGCAGTCCTCGCCGCACATCCCGGGCCTCGGGTTCTGCCTGGGCTCGCGCCTGCAGATGACATGGCTGGTCGAGGGCATGCCGAGCACACTGCGCGCGGGCCAGCGCCCGCGCACCACGCTGAGTCCCACGCTGGTCTTCTCATCCGAAGGATCTGTGCTCTCGACCGGCACTCCCGGCGGCGACCAGCAGGACCAGTGGCAGCTCACGTTCCTACTGAGGCACCTGGTGGGCGGCTACGACCTGCAACAGGCGATCGATGCGCCGAACCTGCACACCACCTCTGCCCTGGAGTCGTTCTGGCCGCGCGAACGGGTGCCGAACGGTGCTGTCGTCGAAGAACGCATCGGAGCCGCAGTGCTCGATGGATTGCGGGCTCGCGGTCACGACCTCACAGCGGCCGGCGCCTGGACGCTGGGGCGGCTTTCCGCCGTCAGCCGGAGCGCCGACGGGCTTCGCGCAGCAGCGAACCCGCGCGGAATGCAGGGCTATGCGGTGGGACGCTAGTGCCCGAGGGTGACACGGTCTACCGCTCCGCCAGGGCGATGAACGCGGTGCTGGCCGGGCAGGTGGTCGACCGCTGCGACATCCGGGTTCCGGCGTTCGCGACCGTCGACCTCACGGGCGAGCGCGTCGAGGCAGTGCTCAGCGTGGGAAAGCACCTGCTGCACCGCATCGGAGAGTTCACGATCCACAGCCACCTGAAAATGGAGGGCTCGTGGCACATCTATCGCGACGGGGCACGCTGGCGCAGTCCAGCCTGGCAGGCGCGCGCCATCCTCGGTGTGCCCGGTGTGCTCGCAGTCGGGTTTCTGCTCGGCGAACTCGAGGTCGTGCCCCGCGAGCGTGAACACGAACTGGTCGACTACCTGGGTCCTGATATTCTCGGCGCCGACTGGGACCCGGACGTGGCGATCGCGAACCTGCAGCAGGATCCCGACCGGCCGATCGGGCTGGCGCTGCTCGACCAGCGGGTCATTGCAGGGCTCGGCAATGTGTATCGCAACGAGCTGTGCTTTCTTCGCGGTTTGCTTCCGACCCGGCCGGTCTCCGCCGTGCCCGACCTTCCGGGCCTCGTCGACCTGGCCCAGCGCCTGATTGTCGCCAATCGCGACCGCCCGGAACGGGTGACCACCGGCGACCTGCGGCGCGGCAAGCGAACCTGGGTGCACGGCCGCGAACACCGGCCATGCCTGCGCTGCGCAACGGCGATCCGACAGGGGGTGCTGGGCGACAACGCGCTCACCGAACGGCAGACCTTCTTCTGCCCGGTCTGCCAGCTCTAGGCTCTGATCGTGGCGAACTCACATCCCGCCGGCGACACCGCGCCCTCAGCCCCGCAGCTGAAGAAACTGGGAATCGTGCCCGGAGTGCGCTGGCAGGTGGACGGCGCTCCCGCGGGCTGGCGATTCGAGTCGGCACCGCAGGCGTCCCTCGAGACGCCCGCGGGGTCTTCGGCGGACGTCGTGCTCGCCTTCGTGACCGCCGCAGACCAGGTTCCGCCCGCCCTCGCGCGTCTCGAGGCCGCGATCTTCCCCGCGGGAGCGCTGTGGATCGCCTGGCCGCGCCGCGCCGGAGGCCACTCGAGCGACGTCACCGACGCCGTCGTGCGTGAGGCGGCACTCGCCCGATCGCTGGTGGACACCAAGGTCGCGGCCATCGACGCCGACTGGTCGGGACTGAAGCTGGTCTGGAGGGTCTCCGCCCGCGGCTAACGGCGACGATGCCATTTCGACGCGAAGAAGAACAGCACGCCGATCGCCGTCGCGCCACCCAGCAGCGCGATGAACGGAGCCGAGTGGATGCTCGCGTCCAGCGACATGTAGTCGCCCTGGGAGCGCACCTCTTTGCTGTTGAAGGCATCCCCCGACCGGATGAACAGCCAGATGCCGGCCGCGACGAGCGCGATCGCAATGATGCCCAGGAACAACAGGAACGGGTTGCGCGCGGGGCTGGCGTCCGCATCGATCGCGACGGCGGGTTCATCGTCGACGTCGTCGCCCGCACCGACGACGGCCTGCGGAGCCGGTACGGCGGCCGGCTCCGGCTTCGGCAGCGGCGGCTGTGTCGCCGCGGCGACCGGCGCCGCGATGACCGGCGCCGCGATGACCGTCGGGGCCGCAACGGTGCGCGGCTGCGGATCGGGAACATACTCCTCGATGGGAATCGACGGGTCGAATCCGCGCTGGAACGCCGGATCAAACCGCGGATCCACTCCGTCGTTCTTTTCGTCGCTCATGGGGCGCCCTCGCTTCCGTTTCGAGCCTAAGTCAACCGTCGCCCTGAACAAACGCCAAAGCCGCAGCCAGCACTTATGAAGTTCATAGAAATGTCGTGCACTATTCCCCCATGAAATTCTCCCGAACTGTGGTGATAAACATCGTGCTGATCGCGGTGATCGTCATCGCCGCCGCCGGCGCGCTCGTCGTCTTCCACCCGTTTGCAGCGACCACCGCCTCCGCGACCACCCAGCTGACGGGCACCGTGGAGCAGGGTGCCGTCGCAACGACGATCACCGCGTCGGGCACCATCGCGCCGGTTGAGGATGTCGACGCGTCGTTCGGCGCATCCGGCACGATCGCAACGGTCAACGTGGCGCTGGGCGCCACCGTGACGGCCGGTGAGGTGCTCGGCACCCTGCAGACCGCCGACCTTTCGACGGCGGTCACCAATGCGAAGACCGACCTGAGCCACGACAACACGATCCTTTCCGAGGACCGCACCTCGCTCGCCCAGGCTGAGGCATCGGGCGGGCAGAACGTCGAGCAGGCGCAACAGCAGGTCTTCTCGCAGGAGTCGACCGTCGCGAGCGCGCAGACGACCCTCACGTCCGCCGAGGAAGCCCTCACGGATGCGACTCTGACGGCGCCCATCGCGGGTCTCGTCGTCGCGGTGAACGGCCAGGTCGGTGACACCGTGTCCGGGGGAAACAGCTCGTCGAGCAGCAGTTCGAGCGACAGCGGTTCGGGCGCTGGCACTGGCACGGGCACGGGAACCGGCAGCAGTTCGAGCAGTTCGTCTGGCTCATCATCGGCGTTCATGACGATTGCGAACGTCTCCAGCTTCACCGTCACCGCAGCGATAGCCGAGGCGGACATCGCCGACGTGAAGGTCGGCCAGGCGGCCACAGTGACATTCCCCGCGATCACCGGCGCCTCCTCCAAGGCGAGTGTGACGGCGATCGCGCCGACCGGCACCTCGAGCAACTCGATCGTCACCTACGCGACGACGATCACGCTGACCACCCCGCCGACCGGCTTGCGGATCGGACAGACGGCGGATGTCACGATCACCACGGCCTCGACGGCAGCCACGAGCCTTTACGTGCCGGCCGCCGCGATTACCACGGCCGACGGGGTGTCGACGGTCAAAGTCGTCAAGAACGGCAAGACGAGTGCCGTCACTGTGACGACTGGGCTCGTCGGCGACGACGGCACGCAGATCAAATCCGGCCTGACCGCTGGTGAGACCATCGTCATCGGTTCGGTTTCCACCGCGACCACGACCACCGGCACCACGGGAACCACAGGAACCACCGGCACGGGCGGGTTTGGCGGCGGTGGCGGTGGCACCGGTGGCGGATTCGGCAACCGTGGCGGATTCGGCGGTGGAAACGGATGACCAACGCTCCGGTCGCCGGCGCGGGAAGTGTTCTCGAGCTGCGCGGCATCCACCAGATCTACGGAACGGGCGACGCCCAGGTGCACGCGCTCCGCGGCATCGACCTGAGCGTTGCCGCGGGTGAGTACCTTGCGATCATGGGGCCATCGGGTTCCGGAAAATCGACGCTCATGAACCTGCTCGGCTGCCTGGACGTCGCATCGTCGGGCACCTACATGCTGGCAGGCAACGACGTGAACGAGCTCGACGAGAAGGAGCTGGCCCGGGTGCGCAATCGCGAGATCGGGTTCATCTTCCAGTCGTTCAACCTGGTGCCTCGCATGACCGCACTGCAGAACGCCGAGCTTCCGCTCGCCTACGGCGGCGTGCGGTACGCCGAGCGCAAGCGCCGCGCAATGGAGGCGCTGGAGATGGTCAACCTGACCAACCGCGCCGATCACCGGCCCCAGCAGCTGTCGGGCGGCCAGCAACAGCGTGTTGCGATCGCGAGGGCTCTCGTCACCAACCCGACCCTGCTTCTGGCCGACGAACCGACAGGAAACCTTGACTCCGAGTCGACCCACGAAATTCTGGCGATCTTCGACCAGCTGGCCGCACAGGGTCGGACGATCGTGATCATCACGCACGAGGAGAACGTCGGCGAGCGGGCCCACCGGGTCGTGCACGTCAAAGACGGTCTCATCACCACCGACCACCTGAACCGCGAAAGGATGCTGGCCCGATGAAGTTCGGCGACATCCTGCTCTCCGCCGTCCGCGGCGTCACCGCGAACAAGCTGCGGTCGATCCTCACCATGCTTGGCGTGCTCATCGGCGTCGGAGCGGTCATCCTGCTGATGGCGGTGGGCAACGGGTCCGCCCAGCGGGTGAACAGCCTGATCACCTCCCTCGGCACCAACACACTCACGATCCGCCCGAGCGGCGAGGAGACTGGTTCGTCGGCGATCACACTGGCGGTCAGCGACGAGCTCAACAAGGCGGGCCTCGGCCACGTCAAGACCGTTGTGCCGGAGTCGACGACGTCGCTCACCGTCTCGTCGACCAACGCATCCGAGAGCGATGTGTCGATCATCGGCACGAGCTCGGATTACTTCACAGTGTCGACCTCGACGGTCGCCAGCGGCAGCGCCTTCACTGCGGCGGATGTCACGAGTGCGGCGAAGGTCGCCGTCATCGGTTCCACGCTCGCCACCGAGCTCTACCCGACCGGATCTGCGCTGGGCCAATCGATCACGGTCGATGGAACACCGTTCACAGTGGTGGGCATTCTCGCGACCCAGAGCTCGACCGGGTTCAGCGACCCCAACTCCGTGGTGGTGGCACCGGTCACGCGGGTGCAGCGGTCGTTCACCGGGTTCGGCGCACTGAGCTCGCTGCTCGCGACGTCCAAGACCACTGCCGGCGTGACCGCGGCCCAGGGCGAACTCGGCGTCGAGCTCAACCAGCTGCTGCACGTCAGTGCGTCGACCGCCGCGAGCGCGGCGAGCTCGACGGGAACCGCGACGACCGGCAGGGCAGGGTTCGGGCGAGCCGCCCGGCTCGCGGCGACATCGGCAGGCACGGCCTCGAGCTCGCTGCCTTACACGATCACCAACGCGAGCACCCTCCTCTCGACCGCAGAGGCCAGCGCGACGAGCTTCACCGTGCTGCTGGCTGCGGTGGCCGCCATCAGCCTTCTCGTCGGCGGAATCGGCGTGACGAACGTGATGCTGGTGACTGTTACGGAGCGAACCCGCGAAATCGGCATCCGCAAGGCGCTCGGCGCGACACGTGGCGCGATCCTCGGCCAGTTTCTTGCCGAGGCTGCGATCCTGACCCTGCTCGGCGGCATCCTGGGGGTGGTCGCGGCGGTGTTCGCCTCCCAATTCCAGATCAACGGCACGCAGCCGGTGCTGATCGGCTATTCGATACCGCTCGCATTGGGCGTGTCTGTGGCGATCGGCGTCTTCTTCGGCGTTTACCCGGCCGGTCGTGCCGCAGCAATGCGCCCGATCCAGGCCCTGCGCTCCATCTGACCCGCTCGCACCCACAAGCCCTATCGAAAACACAGACAAGGAAAACCAATGACTAACGAAGCACCAGCCGGTACGCCGGAACCAACGCCGACCCCGACAACGACGGTCGTCAAGAAGAGGGGCGCCTCGCGCATTGTGACGCCCATCCTCGCGCTTGTCGCGGCCCTCGTGATCGGCCTGTTCGCGGGTGTGCTCATCGGACACGCCAGCGCCTCCAACACCGCGACCGGGCGCGCGGGGTTCACCCAGGGCGGCGGGTTCGGCAACCGAGGCGCCGAGGGCGGCGCCGGCGGAACGACCGGTGGAACCGGCGCAACCGGCGGAGCGGGTGGCCGCACCGGCACCGGGTTCGGTGGCGGAGCGGGATTCGGCGGCGGCACCTCCGGCAAAATCACGGCGATCAACGGCGACACGCTCACCATCACCTCGACGGCGGGCAGCACGGTCACCGTGAAGACGACCAGCGCTACCACGGTGACCACGACGACCAGCAGCACGTCGGGTAACACGACCACGACCAAGACCACGAAGACCACCGTCTCAGCGCTCAAGGTCGGCGAGACCATCCGCGCCATCGGCACCACCAGTGGCAGCACGGTCACCGCAACCGTGATCACCGAAGGCGCCACCGCGGGCTTCGGCGGGTTCGCTCGCCCAGGCGGAGCCGCGGGCGGCGGCAGCAACGGTTAGCCAGCACCCTTCGAAGTGCCCTCCGGCGCATACGCGGCCTGCCGCGCTGTGCGACGGAGGGCACTTCGGCGTTAACTGGATGCATGCGAGCAATCGAATATTCTGAAAACGGCCCGGCGGATGTTCTCACCCTCGTCGACAAGGCGGCGGCAGACCCGGGACCCCACGATGTGCTCGTGCGGATAGCAGTGTCAGGCGTGAACCCGACCGACTGGAAAGCCCGGCAGGGCAGCGTTAGCGGTGCGAAACTCGACACCCCGCAGGTGCCGAACCAGGATGGCGCAGGCCTGGTCGAGGCAGTCGGCTCTGCCGTCGAGTCGGTCGCCGTGGGCGACCGGGTCTGGGTGTGGGACGCCGCATACCAGCGCACCGAGGGAACCGCACAGGAGCTCGCTGTCGTTCCCGAATCGCAGGTTGTGCCGCTGGGGGCTGACGTCTCATTCGATGTCGGGGCGACGCTCGGCATCCCCGCGCTGACGGCGCACCGCGCGCTCACCTCCCGTGAGATCGGCCCGGCCGAGCTCGCGCCGGGCACACTTGCCGGAACGACAGTGCTGGTCGCGGGCGGCGCAGGCGCCGTCGGCCACGCCGCCATCCAGCTCGCCACCTGGGCCGGGGCGACGGTGATAACCACCGTCAGCAGCGATGCTAAGGGGGTCCTGGCGCGCGCCGCTGGCGCGCACCATGTGATCGACTACACCCGGGACGACGTCAACGCCCGGGTTCGCGAAGTGGCGCCGGATGGCGCCGACGTGATCGTCGAGGTGAACATCCTGGCGAATGTCGGCCTCGACCTGGCCGTCATCGCCGTTGGCGGCACTATCGCCGCCTATGCGGGAAACGGCTCAGACGAACCAGCGATCCCCCTCCGGGCGGCAATGGCCAAGAACGTTCGCGTGCAATTCGTGCTGACCTACACGACTTCCGACGCGCAGAAGCAGGCGGCTGTTCGAGCGGTCAGCGCCGCCGCCGTGGCCGGCGCGCTCGAGGTCGGCGAAGCGCACGGGCTGCCGATCACGCGGTTCCCGCTCGAGGACACGGCCAGCGCGCACCAGGCTGTCGAAGACGGTGTTGTCGGCAAGGTTCTCATTGACGTTGCGGCTCTCTGAGTCGTCGAACAGGCACCCGTCGAAACAGGGACGCGTCCGATCAGGGACGGGTCCGATCAGGGACGCTCGTCGACCACGCCGATGAAGCGCGTGCCGATCGACTCCACCTCGCGGCGGTACAGCCCCGGCGCGGGCGCCGGGATCTCATCCGCGCGATGGAAATCGCACGTGAGATAGGTGAATTCCGGCCACCATTTCTTCGGCCGGGCGGCCTCGGTGTACCCGCAGATGTCGCAGGTGAGCTGCACCCACACCGGTTTGCCCGTGCGGTTGGCGCGCGACTGCTCGAGCCACGCCGGCGGCTCTGCCTCGATGGCGGCGAATTCGGCCTCGGTCATTCGGGAAGGGATACCGTGTCTCGTCGCCATCTCGAGAGGGATGTCGAGCCGAAGCGCGGCCTCACGCCGGGTGATCATCGCGAGGTGATCCAGTCGGCGGGCGGCTCGGAGCGGCCGGACTCCTCCAACCACTTATCGCCCTGCTGTTGAAGAGCGGCGATGAGGGGGAAGATCTGCTCCGAAGGGATTCGCACGCGCGCCCCGACCCGCGTCTCCAGCACGGGCGACTCCGGATGCGGCTGCCCCACCGCATCCACTGCTGGATGCTGCGGCCCCTTGACCGCGAGAAAGTCGAGAACGAACGTGGTCGGGGTATGCCAGACGCTGGCGAAGTCGGCGAACACGCCGAGCTCGAGCTCCGGTGGCAGTGTCACCTGGAACTGGATCTGGCCAGGGTTGGGGTTTTCGGCCATGGGTGTCGTCTCCTTCGGTGTTCCTGCAACCCTAGACAGGGATGGACGATGCCTGCTGAACGGGTCGAGAATGTGGTCATGACGATCCGACTCAATCCCTACCTCGGCTTCAAGAACAACGCCCGCGAGGCTATCGAGTTCTACCACTCGGTTTTCGGCGGCGAACTCACGATAAGTACCTTCGGCGACCTGCATGCCAGCCAGGACCCGGCCGAGGAGAACCTCGTGATGCACTCGATGCTGGTCACGCCGAACGGCCTGACGATCATGGCCTCGGACACGCCCGATCGCATGGAGTACCGCCCGGGAACCAACATCACCGTATCCCTGAGCGGCGAGAGCGACGACGAGGCCGCGCTCCAGGGCTACTGGGCGAAACTCATGGCCGGTGGCAGCGAGAGCATGCCGCTGTCGAAGGCGGTCTGGGGTGACTCATTCGGAATGGGCACCGACCGGTTCGGAATCGGCTGGCTGGTAAATATCGCCGCTGCGGCAAGCTGAGCACGCCATTCAGAATTGAGTGTTTAGACTCTCAACTCGTCCCTCTCCTGAACTGGAGCCTGTCGCACGAGTAGGTAGTCGCGTGAGCAACGAGCTGAGGTCGAGTCGCCGCACGAGTCGGCGAGCGCCGGTGATGCGCCACGGCAGGCTGCGCCGCGGCGGCCCGCTGCCCGGCCTCCTGATGTACGCGGGAGTCGTCGTCGCGGTACTCGTGGTCAGCGTTGCCTCCGTCGGCGGCATCGCGGTCTGGCAGACCGTATCGAGCATCAAGCCGGGCATCCACCTGGCGCACGTTCGCGGAACCAATGAGCCGGTGCCGCAGGTGGGCGCCATCGACGGGGCCGTCAACGTGCTGCTCACGGGTTCCGACACCCGGGCCGGACAGGGCGGCGAGTTCAGCGACCGCGCGGATCTCGAGGCGAGCTCGGGCGCCGGCAACAACGACGTCACGATGGTGCTGCACATCTCGGCCGACCACCAGCACGCGACCGTCGTCAGCATTCCGCGCGACCTGTTGGTCAGCATCCCCGCCTGCCCCCGCAGCAACGGCAGCCTGATGCCGACCGCAACGCTTGCGATGTTCAACACCACGCTGTCGCGGGGCGGCCTTTCGTGCACCGTCCTCACCGCCGAGAAGCTCACGGGGCTTGACATCCAGTACGCGGCCGAGATCAGCTTCGACGGGGTAATCGACATGTCGAACGCGGTCGGCGGCGTGACGGTGTGCCTCGCCACCAACCTCAATGACCCGTACGTCGGGCTCGACCTGAGCGCGGGCGAGCAGACTATCGAGGGCGCCCAGGCCCTGGCGTTCCTGCGCAGCCGCCATGGCGTCGGGGATGGCAGCGACCTCGGGCGCATCAGCGACCAGCAGCTGTTCCTGTCAGCCCTGATGCGCAAGATCAGCAGCGCCGGCGTGCTCGGCAACCCGCTCACGCTCTACCAGCTGGCGAACGCCGCAGTACACAATATGCAGCTGTCAGACACGCTCACCGCACCCACGACCATGGTCGCGATTGCCGTCGCATTCAAGAGCATCAGCCTGAACAACATCGTGTTCGTCGAGTACCCGACCAAGTCGAACCCCGCCTACCCCGGCCGCGTCGTACCCGAGCAACCGGCCGACAGCATTCTGAACACGGCGCTCGACAACGACCAGTCGGTGGTGCTCTCGGGCAAGCTCGGTCGGGCAACCGTCGCGGGGCCGACCCTCACCACCGCGCCGACCGGGACTGCCACCAGTACACCCACCGCCACGGCGACGGATGCGTCGAACGCCGTCGCCCTGCCAGCCGATGTGACCGGCCAGACCGCCGCGCAGTCGACCTGCGCGCGGGGCTATCGGCCCTAAGTTGCGGTTCGGAGCCGCCCGCCTAGAGTGACAAGCCGTTCTCGAGCTGGGCCATCGCGTCATCCATAAGGGCTGCGTAGTCCGCATCCGGATCGACGGTGAGCGCTGCAAGCACCGCCATGCTCGCCCCGATCACCGCACCGGCGACGGTTCGCACAGCGAAGTCGTCCGACTCCCTGCCGGCGCGGGCGGCTATGGCGTCGGCGAGGACGTCCATAGTCGTCGAAAACTGCTCGAAGACTGCCGCGCGCAGCGCGGGGACTCCCTGTACAAGCGACATTCGCTCGTGCTGCTCGGAACGCTGCTGCTCCGTCATTCCGGCGAATAGCGAGCGGAAGGCGTTGCGCAGGGCAGCCATCACACCGAGTCCGTGGGGCTGGGCGGCGAAGGCGGCGAGGATCACCGGGTCGAGGTCATCAGTCAGCACCAGCGATTCCTTGGTGGGGAAATACCGGAAGAACGTGCTCTCCGAGACATCCACGCCCCGGATGATCTGGTCGACCGTTGTCGCCGCGTAGCCCTGCGACGCGAACAGCTCGAGAGCGTGCGTCTGGATCGCGTTGCGGGTCTGCGCCTTTTTGCGCTCGCGCAGTCCCGGAGTCGAATCAGGAGGCGTTTGCGGCAACTGGGATCTCTGTTGGGGACTGCGCGATCGAACGGGGAAGAAATACAAGGGCAACGATACAACCGAGCGCCGCAATGCCGACCGTGAGCGCGAGCGCCGCCGCTTCGCCTGCGACGAACGAAGTGCGCACCGAGTCGAGCAAACCGGGCGAGACGGTCGCGACCGCGACACCGGCGAAGACGCTGTGTTTCACCTGCTCGGCGATCGGGGTGGGCAGACCGCGCAGTTGCAGATGAGACTGGTAGACGACACTGAGCACGCTACCGAGCACCGCCGATCCGAGTGGGGCACCGGCCTTCTGGATGACCTGTACGACTGCCGAGCCGATGCCGCTGTTCTCGGGTGCGAGATTCGACAGCGCGGCCGAGGTGCAGGTTGCCAGCGCAACCCCGACCCCGGCCCCGACCACGGCCATCCACACCGCGACGAACCAGACCGGCGACGAGACGGTGGACGTCGCGCCGATGCCGGACCCGATGCCGATGGCCAGGAATCCGACCGCCGCGGCCAGTTTGCTGCCGAGCACTCGCGCCACGCGGCTCGCCGGAACAGCCCCCAGAATGAGGCCGCCGATCAGCGGGAGCAGGCGCAACCCCGATGTCTGAGCGTCGTCGCCCTGAACGGCCTGGAAGTACTGGGGCATCGTGAAGATCGTGCCGATCAGGCTCAGGCTCACCACCCCGCCGAGGATGGCTCCCCAGGTGAAAGAAGGCAACGAGAAGAGCGCGACATCGAGCAGCGGATGCCCGTCCGCGCGCCGTGCCAGATGGCGCTGCCAGAGGAAAAAGACGATGAGCACCCCGAGGCCTGCCGCGATCAACACGAGGGCGCCGAGATTGCCCCAGCCGCTTTCTCCCGCCTGTACGAACCCGGCGGTCACCGCGACGAGGCCGACGACCGAGGTGATGATCCCGATCACATCGACCGGAGGGCGGCTTTCGCTACGCGACTCGGGAACGAGTGCGACACCGACAACCAGCCCCAGGACAACCAGGGGCACGTTCACGAGGAAGAGCCAGCCCCACCAGAAGTGGCTGAGCATCCATCCGCCCAGGATGGGTCCGAGCGGTAGTGCGACGAAGTTGGAGGCCGCGAACACTCCGATGGCCCGCGGACGCTCGTCCTGCGAGAACAGCACGGTGAGGGCCGACGTCGCCATCACGGTGACTCCGGCCCCGGCCATGCCGAGCAGGATCCGGGCCGCAATGAACTCGGCGGCGGTCGTCGACAGCGCGCACCACGCCGAGCCCACACCGAACAGCGCGAGGGCGACGAGCAGTGTCTTCTTGCGCCCAAGTCGGTCCCCGATCAGGCCAGCCGGAAGCACAGCCGCCGCGAGAACGACGAGGTACGAGGCCGAGAACCATTCGAGATCCGATTCGGTCGCGTGCAGCTTCGTCGCGAGTGTCGGCAGCGCGACGCTCAGGATCGTGCCGTCGAATCCGACGGCGAGCACGGCAAGGCTCACCGCGGCGAGCGCGAACCAGCGCCGCGAGGAGAGCGGGTTTGTGGTGGTGACCATGAAATGATGGTAACCCCCATTTCATGGTAGCCGCCAGTTAACTTCGAGACCGTTACAGCCACCCACGGTCGTCCGCCGTACGCAGTGCCTCCAGGCGATTCTGGGCCGACGTCTTCGACATCGCCGACGAGAGGTAGTTGCGCACCGTACCCTCGGACAGGTAGAGCTTGCTCGCGATCTCCGCGACGGGTGCGCCGGAGCGGGCCGCGATCAGAACGTCCCGCTCGCGCGCTGTCAGCGGAGACTCACCCGCTGCGAGCGTCGCCGCGGCAAGGGCCGGATCGATGACATGCTCGCCGGCGTACACGCGGCGAACCGCATCCGCCAGGGCTTCCGCGGGAGCATCCTTGACGACGAATCCCGCCGCACCCGCCTCCATGGCGCGGCGCAGGTAGCCGGCGCGGCCGAACGTGGTCAGGATCACGACGCGGCAGTCCGGAACCTGCACAGCCAGCACCGCCGCGGCCGCCAGCCCGTCGAGACCGGGCATCTCGATGTCGAGCAGAGCGACGTCCGGCCGCGAATCGCGCGCGGCCGCCACCACCTCGTCCCCGCGGCCGACGGATGCGACGACGCTGAAATCATCCTGCAACTCCAGCAGCGCTCGAAGGGCGTCGCGAACCAGTGCCTGGTCATCGGCCAGCAGCAGTCGAATAGTCATGCCGCGCCCAACCCGTCGAAGGCTACCCGCAGCCGCCATCCGGTCGGCTCGATCGGGCCGGCGACGAACGAGGCGCCCGCATCCCGCGCGCGCTCGCGCAGGCCCGAGAGGCCGTTGCCCTCAGCACCGGCGGTCGGAGTGCCGTTATCGTCGATCTCGACCGCGGTCGCCGAGACCGCGATCGTGCAACGGCTGGCGTGAGCGTGGCGCACGATGTTCGTCACTCCCTCGCGCACAACCCAGCCGAACAACTCCTGCGCCGAGCCGTCGAGAGGTTCGGCGGCGGTCGGCACGTCGACCGCTACCCCGGCTGCGCGGAGCAACTCGCGGGCCCGGGCAAGCTCTCCGGCAAGGGTGACCTCGTGATAGCCCGACACTGCCGCACGCACATCGGCGAGCGCCTGCCGCGACAACTGCTCTACCTCGGCGATCTCTTTGAGGGCCGGCGAGTTCTCTCTCGCGGCCAGCTGCCTCGCCAGGTTGCTCTTCACGGTGATCGCCGTGAGGGAGTGACCCACTAGATCGTGCAGGTCGCGCGCGATGCGGTTGCGCTCGGCCTCGGACGCCAGGCGCGCCACCTCGGCGCGCGCCTCGATGAGAGTCTGGTTCGAGCGTGCGATTTCCGCGAACGCGTACCAGAGCAGGCTGGTGAAGACGATCATCACCGCCTGGATCCAGCCGGGACCGCTGTGCCAGGCCGGCACCAGGGGTGGCAGCACGATACAGGCGACGGCGGCCAGTAAGACCAGCGGCAGAACGCGCGTCCGCAACGGAAGCACGGTGATCGAGACGATCACGGCCAGAAGATAGAACGCGTCGACGTGGGCAAACCACAGCTCGCACACGAAGATCACGGCCAAGACGCCGAGCAGGATCGACAGCCACAGCAACGACCGTCTCGCGATCGCGAACGTCGTGATCGCATAGCACCCGGCGAACAGGGCGACCAGAAGGTAGCCGGCTAGCGCAGCGGTGCCGGTGGAGTAGCCCTGGACGCTTGCCGCGGTGATCACCGGATAGACCAGCATCCCCGTCGCGAGCACGCTGCGTCGCCAGCCGTTCGCCCACGGTTGCTGCTGGGTGGCGGCTCGTGCGGATGCGGGAGACTCGGCCATCACCGGCACGTTATCACCGTCGGCCACAGGCTAGTTGCCGGCGAAGAAGCGGCGCAGGCCACGTCCGTTCACCAGGATGACGACGGCCAGCAGGAGCGCACCGCATACGCCCTGCTCGAGTTTCATCCAGACCGGGAAGGTGCCCGGCAGGGCGATGATCAGGATGATCGCCACAAGCATGATGGCGGAGATCAGCCGCACCCGAAGGAACGCTCGGGGGGCTCCACCGCGAGCGCGGCGGGCGAAGACGAACAAGAGGGCTGCGCTCGCCACCACGATGCTGCCGCGGATCCAGACTGCGATGTTCACGATCGCCGGATTGCCGCGCAGCAGGACGATGGCGCCGAACGTGAGCACGCTGATCGCAAGGTAGGCGCCGATGAGCGTAGTCAGGGTTCGAAGCGCCGCGTGGCTCCGGGCGAGGTGGTCGGTGGACGAGGCGAACTCTGAGTCGGAGATTGTCATGTCTCCACGATCGCTGGGCGCCCGCATGCCCGGTAGTGACATCGCACACCGGCCGGATGTGACATTTGTCACTTCTGCGACAGGTCGGAGCCAGCGTCGGCGGCCGCCCGTAGCGTGGACTTCATGTCGCAACCCGAGCCCTTTTCACTGCTGACGCCGGCCGGTGCCATGGATGACCTGCGCGCTCGGGTGCGCGCCACGCGCTGGCCGGATGCACCTGAGGATGCGGGCTGGTCGCTCGGCACCGACGTGCACTATCTGCGTGAGCTGGCCGCATACTGGGCCGACGGTTTCGATTGGCTGGTGCAGCAGCGCGCGCTCGCCACGCTGCCGCACTTCCGGATAAAGCTGGGTGGTCTCGGCGTGCATTTCGTTCACGCGAAGGCCGTGGGCCGGGTCGGGCCGGTACTCCCGCTCGTGCTGAGCCATGGCTGGCCGGACTCGTTCTGGAGATACAGCAAAGTGATTCCGCTTCTCACCGACCCGGCATCGCATGGAGCCGATCCGACGGACGCGTTCGACGTGGTCGTTCCGGACATGCCCGGCTACGGGTATTCCGACATACCGGCCGGTGCCGCGTTGGATTCGATCGCCGTGGCGGGGCTGTGGGCCGAGCTCATGCGCGAACTCGGCTACGACCGTTTTGCCGCCGCCGGCGGCGACATCGGCAGCCACGTGAGCCGCTACCTCGCCCTCGATTTTCCCGACCGGGTGATCGCGGTGCATCGCACCGATGCGGGCATCCCCGCAGCAGCAGACCCCGCGGCCCTCTCGCCCGAGGAGCGCGACTGGGTCGCCGAATTCGGGAGATGGGGCGCGACGGAGGGCGCCTACGCGGCGATGCACCGCACGAAGCCGCAGACGGCATCCTTCGGGCTCACCGACTCCCCCGTCGGACTGGCCGCCTGGATCGTCGAGAAGCTGCGCAGCTGGAGCGACTGCGGCGGTGATATCGAGACCGTCTTCACGAAAGACGAGATTCTGACCAACGTCACCCTGTACTGGCTCACCGGCACGATCGGCTCGTCGATGCGCATGTACAACGCCAACGCTGCGATCCTGCCCGCGCAACTGGCCCGGCGCGTCGAGGTCCCGTCGGGTTTCGCGCTGTTTCCCGGCGACATCTTCCTGCCGCCTCGAGCGTGGCTGGATCGAACGGCGAACACTGTCAGCGTGACGCAGCCGCCGAAGGGTGGCCATTTCGCGCCATTCGAACAGCCCGAGCTGTACGCGCAACAACTGCGCGATTTCTTCCGTCCGTTCCGGCACACCATGTAGCCGGGTGTTCGTCATCCACTGCGGATGCGTGGATGCGAGTCCGGTTCGTCAGCCGGTTCGATCAGCGCCTCCAGGCTCGCGAGCGGAAGTACATTCAGCGGCTGGCTCGCAAGCCCCGCAGGTAGAGCCGAATCGAGAGGATCGAGATCGCCAGGATCAGGGCGCTGACGACAACGACGATCGCGATCGCGACGGCTTGCCAGCCGGCGAACGGCGCCTTGCTGAACCACACGATCAGGTAGGCGCCCACGAACGCTGACGGGAACGCGAACGACCAGAATCCGAGCGTGAACGCCAGGCGAACGTACCGGGGCAAAAACGCGACCTGCACGGCCACGAAAAGCACCGCGAGACCGAGCAGGCCCTGCTGGACGACATCCACCCTGCCGCCGTCATACGCGAACCACGACAAACCAGCGACGGCGGGCGGCGCCATCATGATCGCCATCGTCGGCACCAGCGGCCCGGGCAGAGGTGCTCGGAAGGCGAGGCGGGCTGTGATCAGTACGAACATCACCAGCCAGAAGAACCCGCCCACCGCGAACGCCGCTGTCGCGAGTACGTGGGCGCCGATGACGCTGGCCGCACCGCCGGCGACAAAGCTCGCGGCGACGGTCGGCAGAAAATAGGCACCGTGCACCGAGTCGAGCGTCATTTCGCCGCGTAGCAGGTACGCCACCAGCCAGGCCGCGAACAGTCCCGCAAGGGCGATCGAGACGATGACCAGGATGTCTCCCCCCAGCGCCCAGAACGAGTGCAGGTTGATGCCGAGCAGCATCCCGATGATGGGCAGGATTGCCGCGGTGGGACCCTGAACAGGATGCACCAGCTGCGACGAGAAGGTCGCCTCGCTGCGCACACCCCGCACGCTGTGCGCCACGATCGTCAGCACCGTCGCGACTGCGGCGAGAATCCAGAACGCCTCGCCCACCGCAACGGGCAGGCCAATTGCTGCTCCTGCGTCGCTCCAGAGCTCGGCAAGGCCGGTAAGGCCGAGCGGAATCGCGAACGTATTGAGAGGGAAGCGGGCGGCCGGTGAGTTGGTCATGCAGGAAGACTAATGCTTTATCCCACGTTTGTCCATTAGTGCGCTACAGTGTCGATATGACGTTCACCGTTGACGCTCGCGCCGTCCAGGCCGCCGGCTTGACACTCGTTGGCGAGCCGGTCGCGATAGACCTGGTCAACACCGAGAAGCTGGCCACGAATCCACCGGTAGAACTGCTTCCCGACGACGAAGCGAATCGCGCATTCTGGGCTCTCCAGGCCGGTCGCCTGCAAATCCCTTCCGAGCTGCCTTCCCTCGAGCGAGTGAGATCGCTGCGCTTGGCGATCCGATCCCTGCTCGAGAGCCGGTTGTCGAAACTCCCCGCACAGCCGTCGGCGATCCACTCCCTGAACAACGTCGCCTCCGCCGCTCCGGCCAGCCCGCAGCTGAACGGCGACTGGACGGCTGGTGCAGACTGGCAGGCACCAGACGGCGCGACCGCACTTCTTGGCGCGGTCGCCCGGTCCGCCATCGATGCGCTGACGGGGCCCGGCGCCGACCGGCTGCACCGCTGCGCCGCCGACGACTGCAGCATGATCTTCGTCGCAACCAACGCCAAGCGCCAATGGTGCACGGCGGCGGGATGCGGCAATCGCCAGCGCGTCGCCCGGCACGCAAGCCGGAAGCGCCAGGCCGCGGCACTCGTCACCGCGTGAGTGAAGGTCCCCGCAATTCCGCTAACGCAGAGGCCCCGGTCGGCGGCCGGGAGTGGACGATACGCGAAGGCTTCCGCGCGGTCGTTACGCTGGTCGGGTGACAGCGACACACGCGGATGACCCCCTGCAGCTTCCCGACGGAGCCACCCTTCGCCGTGCCCAGCCGGGTGACGAGGCGGGCATCCTCGCCTGCGTGCACCTTCTGGCCGAGTACGAACACGAACCAGACGCGGTGCAGACCACCGAAGCAGGGCTGCGTGAGACGCTGTTCGGCCCGTCGCCATCGGTCTTCGCGCATGTAGTCGAGAAGGCCGGAGCCATCGTGGGTATCGCCGTCTGGTTTCTGAACTACTCGACCTGGACGGGCACCAACGGCATCTACCTCGAGGACCTCTTCGTGCAGGAGACCCACCGCAAGGGCGGGTATGGGCGAGCGCTGCTGCAACGCCTCGCGGCGATCGCCGTCGCCCACGGGTACCAGCGCTTCGAGTGGTCCGTGCTGGAATGGAACGAGCCCTCGATCCGCTTCTATCGCGCGATCGGCGCGGTCGGCATGGACGACTGGCGCATCCAGCGGGTCACCGGGGACGCCCTGCGCGACCTGGCCGGCTAGGCGCGGCCGACGGGACCGATCTCGCGCGCGGCCCAGTCACCGAACGACGTCGCCGGTCGGCCGAGCACCCGCTGAACGCCGTCGCTGATTCGTTCGTCGGACGCGCTGCGGATACCGTCGAGCATCGCCATCCGCCAGGTGATGTACAGCTCGGGAGTGTTCGCCGCACGCAGGCGCGCGACATGCTCGTCGTGCGTCTCGTCCACGAAGACCGCGGGCACGCCATGGTCGGTCAGGACGCTGGCGGCCTCCTCGAATGTAATGGCCTGCGGTCCCGACAGCTCGATCACCTCACCGTCCGCCCCAGCGAGCAGCACTGCCGCTGCCACCTCCGCGATGTCCAGGGCGTCGATGAACGGTTCGGCAGATGTTCCCACCGCCGCGATGACGGCGCCGTCGACGGGCACGAACATCGCCTCCGTGAAGTTCTGCGCGAAGTGCGACGGCCGGAGGATCGTCCAGGGCACCGGGCCTTGCTGCACCGTGACCTCGACCTTTGCCACCACCCCGTCGGGAAGAAACTCGACACCACGGGCCGACAGCAGCACGATGCGGCGCACCCCGGCATCCGACGCTGCCGACAGGAATCGCCCCAGCAGCGGTGTCCAGTCCGATGCCGAGCCGGGCCCCACGACGAAGACGCCCTCGACGTCGGCCAGCGCCGGCCCGTACGTGGCGGGGTCGTTCCAGTCGAATCGCACGTCGCCGCTCGACCGGCTGGCGACCCGCGCGTCGCCACCATTGGCGCGGACCAGTTCGGCCACGCGTCGGCCGACCTTGCCCGTGCCGCCCAGAATCAGAAACGTTCGCATGCCGGTTTGCTCCTCGTCACAGGACTACGTGCTGCCACGGTAGCAGGCGACGTTAGGCCGCCAGACTGACCCCGCCCAGCGAGATCGCGCGCGTAGCTGGGGTTGTCTCGTGCAGGCGTCGCGCCACTGCGATCGTCAGGTCGAGCAGCGGTGTGTCGAGCGACCCACCGATCGCGGCGAGGATCTCGCTGGATGGCTCCTTGTGGCCGCGCTCGATCTCCGAAAGGTACTGCGGTGACACTCCTGCGCGATGCGCGACCTCGAACAGCGTCTCGCCCCGCGCGTGACGGATGTCGCGCAACTGTTCGCCGACGAGCTGCCGCCACAGCGGTTCCTTGCGGGCCGGGCGAGGATCAGTGGATGGGTGCCCGGCACTCGGGTCGCGGAGGTCTTGGCTCATCGACCCAGTCAACCCGCCCAGCGGCGTGCAACGCAGCCGGTTCCGCTCACAGCAGAGCGTCGCACTCACGCTGGGCTACGCGACCAGCGCCGCCAGCTGCTCGACCACGAGATCGGGTCGCGAGATGAACGGGTGGTGACCGGTCGGCACCTCCACAGCACGAGTCGCCCGTGCAGCGTGGAAGCGCTGCAGCTCGAGGGACGTGCTGCGGTCCTGGTCGCACACGATGTAGGTGGAGTCGACCCCCTGCCAGCCTGCCGCGGTGGTCGGCGTCACGAACGCTCCCGCGGCCTGAGGCGTGAGCCGCTCGTAGGCCTGGCGCTGGGTATCCTCATCTGCATCCTGCAGAAACCGTGCACCGAATGATGCGACGTCGTAGCCGGCGAGCGCCAGCGTGCCGTCGCCGCTGTCGCCGATGGAGACCGGATCGGCCTCGCCGCTGCCGATCGAGGCCTGCGACTGCCCGGGCTCGGGCAGGTACGACGAGATGTAGAGCAGGTGCGCGACCGACGGATGCCCGCCCGCTTGCGCGATGACGGTGCCGCCGTAGGAATGCCCCACGATGATCGCGGCGTCGACGTCGTCGAGTTCGCGGCGAAGTGCCTCGGCATCGGCCATGAGACCGCCTGCAACCTCGTCGGGCGTGGTCTCGCCGCACGAGGGCAGTGCCAGCGACCGGCTTCTGATCCCGGTGTTTTCGAGCAGCAGCTCGGCGGCCCGATGCCACCACCACCGTCCGTCTCGAACCAGGGCGCCGTGCACGAAGATGAGTTCCATCTGCCAACGGTACGTCTGCCACGGCGATCCGCCTGCGCAATCAGCGCAGGGCAGACAGGCGTTCGCCGAGTAGGCCTTGTGCGTATCAAGCGGCGAGATGGAAGGTGGCGGCGAAACGGTCGAGCAGGTCACCACTGCCGCGCAGCACCTCGACGACCCCGGTAGCGATCGCGCGGTCGGGGGCGAGGTCGCCGGAGAGCAGCCGATGGATGCCCGGCCCAGCCGCGAACGCGAGATCGACGGGCCCGTCGCCCCGCGACACGTCGAGGGCCGAACCATCGACCCGAATGAGCAGCCCTGCCGTGCCGAACCGTGCTCCATACGCCGTCGCAGGCAAAGCTGCCGCGACCTGGGGACGGAACGCCGTGCGCAGGTCGATGGTCATCGAGTCGGAGGTGATGATCTGCTCCTGCCTGGGCTCGCCCAGCGCCTTGAATCCCCAAGCGCCGAGCGCGAGCACGACCGGCTCAAGCTCGCGACCATACGGTGTCAACTCGTACACGATCACGCGCGAGTGCGGCACTCGCCGCAGCACACCTTCCGCCTGCAGTTCCTTGAGTCGCACCGCCAGGATGTTGCTCGGGATGCGAGGCAGACTGGCCGCGAGCTCCCCGTAGCGACGCGGTCCGACCAGCAGGTCGCGCACGATGAGCAGTGCCCAGCGCTCGCCCACCACCTCCATGGCGCGCGTGACGCCCGAGAACTGGCCGTAATCGCGTGACGCCATCGACCTCAGGCCTGCTGGTTCGCGAAAGCCTCGGGGCCCTGCTCGGCCGCGACGGGATCCATATAGCCGAACTCGAGCAGGTTGCCGTCAGGATCGGCGAGCTGCCGCTGGTACATGAAGCCGTAGTCGGAGGCGGGATGGGCCTCCGAGCCACCCGCTGCCAGCCCGGCCGTGACCGCCGTATCGACATCCTCCCTGCTGTCGAGGAAGATCGCCGTCGCCACCGAAGGGTTGACTGCGGGATCGCCGATCGGCAGGTCCGTGAACGTCTGGAAGTACTCGCGCACCAGGATCATGAAGTAGTTGTGGCCGTCATCCACGACGACACAGGCCGCGTTGTGGTCGGTGAAGAGCGGGTTGATGGTGAATCCGAGCGAGGTGTAGAACGTCTTCGCGCGTTCCAGGTCGGTTACCGGCAGATTGACGAACATCTGGGCCATGGTGGGTTCCTTTCGATAGTTGGATTTGTGGGAGAGCGAGCGGATCGCTGGCGCTACCCGACGCGGTAGTTCAGCAGCAGGTATCCGACCGGTGAGACCTGCCCGTGGGTAAGGGTGAGGCCGATCTGCGGCAGCCCGTCGAGGAGCCGTCGTCCGACGCTGTGTATTGTGGGTGCGATCACGACCCGGAGTTCATCGACGACACCAGCGGCCAGCAGCGCTTGCGCGACCGAGATGCTGGCGTGAACGCCGATGTCACCTCCGCCCTGGGACTTGAGGGCTCGCACGAATTCGACCAGTCCGCCCTCGATGACACTCGAGTTCGCCCAGTCGGGATCGAGTGGCGTCGAGGTCGCCACATATTTGGGAACCGTGTTGATGAAGCTCGCGAACGGCTCGATCTCGCTGGTCTGCCAGAATCCGGCCCATTCGTCGTAGCTGCGCCGACCCAGGATGACCGCATCCTGCGACCCGATTACTGCGGCCAGGTTGGCGTCCATGGCGTCGTCCCAGTCGGTGATGAAGTCGTCGCACTTTTCTGCGACGCCGTCGAGGGACAACAACTCGTACACCACGACTTTTCGATCCGCGCCCATGGCCTTCGCCTCTCACCGCCACCGATCCTCCGGTGGATGACGTTGATACTTGCAAAAAACAAGTACGTCGTCAATACCCCCAGCTGCACAAGTCATCCTCAGGAAGGATTGCTGTAACCCCCACAGGTGGAAACATGGTGGCACGGCACGGCGCGTGCCCTCGAGCACCGGCCGACCTCAGGAGCTACCCGACGTGACTGCCAGCTCCACGCAGCGACAAGGGACGAGCATCCTGACGGTCGTATTTTTCGCCGTCTACGCCGTGCTGCTGGCGTGCCTGGTTCTCTTCAAGTTTCCGTTCCGGTACCAGCTCGACAGCAGCGGACGAGACCTGAACCTCATCCCGTTCGCGGGGGCATTCGCCGACTCGCGACTCGGCATCGGTGAGGTCGTCGACAACGTCCTGGTCTTCCTTCCCCTGGGTCTCTACCTCTCGATGTTACGAACCCGATGGTCGACGGTGCGGCGAATCCTCGCCGTCGTCGGCACCAGCGTCGCCTTCGAGGTGATCCAATACGTCTTCGGGATCGGGCGATCCGACATCACCGACGTGATCACCAACACGCTCGGAGGCGCGATCGGAATTGGCATCTACGCCGTGGCACGGCGCATGCTCGGGATCCGCACCAACCGCGTGCTCACGGTCGTCGAACTCATCGCCACCGTGGTCATCCTGCTCTTCGTCGGGTTCCTGGCACTGCACAGCAAGTAGCCGGAGCCGCGACAGTTTCGACGGTCACCGGCGCGGTCCCGGGACTATCGCCATGAGCTCAGGCGCAGTACGGTGACCGAATGAGCGGCCGAACAGTGCGGGACAACTGGAACCACGGCGAGGCCTACGAGCTCTTTATCGGCCGGTGGAGCAGCCTCGTCGCCGACAGGTTCCTCGACTGGCTGGCGTTTCCCGCGGGACTGCGCTGGGTGGATGTCGGGTGCGGCACCGGCGCTCTCTCCGAGGCGATCCTCGACACCCGGGACCCCACCGCGCTCGACGGGGTGGAACCGTCGGCCGGGTTCGTTCGGGCGGCAGCGCACCGTCTCGGTGATCGGGCGACAGTGCACCAGGCTCCTGCGGAAGCGCTCCCCCTACCCGACGGCTGCGCAGATGTCGTCGTGTCGGGGCTGGTGCTCAACTTCATCTCCGACCTGCCCCTGGCGCTTGCCGAGATGAAGCGCGTCGCACAGGGCGGCGTCGTCGCAGCGTACGTCTGGGACTACGGCGGGGGCATGGACATGCTGCGACTGTTCTGGGAAGCGGCCGACGATGTGGACCCGGCCGGGATCATGGATGAGGGCAGGCGATTCCCGCTCTGCCGACCCGACGCGCTGGCGTCGGCCTTCGCCGCTGCAGGTCTGCGCGACTCCGAGGTCGTGGCGCTGGACGTCCCCACCCCGTTTGCGGATTTCGACGCGCTGTGGACCCCATTCACCGGCGGGCAGGGCGCAGGACCCAGCTACCTGGTGTCGCTCGATGCGCCCACGCAGGCCGCGCTGAAGGAAAGCCTGCGCGAACGGGTTCCCACCAACTCCGACGGGTCGATATCGCTGACCGCCCGGGCCTGGGCTATCCGGGCATCCGCCTGACCACGCAGCGCGCTCGAAGGTCAGCTGCGTATTCGGTCGGGGCCGCGAAAGTCGGCCAGGCGCTCCACCTGGCGGTCGTGCACTCCGGCCACCCAGCCCCATCCGGGCTTCGCCGACGGGCCCGAGCGCTCATCCCCGGGCTCCCGGCCCTCACGCAGGGCCTCCACGTAAGCGCGATCCTGGTCGATGCGCTCGCGCAGTTGCCGCGCATCGCCGACGGAGCCGTGACCGGGGATGACGACGTCGACGTCCCCGCCAGTTCGTCGAACACCCGAAGGGCCGCGAGGTAGTCCCCGATCGGGTCGACGGTGCCGTCCAGGTCGAGCATCGGCACCAGTACGTCCGAGAGCATGTCGCCCGAGACCAGGACTCGGGGCTTCTCGATCACCAAAGCGGCATGGCCCGGCGCATGCGCCCGGTGCTCGACGATACGAGCGCGAGGACCATCCCAGGGGACCTCCGATGCGCCGTCCGGCAGGCCCGCGATGTCGCCCAGCAGTTCGAGCGGCACCCCCTCGGGAATGCCGACGGCTTTCGCGACTACCTCGATGCCGCGAGCCAGCCGGTCTCGTGCGGTACTCGCACCGAGCGCGGTCGCGTAACGCGGAACCTCGCCGAACGAGTCACGCCAGAGCATGTGGTCCCAGTGCGGATGCGTCGAAAAGCCAGCCAGCACGGGCCTGCCGAGGCCAACAAGATCGTGCGCCAGGTCGTCGAGCTCGTCAGCCCGGATGCCCGGGTCGATCAGCAGCACACCCGATGGTCCGTGAACGACCACGGCGTTGCTCTGCACGAATTCGCTCTCGTGCACCAGCACGCCCTCTGCGACCTGTCTCAGCACGCCTCCAACGCTACTGCGCGTCCATGTTGGGTGCCTTGCCGGCCTGTGCGACGTGCTGCAAGACTTGCCCCGTGTTCTCCCAGCAACTCAGCCCGACCGCCGAACTTCGAACGATCGAACCGTGGCAGGCCGAGGAGTTCGCGGCGCACCTCGACCGAGCACGCGAGCACATCCGGCCCTGGGTCTCCCCCGCGTTCGTCACCGACACGGTCGACGAGGCCCGCGCGACGCTCGAGCGATACGCCGACGGAGCGGCCCACGATGGCCGGCGCATCTATGGCATCTGGCGCGAGGGTGTGCTAGTCGGCGGCGTGATGTTCACCACCTTCAACGCTGCGACGGGAGTGTGCGAGCTCGGCTGCTGGCTCGAGCCGGCAGCGGAGGGCGGAGGGTTGGTGAGCGCTGCCTGCAGGATCCTGCTCGACTGGGCGTTTGCGGTTCGCGGCATTCACCGCGCCGAGTGGCACTGCCGGGCCGACAACGAGCGCAGCGCGGCCGCCGCGCGGCGGCTCGGAATGACGTTCGAAGCCGAGCTGCGGGAATCCTGGAAGGTCGGTGACACCTGGTACGGAACTCAGATCTGGTCGCTGCTCAGCACGGACTAGGCGCAGCGCGAGCGTCCGCCGCCCAGAGTGCCGCCCATGACAGGACGACGTCCATCCGCCGAAGGACTGTAGCGCCTTAGCCTCGGGTCGACCGATCGTGCACGGTCACGAGGTAGCCGTCGAGATCCTGGAATACGAACGTGGTGCCGAACGGCCCGTCGAACGGCGCCTGGACCACGACCGCACCCGCCGCAGCGACGGTGGCGTGCAGCGCCACCGCCTCGGGGTCGTGCAGCCACAGGGCAACCCCGAGACCGAGGGGGCCCGCGTCGAGATCGACACCTGGTGCCGGGTCACGAACCGCAAAAGTCGGCTGGGTGTCGAAGACGACCGCGTGCGGGGGCGAGAACGGGGCACGGGTGAGTCCGACGACCTCCTCGTAGAACGTCGCCGCCTTCTCGAGATCGCGTACTTGCAGGGCAATGAAATCCGGGCCGGTCACACTCATGCTGTTTCTCCAATATGTCAGTATCCTTACATCCAGTCTATGTGAGGATACTGACATGAGCAATGATTCGCCGCAGATCGGATACGCGCTGAAACAGGCGCAGTCGCTTCTCCACCTCCGGATGGACGAAGCGCTGAGGCCGCTCCAGCTCACGGTGTCGCACTATTCGTGCCTGTTCCGACTGCGCCTCGAGCCCGGGATTTCGGCGGCCGCACTGGCCCGGCGCACATTCGTGACCCGCCAATCGATGAATGTGATGCTGCAGCAGTTGATCGACCGCGGCCTGGTCGCGCGGCCGGCCCAGGCCGACAGCGGACGCGCGCTGCCCTCCGCCCTGACGCCGGCCGGCACCAGGGCGCTCGACGCGGCCCAAGTGCTGGTGGACAGGGTGGAGCAGCGAATGCTGGCGGGCCTTACGGCGCCTCAGGGCGCCGCGCTCGCCCGCGCGCTGGCTACCTGCGTGAGTTCGCTCTCCGAGTGACCCAGGCGACCGATCGCTAGCGTCGAAGTGTCGTCAAGTAAGCGATCGCCATGTCGAGCGCGGTGGCCACCGCTGCCGCGTCACGCCTGGTCTGGCTCAACAGCAGTCCGCCCTGCACGCTCGCGAGGATGCTCACCGCCAGCGACTCGGCATCGATGTCGACTCGCAGCTCGCCGTGATCGCGCATCGTCTCGAGCCCAACCCGAAGCAATCGTTCCCACTCGGCGAACGACCGCGCGAGTGCGGCCCGAGCCAGCGGATCCGACTCGGCCAGCCCGCCCACCAGCGATCCGAGCGGGCATCCGCCGATGCAGTGCCGCTGCTCGATCGACTCGACGATCAGGTTGCGCCATTCCTGCAGCGCCTCGAAGCTGTCGAGCCGCTCGAGCACCGGACGGTGCGCGCCAAGCACGGCCTCGGTCTGGTGGTCGATGACGGCGAGAATCAGAGCGCTCTTGTCTTCGAAGTAGTGATAAAGCTGCGAAGCGCTCACGTGCGCTGCGTCCTGGATGTCTTCGAGCTTCGCGGCGTCAACGCCCTGCTCGAGGATCAGGATGCTCGCCGCATCCACAATCCTCTCGCGGGTTGCGCGACCTTTGGCGGTGAAGGTGCGAACGGCGGGGCTCGTGGTGCTCGAAATGGCCATGCGCTGCACTCTACGCGTTTTGTAGTTGCTACTCCATTCTGGAAGGGTCACGATTGCGACATCCACTCCGACCGAAAGCAGAACACCATGGCAATCGACTTCACCGGCAAGACGGCACTCGTCACCGGATCCACCAGCGGCATCGGCCGAGCTACAGCCCAGAAGCTCGCCGCGGCTGGAGCGCACGTAATCGTCAGTGGACGAGAGCGGGCGCGCGGCGACGCGACGGTGGCCGCCATTCGCGCGGCCGGCGGAACTGCAGACTTCGTCACCGCAGAGCTGGGGGACGTTGCGAGCATTGGTCAACTCACTGCGCGTGCGCTCGAAATCGGTGGCGGGCGCGTCGAAATTCTCGTCAACAACGCGGGGCTGTTCCCCTTCGGACCGACGGCCGACGTGACGGCCGATGAGATCGACACGGTCAACGCGGTCAACGTCCGGGCGCCGTTTCTTCTGGTCGGCGCGCTCGCGCCACTGATGGTCGCGAACGGTGCAGGGGCGATCGTCAACGTGTCGACCATGGTCGCCAACTTCGGAATGCCCGGAATGGCTCTGTACGGCTCAACGAAGGCCGCGCTGCAGCTGCTCACCAAGGCCTGGGCCGCCGAATTCGGCCCGCACGGGGTGCGCGTCAACGCGGTGAGCCCCGGGCCGACCCGCACCGAGGGAACCGTGGGGATGGGCGACGGCCTCGACCAACTGGCCGCGACGACTCCTGCCGGGCGACCGGGTGCCGCCGATGACATCGCCGACGCTATCGTCTTCCTGGTATCAGATGCGGCCCAGCACATCCACGGTGCAATTCTGCCGGTCGACGGTGGGCGACTCGCCGTCTGATGCGGACTTCGCGGCGGCTCGGGGGAGCGCGAACCAGGGTGCTCCCCCAGTGGCTACGGTGAATTGGTTTCACGAGCGAAGACGCCGCAGTCCCGTTCGGATTTCGTTGATCATGATCTCGGGCTGTTCGAACGCGGCGAAGTGGCCGCCTTTTTCGGCCTCACTGTAGTGGATCAGGTTGGTGTAGGTGTCTTCGATCCAGGTTCGTGGCAGGCGTGGGATGTCGGCCGGGAACACCGTCACCGCAACCGGCAGCGACAGGTGCGGGCCGGCCATGCTGCCGCCTTTGTTCTCCCAGTAGATACGGGCGGACGACGCAGCGCTATTGGTGAACCAGTAGAGCGAGATTGCGTCCAGGATCTCATCGGTGGTGAGAGCATCCTCGGCGAGTCCGTGGTTGTCCGTCTTCGATTGGAACTTGTCGTAGATCCAGGCGGCCTGGCCGGCTGGTGAGTCGGCTAAAGCGATTCCGATGGTCTCCGGCTTGGTGCCTTGAAGGTGATTCGCTCCACCCATGTCGCCGCTATAGAGGGCGAGGGTATCTACGGCATAGCGCTCTTCGGGCGAAAGCTTGTCGGGGATCTTTACGGGGAACGCGTACGGGCTGTTCAAGTGAATCCCGAGCAGACCCTCGGGCCGCGTGACTCCGAGTACGGAGGTTATGACGGATCCCCAGTCACCGCCTTGAGCAACCCATTTCTCATAACCGAGACGTTTCATGAGCTCGACCCACGCGGTGGCAATACGGGAGACGTTCCATCCCGTCTCGGTCGGTTTTCCCGAAAAGCCGAACCCAGGCAAAGACGGAACGACGACGTCAAATGAGTCCTCGACGTTTCCGCCGAACGCCACGGGGTCGGTAAGTGGGCCGATCAGTTTGAGAAACTCGACGATCGAGCCTGGCCAACCATGCGTCAGGATGAGTGGCATCGCATTCGGGTTCTCAGACCTCACATGGATGAAGTGAATATCGACTCCGTCGATCTCAGTCAGAAATTGCGGAAAGCGGTTGAGGGCAGTCTCGAACCGGCGCCAGTCGTACTCTCGTTCCCAATACTCGATTAGTGACTTGGTTTTGCCCAAGCGGGCTCCCTGCGACCAGTCGGCGACCGTTTCCTGATTCGGCCACCGCGTCCTGGCCAGTCGGAGCTTCAGGTCCTCGATCTCGGAGTCGGGAATGGCGACGGTGAAGGGGCGTAGTAGTGGTGAAGTTGCGTGTGATGGTGCGGTCATGGTCCGGCTCTCTAGAACAGTTGACTCGCGTGCGGCAATGCGCTGCACACTAGTGTGCAATCTACGTCATTACACACTGTTGTGCAATGATTGGTTCATGCCGACCGAATCCGCCCGGGCGCGTTCCATGAGCGAGACGCGAAATCGCATCCTCGATGTCGCACTCGAGACGCTGGGCCAGGACCCGGACGCTGGCATGGGCGAGATCGCCACCGCAGCGGGCGTTGTGCGCCGTACGGTCTACGGCCACTTCCCCACCCGCACCGACCTCGTGCACACCCTCGCCGGGCGGGCGATCGACGAGATCGCAGCCGTGCTGACCGAGGTCAACGCGCCCGACAGACCCGCCGATGCGATATGGGTCGAGTTCATTGCCCGTCTGTGGCCGTTGACGCGCCGGTACCGAGTCATACTTGCTCTTCGTCGCGGCGAATTCGGCGCGGAGATCCACGCAATGCTCAGCCCCGTCGACAAGGTGCTTGCCGACCTGGTGCAACGCGGCCAGGACAGCCACGTGTTCGCGCGCCACCTACCCCCAGCCATCCTCAGCCAGGTTGCCTACGCCGTCGTCTTCTCCATTGCAGATGACGATATTTCTGAAGGGAGTCTCGACGCCCGCGCGGCAACAATCACCAGCCTGCTTGTGCTCGGAGTTCCCCAAGCGCGGGCCGATGCTCTCGTCGCTAGTCCTGCCCTCGCATTCCGAAGAGCCAAAGCATCGGGATAAGCAAGGACGCTCCATGAGGGTGTCCCCTTCTGGAGGGACCGGGGCATCTGACTCGCCCCTCTGAGTTGCACTTGATGACCCAGACGGCGCTGAATCCTGGCGTCAGGGACGACGTTTCGGACGTCGCTCAACCGCCGCCCCCAAGGGGCGCACGTCTATCGCATCGAAGACGATGTCATCGTCAGTGCCTCCGGTCAAGGTAACTGGCGATCGCTTCGAAGGCCGCTTGGATGTCCACCGGCCGCTCTCGCACGAGACGGCTCATAGTGAAATAACCTCCGCGAGTACACGCTCGGCAACGTCCGGCTTGAGACTATTTGCCGGCACGATGTCGACAGCGGTTCCTAGGATTCGCTCCGCCTCGCTGCGCATCTGCCCGAGGCCGAAAAGTCCAACGCTGGGCACGACATCGACCAGCAGGTCAATGTCGCTCTCTCGTCCATCATTGCCGCGCGCAACGCTGCCAAACAGCCGCACGTTGCTTGCACCCAGATTCCTTAAGGCGCGCAATAGCTTGCTCGCGTTGGTGTCGACGGAGGTTCTTCGCAGTGACTTGGGTGCAGACGGAACGAGCTGGAGGTTGAGATCGAATCCGGCTGCTGCAACAAGCTCTCGTCATGCCGGTTACGGCAGGCCAACACCCCACCAGAATCCCACTGGAGCAGGCCTAAACAAAGTAACCGGCAAACCGTGGGCAACTTCACCGGTGTCCTGACACACAACACCCGAGACATCGCAGGTCCGGTGCCGCTCGATCTCAGTTTACTCGGCGCCCGCTGCGACTCGTTTGGACGCTCATCAGCTTGCGTGAACGGTGGCGTGCGAACTGCCCCGGGCCTGCTCGGCGCGCAAGTCCTCTCTCGCTTCGCGCTCGACCATGGCGGGGATGTAGTCGCGGATCGGCGCGCCATAGCACTCGAGGTAGCGTCGATCGACAATTCGTTCGCGCGCCATAGGTGAAGTTGTGGGCAACCTCTGCTCAGCGAACTGACGATTTGCTCCAACGATTTGCGTTCGTTACAAGCCCGTTGATTGATCCGCTCATTATCGATCGCCGGGATCTCAGACATCGAGGGATGTTCTTCCGAGTGCCGTGTCGCTCGCGACCTTGGGGCCCGGTGCGTGCGCGAAGCTGCCTTCACCGTTCCCTTGTGCTTCGGCCGTCTGACGCCAGCTTGGCTTACGGAACCGGTAGATCAGCAGCGCCGCGGCGACGAAGATTATTAGCCCGGCGGCAACTAAGACGACATAGGTCACCGGGTTGCCCACGGGAAGCTGGGTCGGCGGGAAGAATGACACCAGAAGAGAGAACGCGACGGCTGCGAAGCCGAGTCCGGCGACGATCCACATTCCGACTTTGCCCCCAGGCACTTTGAACGCGCGAGGGAGGTTCGGCTGGGTGTAGCGGAGCCGGATGGCCGCGGCATACATGAGCATGTACATAACTATGTAAAGGCTGATCGTGACGGTGGAGATCAGGAAGAACGCTCCGCTGACATCCGCAGTGAAGAGGTAGATCGAGGACACGGCGGTCACAATGATCGCCTGCAGGATCAGGATGTTGCGTTGAATTCCCGCCTTGTTGGTTTTTTGCAAAATCGGCGGAAGTACTCCGTCGTGGGCGGTGGCCAGGAGGGCACGGCTGGGCGCTGAGATCCAGGCGAGTGCTCCGCTGAGAGCGCCGTAGCAGACGAGCACAGCGAGGACCTGAACTACCCAGCCCATGTTCCAGACACCGACCAGCACGGTCTGCATGGCGTTGAAGACACCGGTCTGCAAGACCAGCTTGTTGTAGGGAACGAGCCCTGCGACTGCAATCGAGCCGAGCAGGAACACAACCACCGATATGACGGAGGCCAGGAGCATGGCCAGCGGGAATCCGCGCTTCGGGTTCTTCATCTCCCCGACGTGGACGGCCTGGGCTTCTACGCCAGCGAACAGCAGCATGATGTTTCCGAGGAAGGCGAGGGACCCGAAACCAGCGAGCAGTGGTAGCCAGCGTGGCTGGTTCGTCCCGCCGACCAGATGCGACACTGCGGAGTTCGTAGCGGTGGTCCAACCCATCGCGTGGCCGGACATAAACCAATATATGAAGAGGCCGACGAGCGCAACACCTGGGACGACTGTTCCGACGAGGAAACCGTATTTGGCAACCTTGGCGAGCAACGCGTTGCCGCGGAGTGCGACGAGGGTGGCAAGCCAGTAACTGACGATGCAGAAGATCCCGACATATATGTGGGCGGATGCGAGCCCCGCCGCATTCAGAGCGAAGGCCGCAGCTGCTGCGGCGAATGCGAGGCCAGTGGGATACCAGACGACGTTCTGGATCCACTGCAGCCAGATGGCGACGAACCCGAACCGTTGCCCGAAGGCTTCCCCGACCCAGGTGTATACGCCGCCTCTCCGGTTAGCGAACGCGCTGCCGAGCTCGGCGGAGATGAGGGCCGCGGGGATCAGGAACAGGAGCGTTGCGAATCCGATGTAGACGAACATCGTCAACTCTTCTTTGGCCATGACGGGAAGCCCGCGGAGGCTGGTGACAACCGCTGCTGCAGTTAGGAATGCGACCGTAGGAACGGTCATAAATTTCTTCGACCGTTTTACGCTCGTCGTCTCTTCGGCTGTAGGCGCGTCGATTGTCGCGGTCATGATGCGATCCATTCGGTCTCGATCGCTGGCACAGCGTCGTGGTTAAAGTTGGGTGCCTCGGCTGATGTCAGCTGACGGGCTGGGGGACGATCGTTTAGCTTGTCGATGGCACGGCGAAGGTCCTCGAGCACGAGGTCTGCCATATCGAGACTGAGTCCGTGGCGGACGATGATGCGTTGCACCGCAACATCCTCTTGGCCGCTCGGCAGCGTGTAGGCGGGCACGAGCCAGCCGCGGCCGCGAAGTTCTTCGGCGAGGTCGAAAACGCTGAACTTGGAGTCGCGGTCGGAGAGTTCCCAGGTCACCGCCGCTATTCCGCGCAGCGGGTTGCCGTCGAAGATGATGTCGAAGATTCCCATGTCGGATATGCCTTCAGCGAGAAAGCGGGCGACCTCGTAGGTGGCCGTCTGTACTTTCCGGTATCCCTCTTTGCCAAGGCGGAGGAAGTTGTAATAGGAGCAGACCACCTGGCCGCCCGGGCGGGAGAAGTTGAGGTTGAAGGTGGGCATCTGGCCGCCAAGGTAGTTGACGTTGAAGATCAGTTCCTCGGGCAGGTCGCTCGTTTCGCGCCAGATCACCCAGCCGCTTCCGATAGGAGCAAGGCCGGTTTTGTGGCCGGAGACGTTGATGGATTTCACACGCGGGAGCTGGAAGTCCCAGACAAGCTCGGGGGCGGTGAAGGGGGCGAGGAATCCGCCGCTGGCAGCGTCGACGTGGATGGGAATATCCAGGCCGGTACGTTCCTTCAGCTCGTCGAGGGCGGCGCTGATTGCCTGGACGTCTTCGAACATTCCGGTGAAGGTCTGCCCGAACGTGACGACAACGGCGATGGTGTTCTCGTCACACTGGGCAATCGCTTCTGCCGGTGTCATGATATGGCCGGCACTCATCGGCACCTGCCGTGTTTCAACGTCAAAGTATCGGCCAAACTTCTCCCAACAGACCTGCACCGGCCCGCAAACAAAGTTGGGCTTCGAGACGTCCTTGCCCTCGGCGAGGCGCCGCAGTCGCCAGCGCCATTTCGCGGCGAGACCACCGAGCATTGCGGCTTCACTGGAACCGGTGGTCGAGGTACCGATCGTGGTCGCGGCCGATGGGGAGTGGAAAAGGTCGGCGAGCATGTGCACGCACCGAGTTTCGAGCTCCGCTGTCTGCGGGTACTCGTCCTTATCGACGATGTTCTTATCGAGCGAGTCGGCCATCAGTTGGCGGACTTCGGGTTCGACCCAGGTGGTGCAGAACGTCGCTAGGTTCATCCGAGCGACGCCGTCGAGTAGCAGTTCATCGCGGATGAGTTGATACACCTCGCGAGGTTCCTGCTCCGCTTCGGGGAAGAGCAGCTTGGGTGCACGGGTGGTCATTGGTGCGCTGGCGAAGGTGTCGTCTAGGTAGTCATCGGCGTCGACTGGCGGACTCTGGATTGTCATGACCCAAGTCCACCTCACGACGGTCAGACCAAACAGGGACTTAGGTCACGAGTGTCGGTCGGCTCCAGAATCTACGACCGGTACGAGACATGTGCGTCTGGTCGCTCATCTGAAAGACGATAGAGAAGCCACCGGTTCCAGGTGTGTACACAATAAGGGAATAATGCATAAATCGTGCCTCTGACCAGCATTTATGAGCGGAACCGGTGGGATTTGAACCCACGGTGGGCTCAACACCCACACAACTTTTCGAGAGTTGCACCTTCGGCCGCTCGGACACGGTTCCGGGGAAGAGTTTAGTACACAGGTTGGGCCTCGCATCCCCGGGCTGACGGAGGGCCAGCCTAGGCTGGGCGCATGGCACGCACCGCACCCGCTTTCCGCTGCACCGAGTGCGGCTGGACCAGCATCAAATGGGTCGGGCGATGTGGTGAATGCCAGTCGTGGGGCACAGTCATCGACGACGCAGAGAATGCCCCCTCGCCGCGTGCCGTCATCCCGATCAGAGTCAGCGCGAGCAGGGCCGCCAAACCCATCACCGAGATCCACTCCGATGACGTAACGCACTGGCCGAGCGGAATAGCGGAGTTCGATCGCGTGCTGGGCGGTGGCATCGTTCCCGGTGCGGCCATCCTGCTGAGCGGCGAGCCCGGCGTCGGCAAATCTACGCTTCTGCTCGAGGTCGCATCCCGGGCCGCGGCCAACGGCATGCGGGTGCTCTACGTCAGCGCTGAGGAGTCGGTGAACCAGGTGCGAATGCGGGCCGCCCGTACCGGCGCACTGCAGCCGTCGCTCTACCTCGCCGCCGAGACCGATCTTGCAGTGATCCTGGGGCAGATCGAGCAGGTCGACCCGCAGCTCGTCATCGTCGACTCGGTGCAGACCGTCGCATCCTCGGCGTCCGAAGGCCTCGCCGGCGGACCATCGCAGGTGCGCGAGGTCGCCTCGACTCTCATCCGCATCTCGAAGGATCGCAACCTTCCCGTGCTGCTTGTCGGCCACGTCACCAAAGACGGAACGATCGCCGGCCCGCGACTACTCGAACACCTCGTGGATGTCGTGCTGCAGTTCGAAGGCGACCGCCAGACCGCGCTGCGATTCGTTCGATCACAGAAGAACCGCTTCGGTCCAACCGACGAAGTGGGCTGCTTCGAGATGACAGGCGACGGAATCGCCGAAGTCGCCGACCCCAGCGGGCTCTTTCTTTCACGGGCACGCCAGCCCGTCAGCGGCACCTGCGTCACCATCGCCGTCGAGGGTCGACGGGCGCTTCCCGTCGAAGTGCAGGCGCTCATCGTGAGGTCATCCGCACCGATGCCGCGACGAGTCGTCAACGGAGTCGACAGTTCGAGGGTGGCCATGCTGCTCGCCGTGCTCGAGCGGCGATCCAATATGCAGTTGTCCACCTTCGACGTCTATGTCTCGACCGTCGGTGGCATCCGCGTGACCGAGCCCGGCGCAGACCTGGCCATCGCGCTGGCCATCGCGAGCGCGTTCAAGAACAAGGCGCTCCCCGCCACCACGGCCGCGATCGGCGAAATCAGCCTGGCGGGCGAGATCCGCACGGCATCCTCGGCCAAGCAGCGCGTGGCCGAGGCGAAACGGCTCGGATTCAGCACAGTGATCGACGCCCAGGCCGAACACCTGCACGAAGCACTGCGCCTGGCCTTCGTGGGCGCGAAGTCCGACCCGGTGGATGTCCCCGACTTCTAACCCTCTGACGGCCCTGAGCTGACCCGGATGGTTGGAATGCCGCCCACTTACCAACCAGGTGCGTCAGGTCAACTGGCTCAAGGCGAGTGCTGGGGATGATTTCGGCGGGGCCGGCGGGCATGGCGGCAGCATGGGCGCATGCGTCGACCATCGCCCCTGCCGCACGGGCTGCAGCACGGCCCGTTTTCCACAAACGACGCGCGCGACGCCGGTGTTGGCCGACAGCGCACCCGAAGCGACACTCTGCAGTCGCCCTACTTCGCAGTACGTACGCATCGACGCCCCGCAAGCACCCAAGAGCGTGCCGAAGCGTATGCCATGTGGATGCAGCCGACCCAGTTCTTCAGCCACCTCACCGCCGCCGAACTGCTCGCGCTGCGCATGCCCGAGGGCTTTCGATCGGTACCCCTGCACGTCAGTTCGGCTCCGCCGGCCCGCGCGCCACGATCTCGCGGCGTGGTCGGCCACCAATGCAGCCTGACCACCGAACCGCTCAGGGTCCGGCGTCTCCTGGTCGCGGGCCCCATCGATACCTGGCTGTCGCTCGGGAGCGTCCTGAGCGTCGATGACCTGGTCGTGATGGGCGACGGCCTGGTGAGCCGACTCGGGGCTGTTGCCGACATGGGCACACTGACGACCGCCGTGCACAGCTTTGCCGGGCGGCGTGGCTTCGCCCGGCTGGCTACGGCGATGCCCCAGGTACGCCCAAACACCGACTCAGCTCGAGAGACCATGCTTCGTCTGCTCGCCGTGCGGGCCGGCTTTCCCGAGCCCGAGATCAACGGGGTCATCCTGAACTCGTTCGGTGCGACGATCGCGCATGGGGACCTTGTCTTCCGAGCCCATCGCACGATTCTCGAGTACGACGGCGGCGGTCACAGAACCAACGAGCGGCAATTCCAGATCGACATCGCTCGGCTCGACGAACTAATGGAGGAGGGGTGGCGTGTCATCCTCGTGGACAAGGGCCTGATGTCGCGCAGGGCCACCCTGATCGGCAAGATCGAGACAGCCCTGACGAAGGGCGGATGGAGTCGAGGGTGATCCGATTCGATTGACTGATCCGCGTTGGCTTGACCTGACCCGCCTGGTTGGTATGGCGGCGCCATACCAACCATTTGCGTCAGGTCGGGCGCCCAGAGACGACGAGAGAATCAAGCGTGCGGCAACTCCAGCGCCTCGATGACATCGGCGGGCGCGGCCTGCATGGCGTGTGGGCCGGCCACGTCGAACCACACGGCTTCGAGCACACCCTGGTTCTGGGTCAGGAAGTCCAGCAGCTCGGCCGCGGCGTACACGGTCGACTCCGGGGCATCCTCTTCGGGGATCATGGCCGCGTAGGTTTCGGGCGACGAGAACAACAGCAGCATGTACTTGTCCGCATCCCCGCGACGGAACACCCGAACCTGCGGCTCGCCCGTCCACGGCAGCAGCGGCACCACGACGCCATCATTGCGCAGGGCGAGCGCGACCGCGACCGCATCCTGGGCCTCGAGAGCGGCGGCGAGCGAACCGGCCACTACTTCAGGATGAACTGCGGAGAGTTCGCCTTGCTCGAGGTGACGCCGTTCACCGTGACCGTCAGGTGGTAGCTGGCGCCGCCGGCGATGACCTGCGGCGCGTTCGTGGCCGCGCAGTCTGCGGGGTTGGACCGGGTGCGGTTCCAGGCGAACGGCGTGCTCTTCACCGGGATGTTGGGTTGAAGGGTGCTCGTCGCCGATACCGCCGCCGTCTGGCAGTCCTTCGACGACCAGATGGTCTCTGTACCGCTCGTGATCACATACTTCTGTTCGTCGCTGCCGTCTTTGAACGTGCACGCCGAGGGGCCGATGTTGGTGATCGAGAGTGAAAGCATTGGCTGCACGCCGGCGGCATAGCTGAGGGCATCGGTGATGGCGATGACCTTCACATCCGCGGGCGCACAGGCGGGGGCAGCCGCCGATGTAGCGCTGGTCGAATGGCCGGGGTTCGTCGGAGCGGCCTTCGGCTTACCCGAACCCGGGCGCACGATGATCAGGATGACGATCAGGATGATCGCGAGCGCACCGATCACCACAACGAGTCGGCGGCGCCAATACACCTTGCTTGGCTGCGGGCCGACGGGGTTCCGAATCGTCGACATAGCCCAAGGCTAACTACAACTGTTTAAGCATCCTTGTATTGCCTAGGGTGTTTGGCTTTACCCGACTCAGGTCGAGAAACTCGGCGATGCCCTCATCCTGCGATCGCACAAGCTGCGAGTACACGTCGGGGGCGACGATATCTTCGCCGATCGCCCCGAAACCGTGCCTCGTGAAGAAGGCCGTCTCGAAGGTCAGGCAGAACAGGCGCGAGAGGCCGAGCGCCGCAGCGGATGCCTCGATGTCGGCAAGGATCGCATGCCCGACACCGTGGTGCAGCCAGTCGTCGACGACCGCGAGGGTGCGAACCTCGCCCAGGTCTTCCCACATGACGTGCAGCGCCCCGCAGCCGATCAGGGCGCCCGACGCGTCGTCGATGGCGACACGGAACTCCTGAACGGTCTCGTAGTAAACGACCCGCTCCTTGCCGAGCAGGATGCGGCGCTGTACGAGCGGTTCGACCAGCCCCTGGATGCCGAGGACATCAGTGGTGCGGGCGGGTCGCACGGTAAAACTCACCGGCCCAGTCTACGGATCACTCCCGCTGCGCAGGGCGGGAACGACAAAGGGCGCCGGGATTGCTCCCGACGCCCCAGGTCTCGACAGGCGAGACCACCGAAAGGCTAGGCCTCGACTGCGACCGGCTCCGGCTCGATTGCCCCGGGCTGGCGTGACGTCGTCACGACGAACTCGTTGTCGAGGTAGTCGACGTGCACGTGGTCGCCCGCGTTGAGCTCGCCGTGCAGGATCTTCTCCGACAGGCGATCCTCGACCTCGTGCTGCACCGCGCGACGCAGGGGACGAGCACCGAGGGCCGGGTCGAACCCGATCTCGATGAGCTTCTCCTTGGCCGGCAACGTGAGCTCGATAGTGAGGTCGCGATCCATCAGGCGCACCTTCAGGCGGCTGATGAACAGGTCCACGATCTGCAGCAGCTCTTCCTTGTTGAGCTGCGGGAACACGATCGTCTCATCGACACGGTTCAGGAACTCAGGCTTGAAGTGCTTCTTCAGTTCGTCGACGACCTTGCCGCGCATGCGGTCGTAGTTGGTCGCGGTGTCGCCATCCAGCTGGAAACCGACCGGACCACCCGTGATGTCGCGGGTACCGAGGTTGGTGGTCATGATGATGACGGTGTTCTTGAAGTCGACGACTCGTCCCTGGCCATCCGTCAGGCGTCCCTCTTCCAGAATCTGGAGGAGCGAGTTGAAGATGTCGGGGTGAGCCTTCTCGATCTCGTCGAACAGCACCACAGAGAACGGCTTGCGGCGCACCTTCTCGGTGAGCTGGCCGCCCTCTTCGAATCCGACGAATCCGGGAGGGGCACCGAACAGTCGTGAAACTGTGTGCTTCTCGCCGTACTCGCTCATGTCGAGGGAGATCAGCGCGTTCTCGTCGTCGAACAGGAACTCCGCGAGCGCCTTGGCCAGCTCGGTCTTACCGACACCGGTGGGACCGGCGAAGATGAACGAACCGGAGGGGCGCTTGGGGTCTTTCAGACCGGCACGCGTACGACGAATGGTCTTCGCGAGTACGGAGATCGCCTCTTCCTGGCCGATGACCCGCTCGTGCAGGGCCTTCTCCATGAAGATGAGTCGGCTGGACTCCTCCTCGGTCAGCTTGAATACCGGGATGCCGGTGGCCGCAGCCAGAACCTCGGCGATGATTCCCTCATCGACGGTTCCGCTGGCGCCGACGTCGCCGGACTTCCACTGCTTCTCGAGGCGAAGGCGCTCACCGAGCAGCTTCTTCTCTTCGTCGCGCAAGGATGCGGCCTTCTCGAAGTCCTGGTCCTCGATCGCAGCCTCCTTCTGGCCACGGACGACGGCGATCTTCTCGTCGAACTCGCGCAGCTCCGGCGGCGCAGACAGGATCGACAGGCGCAGGCGTGCGCCGGCCTCGTCGATCAGGTCGATGGCCTTGTCGGGCAGGAACCGGTCGGCGACGTAGCGGTCGGCCAGGTTCGCGGCGGCGACGATGGCGCCATCCGTGATCGAGACCTTGTGGAACGCCTCGTACTTGTCGCGCAGCCCCTTCAGGATGTTGATGGTGTGAGGCAGCGACGGCTCGTGCACCTGCACAGGCTGGAAGCGGCGCTCGAGGGCAGCATCCTTCTCGAAGTGCTTGCGGTACTCGTCGAGCGTGGTCGCACCGATGGTCTGCAGCTCACCGCGCGCAAGCAGCGGCTTCAGGATGGATGCGGCGTCGATCGCGCCCTCTGCGGCGCCCGCACCCACCAGGGTGTGGATCTCGTCGATGAAGACGATGATGTCGCCGCGCGTGCGGATCTCTTTCGTGACCTTCTTGAGGCGCTCCTCGAAGTCACCGCGGTAGCGGCTTCCGGCAATGAGCGAGCCAAGGTCGAGTGAGTAGAGCTGCTTGTCTTTCAGCGTCTCCGGCACCTCGCCTTTGACGATGGCCTGGGCGAGGCCCTCGACGACGGCGGTCTTGCCGACCCCGGGCTCACCGATCAGCACAGGGTTGTTCTTGGAACGGCGGGAGAGGATCTGCATGACCCGCTCCATCTCTTTCTCGCGCCCGATCACCGGGTCGAGCTTGCCGTCGCGCGCCGCCTGCGTGAGGTTGCGTCCGAACTGGTCGAGAATCTGCGATCCCTTGTCGGGTGTCGCGTCGTTGCCGCCCACAGCAACCGCCTCTTTGCCCTGGTAACCGGAAAGCAGCTGGATGACCTGCTGGCGCACCTTGTTGAGGTCTGCGCCGAGCTTGACGAGCACCTGGGCTGCGACACCTTCGCCCTCGCGGATGAGGCCCAGCAGGATGTGCTCGGTGCCGATGTAGTTGTGGCCGAGCTGCAGCGCCTCGCGCAGGGACAGCTCGAGTACCTTCTTCGCGCGGGGCGTGAAGGGGATGTGACCGGTGGGCTGCTGCTGGCCCTGGCCGATGATGTCCTGGACCTGTTCGCGCACCGAATCGAGCGAGATACCGAGCGACTCAAGAGCCTTCGCGGCAACGCCCTCACCCTCGTGGATCAGCCCGAGCAGGATGTGCTCAGTGCCGATGTAGTTGTGGTTGAGCATCTTGGCCTCTTCCTGGGCCAGGACAACGACGCGGCGAGCTCTGTCGGTAAATCTCTCAAACATTTTTTCTCCTCCGGCACCAAGGCAGGAATAGCGGTGCCGTTACAAAGAGACTAACCAGCGCACCCCCGGATTCATGTCCCTGTTCGCCCTAGGCGTTACTCGTGTTGAGTGGCTCCTGCGGAGCAAATACGAACGTGGCGGCGCCCGCTGGCTACGCTGAAGCGGTGCACGGAATTCCGGGATTCGCGGGACGCGGGGATGTGGGGGTGTGGGAGACCGCCGCCGCGTTCGAGCGCATCACGCCCGAGACGGCGATCGCCATAGCGCGCGAGGTCTTCGCGCTCGACGTGCTGACGGTCGCCCGGCAGACCACCGAACGCGACGACTCGTTTCGACTGCGAACCAGCGACGGCGACCTCGTGCTGAAGATCGCGCACCCTGCTGACAGCGAGGCCGCGATCGACCTCCAGACGACTGCGCTGCGATTCGCCCAGGTTCGGGATGCGGAACTGCCGCTGCAGCACTTCCTCGAGACGCCGGGCGGCGAAGTCGCCCCAGTGCTGCACGGCCACAACGATCGCATCGCCCGCGTGCTCACCTGGCTGCCCGGAACACTGCTCGAGCACTCGCCCCCCGACGACGGGCAGGCCGTTGCGCTGGGTGCGGCGTTAGGACGCCTGTCGACCGCCCTGCGCGGATTCGAGCACGCGTCGTCGGAGTACTCGCTCGCGTGGGACCTCGCCCAGGCCGACCGCTTGCGCACGGTCAGCGAGCTGCTGCCCGACGACCTGGTCAGCGAGACGCTCGACCGGTACGACAGCGTCGTCGTGCCCGTGCGCGGTGAGCTACCGCGCCAGGTCATCCATAACGACTTCAACCCGGGCAATATCGTGGTCGACCCGCATGGGCCGACCTACGTGACGGGCATCCTCGATTTCGGCGACGTCATCCACTCGGTGCGGGTGGGAGACCTGGCGGTCGCCTTGAGCTACCAGCTGTACCCGTTCGGACGGTCCTGGGCCGAGTGCGCCCCCTTCATCGAGGGCTTCGAGAGCAGGGTGCTCCTGGTCGCCCTCGAGCGCGCCGTGCTCAGGACACTGGTCGCGACCCGGCTGGCCCAGCGCATCCTGATCAACGACTGGCTGACCCAGCAGGGGATCGGTCGACCGTCGGCTCCCGCCCACCGCGCCGGTCTTCGCGCGGCACTCGAAGGACTACTCTGAGGCCACCGATGGCAGGACCAACCGCATACTTCGATCCCGCGAACACGGGTGCCCTCGACCCGGCAACCCGTGAGCTGGTCGAGCGCAGGATGCGCGTGCTCGGCGGCGCCTACCGCCTCTTCTACGAGGAGCCGGTGCAGTTCGTGCGCGGCAGCGGCACCAAGCTCTACACCGCGGATGGAACCGAGTACCTCGACGCCTACAACAACGTGCCGTCCGTCGGTCACGCGCATCCCCGGGTCGCTGCGGCGATCGCCGAGCAGGCCGCGCGACTGACCACGCACACCCGCTACCTCGACCGCGCTCTCGTCGACTATGCGGAAGACCTGCTCGGCGAATTCCCTGCATCCCTCGCCAACGTCATGTTCACCTGCACCGGCTCGGAGGCGAATGATCTCGCGCTTCGGATCGCGAAGGCGGCTACCGGGGGCACCGGCATCATCGTCACCGAGAACGCGTACCACGGGGTGACCACCGAGATCGCGGCCATCTCGCCGTCCCTCGGCGGCATCGATTCGCTGGCGCGCTGGGTGCGGGTCGTGCCCGCGCCGGGAGACGGTGACTTCGCAACCGACGTGCGCGAAGCGGTCGAGGACCTGATCGACAGCGGCATCCAGCCGGCCGCACTGATCGTCGACACGATCTTTGCGTCGGATGGCGTACGACCGGAGGTGCCCGGATTCGCGGATGCCGTCGACACAGTTCGCGCCGCGGGAGGCCTGTTCATCGCCGACGAGGTGCAGCCGGGATTCGGGCGGCTGGGAACGGGCATGTGGGGTTTCGCTCGGCACGACCTGCGTCCCGACCTGGTGACCCTGGGCAAACCGATGGGCAACGGGCATCCCGTGGCTGCGGTCGTCGCACGCCCCGAGCTGGTGACGGCATTCGGAGAGCACGCACGCTACTTCAACACTTTCGGCGGCAGCTCGGTATCGATCGCTGCGGCCCAGGCGACGCTGGACGTGCTGCGCGACGAGAACCTGATCGAGAATGCGCGAATCGTCGGCGACTACCTGCTGCAGCAGCTGGCCTCGCTGAGCGGTGTTCTGGAGGTTCGCGGGTCTGGCCTCTTCATCGGCGTGCAGGTCGCTGACGAAGCTGCGGCGCTCAGCGCCGTCAACGGGCTGAAGCGCCGTCGCATACTGCTCGGGGAGTCGGGGCACAACAACGACGTGCTCAAGGTGCGTCCCCCGTTGGTCTTCGACCGCGCGGATGCCGATCGACTGCTCGAAGGATTGGAGGCGGTGCTGGCATGAGCAATCTCGAGAAACACCCCGTTGAGATCGTGGAGGGGCCTGCGCGTACGTACGACGGTGGCGTCGAGATCCTGGAGCCTCGCGACGTGCCTCTTGGGGGTCCCCGCGCAATGACCGTGCGCCGCACGCTGCCGCAGCGCGCGCGAAGCCTCATCGGTGCGTGGTGTTTCGTCGACCACTACGGCCCCGACCTGGTGTCGACCAGCGGCGGGATGACCGTGCCCCCGCATCCTCACACCGGGTTGCAGACCGTCAGCTGGCTGTTCGCCGGCGAGATCGACCACCGGGACAGTGTCGGATCCCACGCGGTCGTGCGGCCGGGTGAGCTCAACCTCATGACCGCAGGGCGGGGCATCCAGCACTCCGAGGTGTCGCTGCCACAGACCACGGTGTTGCACGGCGCCCAGCTGTGGATTGCGCTGCCCGACGCCACCCGGCACTCGGCCCCGTTCTTCGAACGTTTTGTGCCGGTACCCTTCGACCACGATGGCGCGGTCGTCAGCGTCTTCCTCGGCGAACTGCTGGGCCGCGCATCCACCGCCCGCACCTTCAGTGACGTCGTCGGCGCGCAACTGGATGTGCCCCCGAATCGCACGATCGACCTGCCGGTGAACGTCGCCTTCGAGCACGGGATCCTGGTCGACGGCGGCAGCCCAACCGTTAACGGTGCTCTCGTCGACCGCTCCGAACTCGCCTACCTCGCGCCGGGCAACGGCACGATTTCGATCTCCACCGGCGACGAGCCGCTGCGCGCGCTGATCATCGGGGGTCGTCCGCTCGGCGAGCAGATCGTGATGTGGTGGAACTTCATCGGCCGAAGCCATGAGGAGATCGTCGAATTCCGCCGTGAGTGGCAGGCGGACGTCATCGCCGACGGCGACGAGCACGGTCGGTTCGGCCGGGTGCAGGGCTACGACGGCAGCGCGCTGCCAGCACCGGAACTTCCGAACGTTCGGCTGCGACCCCGCGACTAGCCGATCACAGGGTGGAGTGCGACTCCGTCGTCTCGGCTGCCGCGAGCTTCGCGCGCTCTTCGGCCTCTATGCGGGCGTAGACCTTGCGCTCGGTGCGGTCGGACCGAAGGATGGCGCGCATGACGAACCAGAAGATGAGCCCCACACAGATGGTTGGGGCCAGGGAGAAGACGATTCCTCCCCAGACGGTTGTCGGCACGAGCCCAGAATACCTCGCGCGGCTAGTGGTGCGCTGTGAGCGTGACGATTGCGATGAGCACCAGGATTCCGACCAGGGCGGCCGCCATCGCGATGCGGGACCAGCGTCGGTTCATCGGGCCTTCGTCAGGATTCCGACGATCCCTGTGACGATCAGGTAGATCGCGAAAGCGCCGACGACGATCCAGATACCCAGCCGGTTCCTGGTCAGGCCAGCCTTCTGCTTACGCAGTTCGAGCGGCAGCTCGGGTTGCGGCTCCTTCGTGAATTCGGGCGCGGCATCCGCCCCCGGCTCGTCGGACGACGGCAGGTCGTCGGGCGACTGCGGCCCCACTGGATCGCTCATTTCTGCACCCTACTTGACCAGCGGGAACAGGACGGTCTCGCGGATGCCCAGCCCGGTCAGCGCCATCAGGAGGCGGTCGATCCCCATGCCCATGCCGCCGGTCGGCGGCATGCCGAATTCGAGCGCACGAAGGAACTCCTCGTCGAGACGCATCGCCTCGGGGTCGCCCTTGCTGGCGAGCAGGGCCTGTTCGACGAACCGTTCGCGCTGGATGACCGGGTCGACCAGCTCTGAGTACCCGGTCGCCAGCTCGAAGCCGCGCACGTAAAGGTCCCATTTCTCGACCACTCCCGGCTTGGACCGGTGCGCGCGCACCAGCGGCGAAGTGTCGACGGGAAAGTCCATCACGAAGGTGGGCCGGTGCAGCGACGGCTTGACGAAGTGCTCCCAGAGCTCCTCGACGAGCTTGCCGTGCGTCGGCAGGCCGACCTCGATGCCGACGGATGCCGCGAGCCGCTCCAGCTCGACGAGCGTCCACTCGGTCGTCACCTCAACGCCCGCTGCGGCCGACAGCGACTCGTACATGTCGATGCGGTCCCAGTCGCCGCCGAAGTCGTAGTCCGACCCGTCGGCCCAGGTCACCGTCGTCGAACCGGCGATCGCTCGCGCCGCCTCCTGGATCATCTCCTGGGTGAGGTCGCCGATCTGGTTGTAGTCGCCGTAGGCCTGGTAGGCCTCGAGCATCGCGAACTCCGGGGAGTGGGTGGAGTCGGCGCCCTCGTTGCGGAAGTTGCGGTTGATCTCGAACACCCGGTCGATGCCACCGACGACGGCGCGCTTCAGGAACAGCTCCGGCGCGATGCGCAGGAACAGCTCGGTGTCGAACGCGTTGCTGTGCGTCGAGAACGGTCGCGCCGCGGCTCCGCCGTGCATGGTCTGCAGCATCGGCGTCTCGACTTCGAGAAAGCCGTGGCTCGCAAACGTGGTGCGCAGCGAGGCGTTCACGGTCGCCCTCGCGCGCACGACGTAGCGCGCCCGTTCGCGAACGATGAGGTCGAGGTAGCGGCTGCGCACCCGCGACTCCTCGCTGAGTTCGTTGTGAAGATTGGGCAGCGGAAGGATCGCCTTCGCCGCGATCTGCCAGTCGGTAACGAAGACGGACAGCTCGCCGGTGCGGCTCGAGATGATTTCTCCTCGAACGAACAGGTGGTCGCCGAGGTCGACGAGTTCCTTGAACAGGGCCAGCGACTCCTCGCCGATCTCACCGAGGCTGAACATCGCCTGCAACCGGTCGCCGTCCCCGGCCTGCAGCTGCACGAAGCAGAGCTTGCCCGAGTTGCGCAGGAAGACGACTCGGCCCGCGAGTGCGGCGATCTCGCCCGACTTCTCGTCGGCCGACAGGTGGTCGTAGCGGGCGCGCACCGCGCCGATGGTGTCGGTGATCGGAACACTCACCGGGTAGGCGCCGACGCCGAGCTGGTTCAGCCGCTCGCGCTTGGCGAGCCGTACCGCCTTCTGCTCGAAGACCTCGGTCTCCGAAAGCTCGGGCTCGAGGGCACCCTGCTCGGGCTTGGTGTCAGTCACGTGTGGCTCCTGCTTTGCGCTCAACTGCTGCGTGCGGTCAACCGTCCCATGGTAGCCGGGAGCGAGCCCGTCACCCCGCGAGCGAGATGCGTTCGTTGTCGATCAGGCGCGTGGTCCCGACCCTGGCCGCGACCAGTACGAGCGCGGCGCCACGGTGGTCGTCGTCCACCGGCAGGAACGTCTTCGGGTCGACGACTTTCAGGTAATCGAGGTCGACCATCGGCTCACCCATCAGCGTTCCCTGCGCCGCAGCGACCACGGCATCGATGCCACGGTCCGCGGATGACGCGGCCGCCTCGAGCGCGATCGACAGGGCGCGCGCAGCGTGGCGCTCCCGTGCCTCGAGAAAACGGTTGCGGCTGGACAGTGCGAGTCCGTCGGACTCGCGCACGATCTCGATGGTCTCGAGCCGCACCGGAATGTCGAGGTCGGCAATCATCCGGCGCACGAGAAACAGCTGCTGGGCATCCTTCTGGCCGAACGTCACGATGTCGGGTGCCACGATCAGCAGCAGCTTCGCCACGACCGTCAGCACTCCGTCGAAGTGACCCGGTCGCGACCGGCCCTCGTAGAGTTCGCCGACGCGGCCCGCGCTCACGTGCGTTTCCGGCTTGCCCGCGGGGTACATCTCGAGCACGCTCGGCGCGAAGACGAACGGTACGCCGAGCCCCGCCAGCTGGTCGAGGTCGGCGTCGAGGGTGCGGGGGTAACGATCGAGGTCTTCGGTCGTACCGAACTGCAGCGGGTTCACGAAGATCGAGACGACCCGTGTGTCGACTAGTTCGGATGCTCGCCGCAGGTGCTCGAGGTGCCCGGCGTGCAGGGCGCCAAGCGTCGGGGTGAGCGAAACGGTGCGACCGGCGGCCCGCTCGGCGGCGATGACCTCGCGCATTTCGGCAATGGTTTCGAGAACGCGTGGCCGCGACGCTGCGGTGCTCAAGAATCGTCCTCCAACAGGTTGTCCCGGATAGAGGACAGGTTGATCGTATCGGGCGCCGCAGTCGCCAGCGCATTCTCGACCGCCGACCGCACCAGCGGAGCGAGGATGCGCCCGGCGTTCTCGACACCGATCGCGGCGAGCGCCTCCGTGGCCTGCGCAACGATCGCGGTTGAGAACCCGGTGGCGATCGCGATCGCCTCGGCGTAGGCCGGTCGATCACTTTCGTCGACGAGCAACGGCTCGGCCCCCATTTCGACGACCAGCGCCATGCCGATCGGCTGCACGACGGTTGCTGCCGTGACGGCGCAGTAACTCTCACGAAGCCGCAGCAGGTCGATGCTGGTGCCCGTGAACGACATCGCGGGATGCACGGCGAGAGGGATGGCCCCCTGCGCCTGCGCCGGCATCAGCACCTCGGTTCCGAAGCCGGGCGCGGTGTGCAGCACGAGTTGCCCCGGCTGCCAGGCACCCGTGGCCGCGAGCCCCGCGACGAGCGACGGGAGTTCGCTTTCGGGAACCGCGAGGATGACCAGCTCGCTGCGCTCCAGGATGGTCGGAATGTCGAGAATCGGCACCTCCGGCAGCATTGCCTCAGCGCGATCGCGGCTCTGCTGCGACACCGCCGAAATGCCGACGATGGCGTGACCCGCCCCGGCCAGCGCAGCCCCGAATACCGGCCCGACTCGACCGGCGCCGATGATGCCGATGCCGAGTCGCCCCGACCGCTCCATCAGGCGGCCCCGCCGTCTGCGCGCCAGCGATGCGTCGCATCCGTTCGAACGGCCACGACCACCTCGAGGGAGACGCCGGTGAAGAATCGTGTCGCGCTTGCGACATCCAGCGCGCCGAGTTCGGCACGCACGGGTCCATTCACGGTGTGCACGTGCACCCGCGCGAGCCCCAGCAGGCGATCGAGCGGACCCTGGCTCACCCCGATGCTCTGCGCGCGAGCCTCGGGCACGATGGTGAGGCTGCGCCAGAGCGCGCCACGACGCAGCAGCACGACCCCCGGGATCTCGGCGAAGCCGTTGCGCCGGAACGAGAACCAGCGAACGATCGCCGCGCGCCTGGGCGAATTGGTGAATCCGCCGCCCGCGCCCGAACCCACGATGCCCTGGCGCAGCACTGCGCTGTGCTCCTCGGTCGTCGACGGAAGGAGCAGGCCGAGAACCCGCAGCACGTCGGCCAGGTTTCCGACAGGAAGAATCGTGGTGTTGCGCTGGGCATCCGCCCCCTTGGCATTGGACTTCGACGCACGGTTGACCTTGATCTCCCACCATCCCGGAAAGCGCCACAGGATCGGCTGGCGAACCTGGATCGAGTGGATGCGTCCCGGGGGGAGGGTCTCGTTGCTGAGCGTCAGGAGCCCGAAGCCGACACGCACCCCATCCGGTGTCGACGCTATCGAGTACCGCAGCGACTTGGTGAAGCGACGGAACAGGAAGCTGCCGAGGCCGAACACCAGCGGCACGAGGGCGTAGATCGCGAAGTAGCGACCCGTGACCGCGGAGCCGATGCTGGCCGCGACGATCAGCACGATAAGCGTGAACGTGGTGTCGTGCAGAAGGATCGACCCGACGAGGCGCCCCACGTGTACCTTGACCACCGATTCGGGCGGAGCAAGATTCGGGTCGAGCTCGGGAGCGATGAACTCCGAGACGCGCTGCTGTGCGAAACTGCGCTGGTCGGGGGCCGCCAGCGCCGCCTCGCGTTCCCTGGTTCCCGAAGCGAGGCGAAGGATGTCGAGCCGCAGGCCATCCGCGTTGGCCGAGGACAGATAGTCGAGCCGCACGTTGGCGTCGTGCCCGGCGACGTCGATCTCGAGTCGGGCGGCACCGAAGAGACGTGCGAAGAACGGGCGCACGATGTTGATGCCCTGGATGCGGTCGAGCCGCCCCTTGCGCAGGCTGCGGCGGATCAGCCCGCTGCGCACCTCGACGACCTCGTCGGTGATGCGGAAGGTGTGCACTCGCCAGGAGAAGTAGAAGATGACGACGATCAGCAGCAGCACGGCGGCGATCGCCAGCAGGGCGAGCGGCAGGCGGCCATCCCTCGCCAGGAAGACGACCGGGTCGCCGTCGTCGTGAGCGTGCGGGTCGCCGAAGACCAGGTCGACGAGCTGCTGGCGGGCGGACGAGATGAAATAGCCGGCGATGACGATGAAGACGAACCCACCGCGCAGCAGCGGGGTGGCCGGATGAAGCCGGTGCCACTCCCCGTCAGCGAGCCTGGTGGCGAGTACGGCACCGGGGGGAAGCAGGTCGTCCACAGGGTCGCCGCCGGCAGGGTCGGCGCCAGCAGGGTCGGCGTCGCCTGGCGCCGTGGTCACAGGCCCGCCCGGCGGGTCTCGGCGAGCGCGACGAGCTGGTCGCGCAGGTTCTCTGCATCCACTACGAGCAGTCCAGGAATCGAGACACTGCTCGATGCCGCCGCCGTCACGAAGTGCAGGTCGCTCAGCCCCAGCGCCCGGGAGACCGGGCCGCGGGTGATGTCGATCAGCTGCATGCGCCCGTACGGCACCGAAACGAAGCGCTGGAAAAGCAGGCCCCGACGAAAGAGCAGGTCGTCTTCCCGAAGCTGGTAACCGATCGCGCGAACCCGCCGGGGCACGAAAGCGATGACGAGCACCATGATCACCAGCACTGCACCGGGCAGGATCCACCACAGCGGCACCGCCGAGAAGTACGCGGGAAGACTTGCGACCACGAGCAGTCCGATCGCGAGCACGATCGTCGACACCACATCGACGTAGACATACTTCGGCGACACCCGCCGCCAGTCGATGCCCGCCAGTCCCAGACGTTCGGTCACGCGCGCCTCATCTTCGATGTCCTCGATGTTGTGTGCACTAGCGCGGCCTGATGGAGGCCGGATCCTTGTCGCGCTTGTCGTTGTCGTCGGGCGGGATGCTGCACATGTTCTCTGCCACCAAGCCGCAGACGACGAGCACGACGGCACCGATGATGCAGGCTCCCGAGGAGAAGATCGAGCCTACCGCCGCGACCACCGTGCGAGTGAGCATGTACGCCACGATCGACAGGGCGGCACCGAACAGCAGCGAGCCCGCGATGCTGGATGCCTTCGCCAGCACGACAACGCGGGTCGCGTAGAACGGGTCGACCGTGTGGTTCTCGCGGTCCCGTACAGCGCGACGAACGGGCACCGCGAAGACCAGCACGAGTACCCCGATCACGGCGAGCGAGAGAGCCAGCGTGAACGGCAGTACGGCGACCGCCGCACCGGCGGCGGTGAGGATGACGTCGACCAGCCAGCCCGCGCCCGCGCCGACGAGGGCGAAGAGCACGAGCACGAGTGGTCGGGTGCGTTTCACGAAAGGGCCTCCGCAGGGTAGCGTCGCACATCCGCCACCGCGCTGGGTAGTAGATCGATGCGACCTATGCCGGGCAGTGTCGCGTCGGCATCCACCTGCAGCCAGGGCACCAGCACGAATGCCCGCTCGTGTGCTCGGGGATGGGGAAGGGTCAGCCTCTCGTCGTGCTGCTGCAGGGCGCCGAACGTGATGATGTCGATGTCGAGCGTGCGGTCGCCCCAGCGTTCCGCCCGAACGCGCCCGTGCCCCTGCTCGATCCGAGCCGTCGCTTCGAGCAGTGCGGACGGTTCGAGGGTCGTCGATACCTGCGCAATCGCGTTCAGATAGGCCGGAGCAGAATCGTCGACCCCCTGCGGTTTGAGAGCGGCCGTCTCCACCAGCCCCGACGTGGCGAGCACCTCGATGCCAGGCGCGGCGGCGAGATCGGCGACCGCCTCACGGATGTTGCGTTCGCGGTCGCCGAGATTGCTACCCAGCGACAGGATCGCCAGGGCAGGTGCGCTCACGCGCGGGACCGCTCGATCGTGATCGAGACGTCGTCGAACGGCGCCTCGATGGGGGCAGACGGCTTGTGGAGCGTTACCAGCACCCGGGAAACCGCAGCATGCGCGAGGGCGACACCGGCGATGCGTTCGGCGACGGTTTCGATCAGGTCCACGGGGTCGCGCTCGACGGCGGCGACCACCTCGCCCGCGAGCACGCCGTAGTCGACGGTGCGCGCGAGGTCGTCGCTGCTCGCAGCATCCCGAGTGTCCAGCCAGACAGTCAGGTCGACGACGAATTCCTGGCCGTCGCGCCGTTCATGCTCGAAGACGCCGTGGTGGGCGGTGGCTCGGAGCCCCGTCAGGGCCAAGTGGTCGTCAACCATGCACCCCGCCGCCGCTCCAGGCCGCCCACACGTCGAGCGCGGCAGCAGTCGAGGCCACGTCGTGCACGCGGACACCCCAGACCCCGGCCTGGGCGGCGAGGGCGCTGATGATGGCGGTCGCGAAGTCGCGATCGGCGGTCGGCGCCCCGTCCTCGGCGAACGGTGCCAGGAATCGCTTGCGGGAGGCGCCGATGAGCAGCGGGTAGCCGATCGACTCGAGCCTCGGCAGCGCCTTCAGCAACGCCCAGTTGTGGTCGGCAGTCTTCGCGAAACCGAGTCCGGGGTCGAGCACGATCTTGTCGGGCGAGATTCCCCACACCAGCATCTCGGCGATCCGCGATTTGAGGGAGTCGCGCACCTCGTAGACAACGTTGCGGTAGACGGCCTGCGTGTCCATGTTCTCGCTGGGCCCGCGCCAATGCGACGCGATGTAGTGCACGCCCGTCTTGGCGATGGTGCGCAGCATCTCCGGGTCGGCGAGCCCGCCGGACACGTCATTCACCACCAGCACGCCGGCATCCGCCGCGGCGAGCGCGGTCGACGAGTTCATGGTGTCGATGCTCACCGGGATCTCGCGCTCCAGCAGGGCCTTCAGCACGGGGAGCACGCGCTTTCGCTCCGTCTTCGGATCGAGCCGCTCGGCCCCGGGCCTGGTCGATTCGCCGCCGACGTCGATGAAATCGGCACCCGCCGCGCGCAGGCCGACCGCATGCGACACCGCGGCGTCGATGTCGACGAACTTGCCACCGTCGCTGAATGAGTCGGGGGTCACATTGAGAACTCCGACAATCACCGGGCGCGTGCGCGTGGGCGCCACGGGCCGGATGCGCGCAACCGTACTAGCCATCGAGTCCTCCACTCACATCGCCCAGGAGGGCGAGAACACCTGAACGCTGGACCGGATCACTCAGCGACCCGCGGGTCGCCAGCGTCACGGTCGTGCTCTTCGACTGGCGAGCACCGCGGGCCGTGACGCAGCCGTGCGTCGCATCCAGCACCACCAGCACGCCCGCCGGTGCGAGACCGGCGTCGAGCGCATCCGCAATCTGTTCGGTCAGCCGTTCCTGCAGCTGCGGACGAGAAGCGAGCGTTTCTACCACACGAGGTATTTTGCCAAGTCCGACGATCCTTCGGGAAGGAATGTACGCGACGTGGGCGACACCGGTGAACGGCAGCAGGTGGTGTTCGCACATCGAGCGGAAGTCGATGTTGCGCAAGAGCACGAGTTCGCCGAGCTCACCGGGAGGCAGGTCGAGGTCGGTCGCGTCGGACAAGTGGTCGAGCGGGTCCTCGTCGAGGCCGCTGAAAAAATCGGCGTACGACTCGGCGACTCGCCGCGGAGTAGTCGCCAGCCCCGGGCGCGCCGGATCCTCGCCGATAGCGGCGAGGATTTCGGCGACGGCAGCCTCGACGCGCCCAGTGTCGATGGGAGCCACGGACGACTAGGCGGTTGCGATGCCGGGAGACTTGCGCGGGCGCGGGGTGCGGGTCGGCTTCGACGGGATTCCGGACTGCACACCGCCGTCAACCACGCCCTCGTCGATCGGCGCCTTTGACGGCACCTTGACGGCGGGCAGGTCGGACAGCGGGCGCTCCTTGCTCGAGAGCCACTGCGGGCGCTCGGGCAGCTTCTTCACGTCTTTGAAGATCACGGCCAGCTCCTCGTGGTCGAGCGTCTCCTTCTCGAGAAGCTCGGTTGCGAGATGGTCGAGGATGTCGCGGTTCTCGTTGATCACAGTCCACGCCTCAGTGTGGGCCTGCTCGATCAGCAGTCGCACTTCGGAGTCGACCGTCTCGGCGATCGTCTCGGAGTAGTCACGCGAGCCGCCGTCGCGGCCCATCATCGGTTCTCCGGCCGCGGTGCCCAGCTTGACCGAGCCGATAGCGGCACTCATGCCGTACTCGGTGACCATGCGACGAGCGGTCGCCGTGGCCTTCTCGATGTCGTTGGATGCTCCGCTGGTGGGGTCGTGGAAGACGATCTCCTCGGCGACCCGGCCACCCATCGCGTAGGCGAGCTGGTCGAGCAGCTCGTTGCGCGTGACCGAATACTTGTCCTGCAGCGGGAGCACCATCGTGTAACCGAGGGCGCGGCCGCGGGGCAGGATCGTGATCTTCGTCACCGGGTCGGTGTGGCGCATCGCCGAGGCCGCGAGGGCGTGGCCGCCCTCGTGGTACGCGGTGATGAGCTTCTCTTTGTCGGCCATGATCCGCGAGCGTCGCTGCGGGCCGGCCATCACGCGGTCAACAGCCTCATCCAGTGCGCGATTGTCGATGAGCTGCGCGTGCGAGCGAGCGGTCAACAGGGCCGCCTCGTTGAGCACGTTCGCCAGGTCGGCGCCGGTGAAACCAGGCGTCTTGCGGGCGAGAACCTCGAGGTTGACGCCGGCGGCGAGCGGCTTGCCACGCCCGTGCACTTCGAGGATGCGCTGGCGGCCCTTCAGGTCGGGGGCGTCGACGCCGATCTGGCGGTCGAAGCGGCCCGGGCGAAGCAGGGCCGGGTCGAGCACGTCCGGGCGGTTCGTCGCGGCGATCAGGATGACGTTGGTCTTGACGTCGAAGCCGTCCATCTCAACCAGCAGCTGGTTGAGGGTCTGCTCGCGCTCGTCGTTGCCGCCACCAATGCCGGCACCCCGGTGGCGGCCGACGGCGTCGATCTCGTCGACGAAGATGATCGAGGGTGAGTTCTCTTTGGCCTGCGTGAAGAGGTCACGAACGCGGCTCGCACCGACACCGACGAACATCTCGACGAAGTCCGAACCCGAGATCGAGTAGAACGGAACGCCGGCCTCACCGGCCACCGCACGAGCGAGAAGCGTCTTGCCGGTTCCGGGAGGGCCGTACAGCAGTACGCCCTTCGGGATTCTTGCGCCGACCGCCTGGAAGCGGGCCGGGTCCTTCAGGAAGTCCTTGATCTCTTCGAGCTCTTCGATGGCCTCGTCGGCGCCCGCGACATCCGCGAACGTGACCTTGGCGGCATCCTTGCCCACCAGGCGTGCCTTCGACTTGCCGAACTGCATGACGCGGTTACCGCCGCCCTGCATTCCACGGAACAGGAAGAAGACGACCACGCCGAACAGCAGCAGCGGAAGAATCAGGCCGCCGATGGTGGACCAGATGCTGGACTGGTCGACCTCGTCGTCGTACGAAACGCCCGGGTTGTCGCTCGCGGCCTTGTTGATGGCGGCGACGACCTCGGGGCCACGCGGCGCGACGTAGTAGAACTGCACGAGCTTGTTGCCCTTGTACGGGGTCGACAGCGTGAGGTCGACGTACTGGTCGGGGTCGTGGGTCGCGATCTTCGAAACCGTGTCGCCCTTGAGCAGGTTGAGGCCCGCCTGGGTCGAAATTCCGTGGTATCCGGGAACGAGAAGGAATGATGCCGCAATCCACAACAGGATGCCGACAACGACAATCCACAGGATCGGGCCGCGAAGCAAGCGCTTAATATCCATGATGATCGGGCTCGAGCGGCCCTACACCTTCCTTTTCGAACGTGATTAGAAGGTTACCCCGCGCTCGCTTGGTGCCTGCTGGATGTTTGCTCCGGGCGTAACCCCAATCCGTGGGGTGCCGACCCTCCGCTGCGGTTTGCTGGCCGCGCGCCCCCTGCGGAGGCCATGCTGCCAACAAAGCGCCGCGGCTTTAGTGGTTTTCGTAGACATGGGGCGCAAGGATGGCGACGTCGCGCAGGTTGCGATAGGCGTCCGCATAGTCGAGGCCATAGCCGACGACGAACTCGTTCGGGATGTCGAACCCCAGGTATTTCACATCCACCTCGACCTTCGCCGCGTCGGGCTTGCGCAGCAGCGCGCAGATCTCCACCGACTTCGCGCCGCGCAGCGACAGGTTCTCCTTCAGCCACGACAGCGTCAGCCCTGAGTCGATGATGTCTTCGACGATGAGCACCCGGCGTCCGGTGAGGTCGGTGTCGAGGTCCTTCAGGATGCGCACGACCCCGCTGGACTGCGTACCGGCCCCATACGAAGAGACGGCCATCCAGTCCATGTCGATGTGGATGCGCAGCTCGCGCGCGAGGTCGGCCATCACCATGACCGCCCCTTTGAGAACGCCGACCAGAAGGGGGCGGTCGCCGTCGTAGTCGAACTCGATCCGGCGAGCCAGGTCGGCGAGTTTGGCCCAGATCTCCGCCTGCGAAACGAGAACCCGGGTGAGATCGGCAGAAACGTCGCTGGCTTCCATTGGCACCTATTCCGTCGCGGTGAAGATGAGCAGGCCGCCCTGCCGTTCAACCCTAACGCCCGGCAGGTCGAGCGGTTTCTGCCCGTGCCAGTCGGTGACCAGGCGAGCAACCTCCAGGGTCTGGGCGCGACTCAGCGAGACGTGGAACTCGCTCAGCACAGCGAGCCGGATGAGGCGCTGCCGGAGGGCGGGAGGATTGGATGCAAGCGCGCGGACCGGGAGCGAGATGCCCGACTCGGCGAGGTCGGCGAGTTCTTCAGCCATCTCTTCGGCGAAGTGGTCGAGCGCGTCGCTGTCTTCGCGCAGTTGCTCGGCTGTGCGGGCGAGGGCTTGAGCAATGCCGGGCCCGAGTTCGCGTTCGAGCGTCGGCAGTACCGTCTGCCGCACGCGCACCCGCGCGAACGCGAGCTCCGAATTCTGGGGGTCGATCCATGGCTCGAGACCGGAGTCAGCGCAGAACTGCACGGTGGTCGCCCGACGGATGCCCAGAAGTGGTCGTGCGTATAGCCCGTACGTCGCGGGCATCCCGTGCAGGCTCGTGGCGCCGCTTCCACGCGCGAGTCCGAGCAGCACCGTCTCGGCCTGGTCGTCGAGGGTATGGCCGAGCAGCACCACCGTTGCGCCGGTCTCGGTCGCCGCGGCCGCGATCGCTGCGTATCGCGCTGTGCGCGCGGCGGCCTCGGGCCCGTCTTCCGTACCCACGGCGACGGCGCGAACCAGCACCGGATCGAGACCGAGTTCGCGCGCCTGCGCTGCCGCCGTGGTTGCGACATCCGCCGACCCGGGCTGCAGACCATGGTCGACGATCACCGCTCCTGCTCGAAGCCCGGCGCGTGGTGCCTCGAAGGCGGTCGCCGCCGCGAGTGCCAGCGAATCCGGTCCCCCGCTCAGCGCAACCAGCACGAGCCCGTCGTCGGGCAGCACCCCGCGAACCGCACGCCGTATGTCGGCGATGGCGGGCGTCAGTCTCGGTCGGCGCTCCGGGTGCATCCAGTAACGTTATTGCAGTTCACCGCTGAAGCTTGAGGAGTAAGTCATGGCTGCATACGACGCCATCATCGAAATCCCGAAGGGGAGCCGAAACAAGTACGAGGTCGACCACGAGACGGGTCGCGTCTTTCTCGATCGCGTGCTCTTCACGGGCTTCGTCTACCCCACCGACTACGGGTTCATCGAGCACACGCTCGGCCTCGACGGCGACCCGGTCGACGTGCTCGTGCTGCTCGACTTCCCGCTGTTCCCGGGCGTCGGCGTGAAGGTGCGCCCGGTCGGCGTCTTCAAGATGACGGATGACGGCGGATCAGATGCCAAAGTGATCGCCGTGCAGGCGAAGGACCCGCGCTGGACGTGGATCCAGGATGTCGACGACATCCCCGAATACACCCGCAAAGAGATCGAGCACTTCTTCGAGCACTACAAAGACCTCGAGCCCGGCAAGTGGGTCAAGACCGAGGGCTGGGGCAATGCGGCCGAAGCAGAAGAGATCATCGCCGCGGGCGTCGCTGCCTACCAGCCGTAACCGTCTATGCCGGTTAGCAACTCCAGCAATCAGCTGGACGGGCGACCGACCAGTGGCACCAGGTCGCCCAGGCGCACAGCGGCGATTCGCACGTTGACGCCCGGATACGGCGCCTCGATCATCTGGTTGTTCCCGATGTAGATGGCGACGTGGTACTTGCTGCCGCTCGTCGAGCCACCGTCTGAATAGAACAACAGGTCGCCAGGCAGGCGAGACGCGTACGGCACCAGTCGGTTCGACGACGACAGGGTGTTGTACTGGCTGTTCGAGCCGTGGATGCCGATGTAGACGCCCGCCGCCGCGTACGCCTTCAGTGTGAGACCGGAGCAGTCCCATCCGTTCGGTCCCGCGCCGTCGATGACGTAGGGCTTGCCGAGCTGGGCTTCCGCGAACGCGATGGCGACCGAGACTGCCGAGCTGTTGGGCGCTCCCGCCGGCGGACCGGGCGGCGTGACCGGCGGCGGAGGAGTGGTGCCCGCGGCCTGCTTGGCCTCCCAGGCGACACCGGCGTAGTAGGCCGCCTCTGTTGACGCCGAGGTGCCATTCAGGTCAGCGAGTTGTGCTGTCAGCGTGGCTTGCTGCGAGGTCTGCGAATTGACTTTCGCGGTGGCTGCCGCAGCGGCGGCGTTCGCTGCTGCGAGATCCGCTTTGGCCTGGGCCGCCTTCGTGCTGCGCAGCGACTCGGCGACGGAGGCCTGGGCATCCAGGGCGGCCGACGACCTGCTGTTGGCCTCGGCCGTTGCGAAGATTCGCGCGGACGTCTCGCTGAGCTTGCTCATCGTTCCGAGCACATCGAGGAAGTTGGCCGACGACCGCTGGTCGAGCAGCAGGTCGAGAGAGATGTTGCCGTGACCAGCCCTGGCCAGCTGCGCGGCGAGCTGACCGGCTTCGCGCGATGACGCGGCAGCTTTGGCTTTCGCGGCCTTCGCCTGTAGTGCGAGCTTGTTGACAGTAGCGGTTGCCGTCGCAAGTGCGTTCTTGGCCTCGAGGTAGGTCTCTCCCGCCTCGAGAGCGACCTTGCCGGAGGCTGCGGCCTGAGCCTGCAGTGTGGCAATCAGTCCGCTGAGTTTCGCTACCTCGGCCGCTTTGGCGGCCGCGCTGGCTTTCGCCGCTTCGACCTGTGCCCAGGTCGGAAACGTCGGATCCGCGGCGGACGCAGCGGTAGCACCGAAGCCGCCGAGCATCCCGACGGCGACGACCAGTGACAGCGCCCTCGCAAGGCGCGCCGAACGGCGGCGCATCAGCGCTCGACCTCGCATCTGTACGTTGCCATGATCGTCCCCCTGTTTGCGCCCTCTGCGCGCCTGTCTGCAACCGCCGCACAGCCCGCCCCCGCGAGTGGTGTGCCGATCATGAAAATCCCCGAATCGTGTTAGGGCGAACCTCGAGTCACGCCAGTAACACTGTTAACAATGACAACAGTAGACACTCAGCGCAAGAGTGCTCCGAGAATCCATGCGCACGATGTGGCCGACACAGTGGGCAGTGCGGATGCTCGCGTTTGGCTTTTGTTGCAGCGCCCCCGTATGCTTGTCCCTCGGTTGCTATGGAGTTCTGAACGCCATGGCCCCATCGTTTAGTGGCCTAGGACGGCGCCCTTTCACGGCGTTAACACGGGTTCGAATCCCGTTGGGGTCACGAAACATCAGACGATGTTTGCAAAGAGCGCAGGGTTTGTGAAAACACTGTGTTTGTGAAGAACTGAATAGCTAGGCCCTGTAGCGCAGTTGGTTAGCGCGCCGCCCTGTCACGGCGGAGGTCGCCGGTTCAAGTCCGGTCAGGGTCGCAAGGCACGATTGCCTCTCGCCAGGCAGTCGTGCCTTCTACATAACTGCGGTTGTGTAGGGCTCTGTAGCTCAGTTGGTAGAGCGTTCGACTGAAAATCGAGAGGTCACGGGATCGACGCCCGTCGGAGCCACCACACCTTAATAGCCTTTGATCAGCTTATTTTGTTTTACTGTCGCGCTCGTTTTCCACGACGAGCGCGGCTTTTTGACCACAATTCGACTAGATAACGACAGGTCAGTCGCTTTTTGCTTGGATGCACCCGCGACCATGACTGGCCCTAAACATCGCCTCGCGCTGAGTACAGCACGAGGACCTGCTATATCGCCGCCGCTCGGGCTTTGCCGCGGTGGCCTGTGCAATCATCGCCCAAACGTGCGTTGGTGCAGACGGCGCATTCCTGCGAGCCATCTATCGGGGTTGCTCGCTCGCGCCGCGTAATATTCCGCGACCTCGGGGTGAGGCAGGATGAGGAATCGATCGTCGTCGAGTGCTGCACGGACGAGCTCTGCCAGATCGTCAGGTTCTATCGCGCTGTCGCGGCTAAGTAGTTCTTGGACCTCCCCCGAATTCCGGAGCATGTCCGTGTTGACCCCTTGAGGGCAGATGGCCTGCACGATGATTCCACGGTTCCCGTATTCGATCGAAAGCCACTCAGCGAATCCGACCGCAGCGTGCTTACTCACCGAGTACGGCGCGTTACCAATCATGCTGAGCAGCCCGGCGGCGCTAGCGGTAACCACAAATCGTCCGCCGCCCTCACTCAGCCAGTGCGGGACAAGTGCTCGGGCCGCTCGCACATGGGCCATGACGTTGATGTCGATTACGCGTTCCCACACGCGGTCGTCGACGTCTTCCCCGAATCCGGCGTCGATACCCGCATTGGAGAAGAAAATGTCGATTTTGCCAAGGTGGCTGATCGCGCCGTCGACGAGCGCGGTGACGCCGGCGGCGGTCGAGAGGTCCGCCACGATCGCGATGCCGCCCAGGGCTGCAGCGACCTCGTTAGCGGCGTCTGCGTTCACGTCGTTGACGATGATGCGTGCGCCGTCGGATGCAAGTCGCGTCGCAATAGCTCGGCCGATTCCGTTGCCACCGCCCGTGACAACGACGCCCTTGCCCGCTATTTCCTTCGTCATATCGCTCCTGTGAGAGTTAGCCCACCATCGATCACGATGGTCTGTCCGGTAATCCACGATGATGCTGGCGAGGCGAGAAATGCAACCAGGCTACCCACGTCGTCGGGTTCCCCAAGGCGGTGGAGTGGATACGCCGCGGACACAATGTCCTCCCGATCCTCGTAGAGCGCAGCCGCAAACTGCGTTTTGATCACGGCGGGGGCGACCGCGTTGACGCGGATCTTCGGCGCGAGTTCAAAAGCCAGCTGCATCGTCAAATGCGACACCATCGCCTTGGTTGCACCATAAAGCCCTATCCCGTGTGTCGGCCGAATACCCGATGTGCTGCTGAGATTCACAATCGCGCCGCCCTCAGCCAAGCCGCCTCGGTATGCCTTCTGCGACCATGCGAGCGTCGCTAGGCAATTGACCTCGAGGGCCTTTCGCGCCGCTGTGAGGTCGAGGTCGACCATCGGTCCATAGACAGGATTGATCCCCGCGTTGTTGACCAGAATATCGAGCCCGCCAAGGGCCTGTTGAGTATGGGCTATGGCTTCATCCTGGTGGGCTGGGTTGTCGCTGCTCCCAACCACATAAGTGGCAACTTCGGTACCGCCGAGTGTCTGAACGGCCTCCTTCAGCGCTTCCTCATGGCGAGCTGTGAGACAAACGCGAGCCCCGTCAGCGACGAGGTGCCGAGCAATCGCCAATCCGATTCCGCGACTTGCGCCCGTGACAATCGCGACTTTTCCGGTCAGGTTGGGCAATTAGCATTCCGTCCTAAATTCACTATCAAGGAATTGTTTCACTAGAAAGCCATTCAACGCTACTCTGATGCTGACAATGTCGTCGCCTCAGTCCTGAACGGGCTAAGGCTTTCTAAGGAGGACCAATGGCTACTCCAGCCGCAGGGCTCGTTGAAGCTCGCAGTTTCGATTCACTGCTCGAAGGCCGCAAAATAGTCGGCCTGCAAATCTCCATCATCATCATTTGCGCTGTCGTTGCGATGGTCGACGGCTTCGACACCCAGTCGATTGCTCTCGCCGCGTCCACCATCGCCAAGGATCTCGGCATCCCGGCGGCCGGTTTCGGCGCTATCTTCGGGATTGGCCTTTTCGGCGGCCTCGTCGGAGCACTAATTGGCGGCCTGCTGGGAGACAAGTTGGGCCGTAAGCCGGTCTTGATAGTTGCTCTCGTGATCGTGGCCGTGGGCTCGCTCCTCACCCCGTTCACGACGACAGCGTTGTCCCTTACGCTGGTTCGGTTTCTCACCGGCCTCGGTCTTGGCGCGGCGTTGCCGTCCGTAGTCTCGTTGACCGGTGAATACGCTCCTCTGAAGCGCCGCGCCGCAACTGTGGGCCTAATGTTTTGTGGATTCCCGCTAGGCGCCGTGGTCGGCGGCCTGGCGTCGTCGGTTCTCATTCCCAAGTTTGGCTGGACGAGCGTGTTCTGGGTAGGCGGCATCGTGCCGGTCATCCTGATACCTATCGTCGTGATCGCCTTGCCCGAGTCCGTTCGATTCCTTGCAAAGCGCGTCGACAAGTCCGCACTCGAGACTGTTCTCAGGCGATTGAAGATTGACGCTTCCATTGCACCGGCAATCACGGCGGCACCGGACGAGCCCCGCGCGCCCTTGCCGAGCTTGTTCACCCAAGGGCGCGCGGTGGGCACCATCATGTTGTGGGTGATCTTGCTGCTTAGCCTGCTCATGACTTATTTCCTGATCAACTGGATCCCGATCATCGCTACTCAGAACGGGCTCCCAGCGCGCGTCGCAATCATCGGGGCCGTCATGCTTAACCTCGGCTCGATCCTCGGCAGCATTGTGTTGGGGCGTTTCGTGCGCAAGCGTCCGGCTACAACAATCGTGGTGGGCTACGTGCTGGGAGCGATCGCGATCGTTGGGATCGGTCAGGCAGCGCACTCCTCAGCTGGCTTACTCATCACATGCCTGTTGGCTGGATTCTTCGCGGGTGGCACGCAGCTCCTCACGATTGGGCTGTGCGCGACGTTCTATTCCGAGGCGCTGCGGGCGACGGGCGTCGGATTCGCAGTGGGCGTCTCACGACTCGGGTCGATCCTCGGGCCGGTGGTCGGTGGAATCCTCATCGCCCGCGGGGTGTCGACCCCCATCATCTTCGTGATAATCGGGGCGGTTTCTCTCGCGGCGGCTATCGCTATGTTGCTGATGGGGCTAGTCGTGTTGCGCAAGCGGGGAGTCGCAGCTGCTCAGATTGCGGCGGCTCAGGCAGCCTGATTGAGCCCCGGAGTGGATTGAGGCGGTCTACGAGCTTGGCAGCATCATGCTGGACATCGCCTCCGTCACACGCCAGTATTCGCAGAACCCGCGCACTCGATCTTGTCGCGGGTTCTGCGACTGCCCTCGTCACCTATCCCAACGGTCGATGACCTGTCGGGCTCAGGCGGCCTCGAAGATCGCGGCGAGGCCCTGGCCACCACCGATGCACATGGTCTCGAGCAGGTAGCGGCCGCCGGTACGCACGAGGTGGCGGGATGCGGTGGCCAGGATGCGCGCACCGGTCGCGCCGACCGGATGCCCGAGCGAGATGCCCGACCCGTTGACGTTGACGCGTTCCCAGTCGGCATCGGTGAGCTGCCACTGCCGGGTGACGGCCAGCACCTGGGCCGCGAACGCCTCGTTCAGTTCGACCAGGTCCATGTCGGCCAGCGACAGTCCGGCCCGCTCGAGCGCCCTGGCTGTCGCCGGCACCGGACCCAGTCCCATCCGCGACGGGTCGACGCCGGCGCGGGCCCAGGTGACGAGGCGAACCAGCGGCGTCAATCCGAGTTCGGCGGCGCGCTCGGGAGTCGTCACAATGCAGGCGGCTGCGGCATCGTTCTGGCCGCTGGCGTTGCCCGCGGTGACCGTGGATGCTGGGTCCTTGGCGAGCAGGATGGGCTTCAGCCCCGCCAGCGCCTCGAGCGTCGTATCCGGTCGTGGAGTTTCGTCGGCATCGACCACGAGCGGTCCCTCGCGGGCGGCAACCGTGACGGGCACGATCTCGTCCGCGAACCGCCCCTCGGCAACGGCGACGCCGGCGCGCTGCTGCGATCGCAGGGCGAGGGCATCCTGGTCTTGCCGGCTGATCGAGTAATCGCGCCGCAGGTTCTCGGCCGTCTCGAGCATGCCGTCGGGCACGGGGTAGTTCGTGCCGCCCGCGGTCTCGCGCCCTCGCCCGAGGGCGTCGTGCAGTCGAAGCCCGGCGGTACCGGCGATGCCGAAGCGCGAGGTCACCGTATAGAAGGGAGCCTGGCTCATCGAATCCACGCCGCCGGCGATGACGACGTCGCTGATGCCGGTCTGGACCTGCATGGCCGCATCGAGGATCGCCTGCAGGCCCGACCCGCAGCGGCGGTCGAGCTGCAGTCCGCCGACCGTGACCGGCAGCCCCGCATCCAGCGCCGCCACTCGAGCGATGGGCGGTGCCTCCGCAGTCGGGTAGGCCTGGCCCAGGATGACATCGTCGATCACCGCGCCATCGAGGCCCGTGCGCTCCATCAACGCAGCGATCACGGTCGCCGCCAGGGCGGCGGGCGCGACGTCCTTGAACACTCCGCCGAACCGGCCGATGGGCGTGCGCAGCGGCTCGCAGATGACGACTTCACGGAGTTCGGTCATCGGATGCCCGCTTCGATCGTTGTCGGTTCGCCGTCCATGATGAGCGGCACTCCGGTCGCGGCCTGCACTTCTTCGACCGTGACGCCGGGTGCGACCTCGCGCAGCACCAGGCCCGCAGCGGTGACATCGATGACCGCGAGGTCGGTGATGATGCGGCTCACCACCTGGCGGCCGGTCAACGGGAGGTCGCATTCGGCGACGATCTTGTGGTCGCCGGACTTCGCCACATGCTCCATCACCACAATCACTCGGCGGGCACCGTGCACGAGGTCCATCGCCCCACCCGGACCCTTGATCAACTTGCCGGGCACCGCCCAGTTCGCAATATCGCCCGCGGCCGAGACCTGCATTGCGCCCAGGAACGCGGCATCGATGCGCTTGCCGCGGATCATCCCGAAACTCAAGTCAGAGCCGAAATAGGACGCGCCAGGCAGAACCGTGACGGTCTCCTTGCCGGCGTTGATGAGCTTCGGGTCGGCCTCGCCCTCCCACGGGTATGGGCCCACGCCGAGGATGCCGTTCTCCGAATGCAGCACCACCGTGACCTCCGGCGACACATAGTTGGGGATGAGCGTGGGCAGTCCGATCCCGAGGTTCACGTAGGAGCCATCAACCAGCTCCTGAGCGGCACGAGCCGCCATCTGGTTGCGAGTCAGTGCCATCAGCTCACCGCCTCCGCGTCGGACGCGCCGGCTGCGTTCCCGGGTCGTGGACGCACGGTCTCTTTCTCGATCGGCAGGTCCGCCGCATCCGCCACACTCAACTGCACAATGCGGTGCACATAAATCCCCGGAAGGTGCACATCGTCCGGGTCGATCGACCCCGCCGGCACCAGCTCGTCGACTTCTGCGATCGTGACCCGGCCGGCCATCGCCGCCGCCGGATTGAAGTTGCGGGCCGACTTCTCGAACACCAGGTTGCCGTGGGTGTCACCGATCTTCGCCCGCACCAGCGAGAAATCGGTCACGATCGCCTCCTCGAGCACATACTCCTGGCTCTCCCCCAACGACCCGAACCTGCGGGTCTCCTTCGCCGGCGACTGCACAGCCACCGTGCCATCCGGGTGATAGCGCCACGGCAGCCCACCCTCCGACACCATCGTCCCCACACCCGACGGCGTATAAAACGCGGGAATGCCCGAACCACCCGCGCGCAACCGCTCCGCCAGGCTCCCCTGCGGCGTCAACTCCACCTCGAGCTCACCGCCAAGATACCGGCGCGCGAACTCCCGGTTCTCTCCTATATATGAGGCGATCACCCGACGGATGCGACCCACCTCCAGCAGTTCGCCCAAACCCCAACCATCCACACCGCAGTTGTTCGACACGACCTCAAGATCCGTCGTGCCCCTCGCCAACAGCGCACGGATCAGCACGATCGGCACCCCCACCAGCCCGAACCCGCCCACAGCAAGCGAGGCGCCATCCTCGATATCGGCCACCGCATCCGCAGCACTCGCATAGGTCTTATCCATGGGAATTCCTTTCGGTTTGATCGCCCGGCTCGGCATCGAGCCGGGCGAAGACGTCGCGAGCGATCGCGAACGCCGAGTTTGCGGCGGGCAGCCCCGCATAGAGCGCCGTATGCATTATTGCCTCGCTGATCTCGGCGCGAGTCAGGCCGTTCGTGAGCGCAGCGCGGATGTGCATGGCGATCTCGTTCTCATGCCCGCCCGTCACCAGGCTCGACAGCGTGATGAGGCTGCGCTCCCGGCGGCCGAGTCCGGGGCGATCCCAGATCTCGCCCCAGGCATACCGGGTCAAAAACTCCTGGAAGTCTGCCGTCTCGGGCGTGATGCGTTCGTTCGCGGCATCCACATGACGGTCGCCCAGCACTTCGCGACGCACCCGCATGCCGGTCGCGAACCGGTCGGGCGCGGCGGCCGGCCCGGCGTCCGGTGCGTCGCCGGGGCCGGCGTTCGACGCCGACCAATTCGATGCTGACAACCTCGATGCCGACAAACTCGACGCCGACAAACTCGACGCCGACAACCTCGACGCCGACCTATTCAACGCCGATAACCGCGACGCCGACAACAGAGAACGCACCAGGGCTTCGGCGGCCGGCGGATCCTCGAGCACCGGAAGGTGCCCGACGCCCTCCATCAGCTCGAAGCGGGCACCGGGAACCAGTTCGGCAAGGGCGCGAACGGCGTCGGGCGGGGTAGCGATATCGAGGCGCCCCACGGCGAACAGCGCGGGAACGGTCAGGTTCGGAGCCGCAGCGGTCAGGTCGTAGCCCGCGAGCGCCTCGCAGCACAGTGCATACGACTCGTCATCGACCTGCAGCAGCCGGTCGAGCGCCGCGGCGCCCGGGCCGGGATGGCGCGAGAGGTAGTCGGGCGCGAACCAGCGTGATGCGCTCATCGAGACCACAGACGACGTGCCGCTCGAGCGCACAAGGGCAGCACGCGCGAGCCACCCGGCCGGATCCCCGTAGGTGGCAGGGGCGGCGAAGGCCGCGACTGCGCGAACTCGCGACGGATGCTCCGCCGCAAGCGTCAGCCCCACCGCGCTTCCCATGGAGTCCCCGGCGTAGTAGAAGGAACCTCCGCCGATCGAGTCGACGAGCGCCAGCACGGCGACGGCCACGTCTGACATGCTGAACGACTCCGTGGCTGCCGGGCTGAACCCGTGCCCGGGCAGGTCGAACCGAAGCACCCGGTGATCGGCGGACAGCTCGTGCGCGACCTCGTCCCAGATCGCAGACGTGGTCCCCAGTGAGGGCCCGAGCACGACGAGTGCTGCATCCCCCGCTCCGCTGCGCACCGGCAGTACGGAGCATCTCAGTGTCGGCACGGTCATGCGAGCTCCTTCGCCCGGGCGATCACTCGGTCGATCAGTGCACCGGATGCCCCGAGCCCGGCATCGGGGTCGAATGCGGCCCAGACCCGGGCGCGCACGTAGTCGCTCGCGCTCGCAAGGCGCGCCGCCACCACCACCTGCAGGGGACGATGGGTCGTGACCGCCTCCCGCGATGCCGCGGCCACCAGCTCGAATGCATCGGCCTTGCCGATCGACTCCGCCAGAATGGTCGAGACGCGCTCGCTGAACAGCAGGCCGTCGGTGAGTTCGAGGTTCGACCGCATCCTGGCCACATCGACTTCCAGGCGGCGAGCGAGCGAGACTGCCGTCGCCGATGCGTCGAGCGCAATCCGTTCGAGTTCGCGCAGTGGCTCCCACTCCGAATGCCAGGCTCCGCTCGGGCGCTGGTCTTCGGCGACCTGGGCGGCGAACACGGTGGCGACCAGTCCCGGCGCCCGGCGCGCGGCCGCGACCAGCAGCACTGCCGTCACCGGATTGCGCTTGTGCGGCATGGCCGACGACGACCCCTCGCCCTCGCCCAGGCGTTCGGAGACCTCCGCGATCTCGGTGCGCGACAACACCCCGACGTCGACCGCCATCGTGCCGACGGCACCGGTGACTGCGGCCAGGGCGGCAGCCAGTTCGACGACCGGCACCCGGTTGGTGTGCCAGGGCAGGTCGGGGTTGCGCAGCCCCAGCCGACGTGCGAACTCGGCAAGGACGCGGTCGACCACCTGCCCGGGGTCGGCGTCCGGCCTGCGCAGTCGAGCTATGTCGGTCAGCACGCCGAGCGTGCCCACCGATCCGCCGAAGGAGATCGGCAGGCGAGCGCCGACGGTCTCCAGCCGTGCTCGCGCGTCGAGAACGCTGTCCAGCCAGCCGGCGACCACCAGGCCGAAACTGGTCGGCGAGGCGTGCTGGCCGAGCGTGCGCCCGGCCATCGGCGTCGCCCGATGAAGGTCCGCCAGGGTGGCGAGCGCGCCGGCGAGCTCGTGAAGTGCGGTATCGATCGCTGTGATCGATCGGCGGGCGACCAGCATGGCCGCCGAATCCAGGATGTCCTGACTCGTGGCACCGACGTGCACCAGGTCCGATGCCCCGGCCTCGATGGTCTCTGCCCGGGCACCGAGCTGGGCGACGAGGGGGATGACCGGGTTGCCGCCGCCGCGGGCGGCCAGCGCGATCGCTGCGCCGTCGAGGTCGGTGGCATGCGCGATCCCGGCCGCCACCCGCTCGGCCGACTCCGGCACCAGCTGCCCGTGCGCGAGTGCGCGCAGCAGTGCCACCTCGACGTCGACCATCGCCTGCAGCCAGGCCGGATCCCCGACTGCCGTGCCCGCATCCTCGCCCGCATCGAGCGGATCGAGCAGTCCGAATTCAGCCGAAGTCAAGGAACACCGTCTCGCTCTCGCCCTGCAGGTGCACATCGAATCGGTAGGAACCCAGCGCATCCGAGACGGCCACGAGTGTGGCGCGACGATCCGTGGCCAGGCCCGCGAGCAGCGTGTCGGCGGAGTTCAGGTCGAGCTCGTCGTCGAAGTAGGCGCGCGTGAACAGGTGGTGGGTGAGCCCGCGCGCGAAAATGGTGACCAGCACGTACGGCGCCTTGCCGTCGACGGGCCCCGGTTTGACGGTGGTGAAGTTGTAGCCGCCCGCGAGAGTGGTGGCGTCACGGCCAAAGCCGGTGAAGGTGTAGCGGTCGCGCGCCAGGCTGCCCTGGGCATCCGGCAGGACGCCGCGCTCATTCGCCTGCCAGATCTCCACGATCGCATCCGGAATCGGCACCCCCTCGCCATCGAACACCGTGCCATGAAGCCGGATCGCGAGCGGATCGTGCCCCGGCACGAGTTCCGGGCCGCCGGCATAGGGCAGGGCGTAGGCGAAGAAGGGGCCGATCGTCTGCGACGGCGTCTGGCCGAGCATTGGCGCAGTGGACTCAGTCATGATCGTGCTCGCTCTCCATCCAGGTCGACTTCGACCCCGTCAGCACGATATTCCACCGGTACGCCAGCGAGAACTCCGGCGTGCTCTCCTCGTGCACAAACTCGCTCACCAGTCTCGCGCGGGCAGCGGGGTCGGTCACGCTCTGGTAGATCGGATCGAGTGCGAACAGCGGGTCGCCCGGAAAGTACATCTGGGTGATCAGCCGCTGGGTGAACTCGCTGCCGAATAGCGAGAAGTGGATATGCGCGGGTCGCCAGGCGTTCAGGTGGTTCTTCCAGGGATACGGGCCGGGCTTGATCGTGGTCAGCCGGTAGGAGCCGTCCTCGCCCGTGATGACGCGCCCGACACCGGTGAAGTTCGGATCGAGAGGCGCCGGGTGCTGGTCACGTTTGTGCACATATCTGCCGGCCGCGTTCGCCTGCCACACCTCGACGAGCTGGTGCCGCACAGGACGCCCCTCTCCGTCGAGCACCCTGCCGAATACCGTGATGCGTTCGCCGATCGGCTCGCCGGCGTGCTGGATGGTCAGATCGCTTTCGAGAATGTTGACGTCGGTATGCCCGAATGCGGGCGACGTGCGCTCAACCTCTTCGGGGTCCACCCGCACCAGCTCGTGGGTGGGATGCCGGAGTACCGAACTGCGGTACGGCGGGTAGTCCCGCAGTGGGTGACCGGATGGCGTCCTCAGCGTTTCGAGCGCGGCGATCTCCGCGGAGAGGATCGATTGCGGTTCGAGTTCGCGCGCCATCGTCACGCCCCTTCCAGTTTGAGTCCGGTGTATTGCTCGGCGAGCATCTGCTTCGCATAGGTCGACCCGGTGACGTAGGAGAGCTCTCCCAGCTGCGAACGGTAGTCGAAGGCGCTCGCCTCATCGCTGCCCGGGCGGCGGTGCAGCATTTCGGTCATCCATTGCGAAAACTGCTGGGTACGCCACTGCCGGTCGAGGGCCGCGGCACCGTACGCACGCAGTCGGGCGTCGTCGCCGCCAAACTGCTCGACCAGGCCGCGGGCGAGCAGGGTGACGTCCGAGATCGCCGAATTCAGGCCCTTGGCCCCGGTTGGCGGCACGATGTGCCCGGCGTCGCCGACCAGGAACAGGCGGCCATACTCGAGTCGGGATGCGACGAAGCTGCGCATCGGCGTGATCGACTTCTCGGTGATAGCACCCTCGTGAAGCGTCCAGCCGGCCACGCCGAGGCGCGTGTGCAGGGCATCCCAGATGCGGGCATCCGACCACTCCGCGAGGTCTTCGGCAGGGTCGACCTGCAGGTAGAGGCGGGAAACCCGGTTGGAGCGCATCGAGTGCATGGCGAAGCCGTCTTCGTGCAGTGCATAGATGAGCTCGTCGGTCGAGGGCGCGACGTCGGCCAGGATGCCGAGCCACGCGTAGGGGTATTCGCGCTCCGACACGGTCAGTTGGGATGCGGGGATGCTCGGCCGGGAGATCCCGTGGAAGCCGTCCGCACCCACGATGAAGTCGGCGGCGATTTCGTAGTCGGTGCCGTCGTGGCGGAAAGTCACAGTGGGTGTCGCGCTGTCGAGACCGTGCGGCGCCACTGCCGAAGCGTCGTAGTAGACAGCGGACCCGTGCGTGTCATGGTCGGCGCAGAGGTCTTTCACGACCTCCTGCTGGCCGTAGACGGTCACCGTGCGACCGATGAGCTGCTTGAAGTCGACGTGGTGCCGCTCGCCCGCGAACTGCAGGTAGATGCCGTCATGCACGAGACCCTCGCGGGCGAGACGCTCGCCGACTCCCAGGCGGGTGAGCGTCTCGACCGAACCCTGCTCGAGCACTCCGGCCCGAATTCGACTGAGAACGTACTCGCGCGAGCGGTTTTCGATGATCACGAAGTCGATGCCCGCGCGCTGCAGTTCGACACCGAGGAGCAGGCCGGCTGGACCGGCACCGATTATGGCGACGTTCGTGGTTACGCTGGTCGGCATTGTCATCGGCTTCCTTGGCGTGCGTGACGGGACGCTCCCAGTTTGGGTGACACTAAGCTGCCGATTTCGGTGACTTCCACTCAGTGGAAGCCTGACGCGAACGAGCCTGACGCGAACGAGCCTGACGCGAACGATCCTGACGCGAACGAGATTGCAGTGTCAGGCGCGCCGGTAGCCGAGCGTCCGGCTGATCCCACGAGCCGCCTGCCGCACCGCCTGCTCCTGGCCGGCATCCGGTTCGGGGGTGGTGCGCGTCACCACCGAGACCGCCGCGACGACCTGGCCGGTGCGATCGAGGATTGGCGCCGCGAGCGAGCTCGACCCCGGAGTCATCTCTTCGGACATTCGCGCGACGCCGGTCGCCCGGATCTCGGCCAGCCGACGCCGCAGAACCTCCGGGGCGGTCACCGTCGACGGCGTGAACTTCGTCAGCGGCGAGGCCAGGTATTCATCGAGCAGGTCGGACGGCGCAAACGCGAGCAGCACGAGGCCGACGCCGGTTGCGTGCAGCGGAAGCCGACCGCCGACGCGCGAGATGACATGCACCGCGCGGTGGCCCGACAGCTTCTCGACGTAGAGCGCATCCCGACCGTCAAGGATCGCCAGGTGCACGTGTTCCCGCGTCGACTCATAGAGATCCTCGAGGTAGGGCAGCGCGAGCGTGCGCAGGTTGCGGGCAGTGGGAGTCTGCACTCCGATCTCCCAGAGCCGCAGCCCAAGCGAGTACCGGCCGTCGTCGAGCCGGGTGAGGCCACCCCAGGCGACCCACTCGGCCACCATGCGGTGCGTCGTCGACAGCGGCAGCGCAGCCCGCTGTGAGATCTCGGTCAGGGTGAGAGCACGGGCGGATGGCGCGGTGAAGGCATCCAGGATGGCGAACAGCCGGGACGCGACGGATGCCCCGCCATTGCTTCCCTCGTCGCCCACGCTCCCAACCTATTGCCGCCCGGCCAGGTCAGACAGCCTGCGCGATGCGAACAGTATTGCCCGACGGGTCGCGGAACGCGCAGTCGCGCGGACCCCAGCCCTGGTCGATGAGCTCCTGCAGCACCTCGGCCCCGGTCGACTGGGCCTTCTCGAATGCGGCATCCACGTCGTCCGACGAAAACACGATGACGGGCAGCACGCCCTTGGTGAGCAGCTCCTGCAGCACATCCCCGTCGGCCTGGGAGCGGCCGGCGTGCGGCTCGGACAGCACGATCTGGGCACCGGGGTCGGCCGGGTCGCCGAGCGTGACCCAGCGGAAGCCGCCGTTGCCGACGTCGTTGCGCACCTCGAACCCCAGCGCTTCGCGGTAGAACGCGACGGACTCATCCACGTCGTTGACGGTGATGTTGCAGAACTTCAGAGAGATTGTCATGCCGCCCACTCTAGGCAGCGACAACCGCCGTCGCTTCTCGAATCCTGCTGGAGATCGACGAGCTCCTGGTGGGGCGGGTGCGCACCTTCGCGACGCAGGCCGGCATCGCCAGAACAGCTGCGTGCTCGGCAGCGCGATAGGCGCTCGGGGTCACGCCCACCAGCTCAGTGAAGCGCGTGCTGAACGAGCCCAGCGAGGAACATCCGACGGTCATGCAGGCGTCGGTGACGGACGCCCCGGACCGCAGCAGGGCCATGGCGCGCTCGATGCGCCGGGTCATCAGGTAGCTGTAGGGCGTCTCGCCGTACGCGGCCCGAAACTGGCGCGAAAAGTGGGCGGGCGACATGAGTGCGCGTGCGGCCATGGTTGGCACGTCGAGGGGACGCGCATACTCCCGGTCGATCAGGTCGCGGGCACGACGCAGGTGCGCGAGGTTCGCCAGCTCCTGCGGTGTCATGCAGGAAGGCTAACATCCCTAAAATTGAGGTGCGGAAGGGGTTACATGGCCGACGAGCCAGCAGCGGAGCAGGGGTTCGCGATGCCCGCGCCTGCGCCCGCCCTCAAACGGCCCGTCTCGATCGAACGCTCGGTCGACGAGGGAGTCATCATCGCGACCGCCGCGGTCACGATGGACGTCAAGAACTACATCATCGTCGAGGCGATCCGGGAGGGGCATCCGTTCAACCTGACCGACGTACTCGCGGCCGTTCGCCGCGAACTGCTCGACCTCGCGACGGAGAACGACGCGAGCGCACAGCGTGTGCAGCAGCTCGCGGTCGACGTGCAGACGCCTGCCGGCGCGCCCGACGATTCCGAGGGCTATCAGCTCGACGACCACCCGACGCTCACCAAGCGCGGGATCATCCACGTGATGCTGGCCGCCGAACTCGAACGGCTGAGCGAGGACGACGAATTCGTCGCCGACGTCGCCGAACGGGCTCGCCAGCGCGCGTGGGCCGAAGTCGGCGACGCCGTGTCGTCCCGGCTGCTCGATTCGCTGCCGGTCGCGCCCGACCCGTACTACGACGATGACAAGGATGCCCGCGTGCGCGCCCTGTTCAACATCAACCTGCGGGCGCTCGAGAAGCAGGCCAAGCGCCACGGCCACCGCGGCCGCGACTGACCTCGTATTTATTTGCCGTCGCTGGACTCGCGGTCCTCGAGCCCTACCGCGCTGCGCAGCTCCTTCGCGTCCTTCGCGAGGCCCTGCGCCTCCATCAGGTCGGACATCGAGTCCGCGATCGCGTTGAGCTTGGCCTGGATCGCGTTGTTCGAGCGCTCCTGGGTGTTCTGCAGCAGCGCCACCAGCAGGAACGTGATGATGGTGGTCGCCGTGTTGATGATGAGCTGCCAGATGCTGACGCTGTGCAGCACGATGATCGAGGGCGCCCACACGATGACCAGCAGCAGGCAGAAGGCGAAGAACCAGGCGCGGCTGACGATCTTCGACGCCACGTCGGCGAAGCGGTCGAACCATCCGACCTTGCTGTCGACGTCCCCGGGCATGCTCGGCTTGGATTGCTTCGACCCGCCCGTCTGCTTCGAGGGCGCTGCCTGCCTGGACGGTGCCGACTGACTCGGCTTCGACCGGGCCGACTGTTTCGACGCCGTGGTCGGCCTGGTCGACTCGGACGACTTGCGATCGGGCATGCTGCGCTCTTCTTTCGTCGGCGGACTCCTGCTGAAATTATCGACAGTGACGAGTACGCCGCTAGGGCTTGCGCTCGAGTTTGTCGCCGGTCTGCCCAAACAGGCAACCCAGGTTGACAATGCAGATCCAGCAACCTAGGTTGCTAACATGCTCGCACTGCGACTCCTCGACATCCTGAACGTTTCGCTGTCCGCGCTCGTCTCGGGTATCTTCTGGGGCCCATGGCTCGCCCTCACCCGCTCGATGCGAACATTCCCACCGGCCGTATTCCTCGAGATCGTTCACCGGCTCGACAAGAACCTCGGCGGCGTCATGGGCGTGCTCTACCCCGTCGCCCTGCTGTCGTTCGTTCCCGTGCTTGTGCTCGACCTAGTCTTCGGGTGCCGGGCCGCGTTCGTGCTGGCCCTCCTGGCGTTCGCACTGTTCATCCTGGCACTCGTCGTGACGATGGTCGTGGAGGTACCGATCGTGAAGCGGATCAGAGGCTGGAGCGTCGACGCGATGCCGCCGGACTGGCAGTCGTTGCGGGACCGCTGGGTCTCGTTTCACCTGCTTCGCGTCGTCCCCGGAATCGTCGGCGTGGCCCTGGCCGTCGGGGGCGCCCTGTGGCAGCGATAGGGCCCCTGGACCCCGCAGCCGACCAGCTTGCCGCGGTAGTAGCGCTGCGCGAACTTGCCGACCAGCTTGAGGATGCGGCGGTCGAGACCGCGCTTGGCCGCGGCTGGTCGTGGACGGAGGTCGCGCAGGCCCTTGGAGTGACACGCCAGGCCGTGCACAAGAAGCACCTGGCCCGGGTCGTTCTGGCCGGCCTCGACCTGCGACGCCGCAATGGTTGACCTCGCCCTCCCCCGCCGGCTGCACGCGGTGGGCCAGCGCGCTATCGGCCAGGCACGGGCCCGGCGCTCGGCGACAGTCGAGGCCGAGCACGTGTTGCTCGCGATCCTGGCCGTCCGGTCGTCGCCGGCGACGACGAAGCTCGCCAGCGCCCGTCTCGACTACGACGCCCTGGTGGCTGCTCTCGCCGACGAGCGTGAGCGAAGCCTCGCCGCCGCGGGGATCGCCCCGATTGCCGCAGCGGCCCTCACCGCGACCCCGCGCAGCACTATCCCCGGCTGGGGCGCATCCGTGCGTGATCTTCTGCGACGAGCAGACACGCCGGCAGCAAAGGATGGCCGCGACGGAGCAGTGGAGATCGAACTCTCGATCGCCATCCTGCAGGCGCGCATCGGAACGGTGCCGCGAGCCCTCGCGGTTGCCGGTCTCGATCGTTCCGCTCTCATCGCCGCGCTGGCGGCAGGTTCCGAAACGCGTTCCGGCCGACTCGAATCCTGAGAGTTTGAGCCCCCTCCGGGGGGCAAAATCGCCGCGAAACTGGGCGTTCGCCAACACTTCGGGTCGAAACCGCGTCCCCGCGACGTGTCCCCATTAATGCGGACTACAGTCGAAACAGCGCTGGCGCCCATCTCCCCGCCGCCGGCCGACCCGAACGCACAGCCCGAACCTGTGCACCCCCTCAAAGACACCCGATGCAGACCATTAAAACGATTCCTCGCGCCCAAAAACGGCAGTGGGGGTCAGAGCGGCGAACCCAGCCGCTTCCCACCGTTCACCTCCGCCCCAGCGACCGCAAGGTCGTGGCCGGCCGGCTCGCCATCGTGGCGACGATCCTGTTCTGGGTAGCCTACGTGGTGTCCACCGTGCTGCGGCAATTCCTCGACCGGGGCGCCGACTACCAGTTCACGATGGAGGCGATCTCGTACCTGGTGATCGTGACCTTCCTGTGCTTCTCGGCGCTCATGTACCTCGTCGCGCGGCGGGGCGCACTGCAGCAGTTCCGCGTGCATGTGCGCGTTCCGCGGGCGGAGCTCGATCGCCACTTCGCCCACAGCGAGTCGTCGATGACTGTGCTCGTGCCGTCGTACGCCGAGGAACCCGAGGTCGTTCGCCAGACCCTCTGGTCGGCCGCACTGCAGGAGTACCCGTCACTGCGCGTCGTGCTGCTACTCGACGATCCGCCGTTCCCGACCAACCCCGACACCCGCGCACGGCTCGACCGCACGCGCGGGCTCGGCGACGAAATCAACGAGGCCCTGGCCGAGCCGCGCGAGCGCTTCTGGCAGGCGCAGGCACGGTTCGAGTTCGCCACTCGCGACGAGAGCCTGGTCGACAGTGCGGATGCCCGCGAACTCGCCGACCATTACGGCTGGGCCGCCGCGTGGCTGTACAACATGTCGTCGAACGAGACCGTGGCCGATCACGTCGACGAGTTCTTCACCGAACAGGTGCTGCGCGGACTGGCCGACGAGCTGCGGCTCAACTCCGACGCGCTTCTGGCCGCGGCCGAGGAGGGCACCGCTCCGAGCCTCCAACGAATGCGCGAGCTGTACCGCAGGCTCGCCTGGACCTTCGATGCCGAGGTCAGCGTGTTCGAGCGCAAGCTCTACGGGTCCCTCTCGCACGAGGCGAACAAGGCGATGAACCTCAACTCGTACATCGGCCTGATGGGGGCGAGCTACCGCCGCGAGCAGGTTCCGGGCACCACCCTGCTGCGCGAGGTCGTCGACATCGGCGAGGACGACCTGGTGATACCCGACAGCGAATACCTGCTGACCCTCGACGCGGACTCCCTGCTGCTGCGCGACTATTGCCTGCGACTCGTGCACCTTCTCGAGCAGCCGGAGAACTCGCGGGTCGCAGTGACGCAGACGCCGTACTCCTCCTTACGCGGCGCGGGCTCGCGCATCGAGCGCCTCGCCGGTGCGACCACCGACCTGCAGCACGTGCTGCACCAGGGCATGTCGTTCTACGGCGCCGCCTTCTGGGTCGGAGCCAACGCGGTCATCCGCAAGCGGGCGCTCGAAGACATCGTCGAGACCGAGATGGTCGGCGGATTCGAGATTCGACGCTACGTGCAGGACCGCACGGTCATCGAGGACACCGAGTCGAGCATCGACCTCGGTACCCACGGCTGGACCCTGCGTAACTACCCCGAGCGTCTCAGCTACAGCGCGACTCCCCCCGACTTCGGGTCGCTCATCGTGCAGCGGCGGCGCTGGGCAAACGGCGGCCTGCTCATCCTGCCGAAGCTCTGGCGACAGGCATCCGAGCGCCGTCGGGCCGGCAAGCGTATCCCGCTCATCGAGCTGGCCCTGCGGGTCAACTACATGAGTTCGATCGCCTGGGCCAGCTTCGGCCTCGTACTGCTGCTGGCGTTTCCCTACGACTCGCGGCTGCTCAGCCCGCTCGTGCTGCTGGCGGCCATCCCCTACTTCTGGGCGATGTCGAGCGACCTGAAGTCGGCCGGGTACAAGCGTACCGACGTGCTGCGCATCTACGGCTTCAACCTGATCCTGCTGCCGGTGAACCTGGCCGGCGTGCTGAAATCCATCCAGCAGGCGATCACGGGAAAGAAGATCCCGTTCGCGCGCACGCCGAAGGTGAAGAACCGCACGGCGGCCCCGCTGCTCTACGTCGTCGCGCCCTACGCGATCGTCGCGTTCTCACTGTTCACTCTCTACCGTGACGTTGTCGCGCAGAACTGGGGCAATGCGGCATTCGCGGCCTTCAACGCCGTGCTCGCGACCTGGGCGATCCTCTCGTACATCGGTATCGGGAACTCGATCGTGGACGTCTGGATCGGCGCCACCAACTGGCTCTTCGTCGAGCGGCTTCCTCGGGGGGCCCAGCAGGCTGCGGCGCCCGTCAGCCACGTTCTCGACTGGCGCTCGACGCTCTACCACGGCCACGCGGTCGACGGTGAGCCCGCCCGGCTGTCCCGTCCGCTCCCGATCGCCGACAACGCAGAAATCTCGGCATAACCCATGAAGCAGACAGAAATCGCAAGCGCCCAGGGGCCGGTCGAGCCGGTACGCCGACTCTCCCTGATTCGACTCCTCGTCGCGATCGTGGCGACGTTCGGCGTAATCGCCGGTGGCCTCGCCGGCTGGCAGCTGTACTCGGCGTCGGCCGACGACTCGACCGAGGGCTCGTGGTTCGCGGGATATGTGGATGTCACGGCGACTCCCACGTTCGCCTTCGAGACCCCGACGACCAAGGCCGCCAAACAGGTCGTGCTCTCGTTCGTCGTCGCCTCGAGCGACGGAGCGTGCACACCGAGCTGGGGCGGGGCTTACTCGCTCGACGAGGCATCCGCATCGCTCGATCTCGACCGCAGGATCGCTCGGCTGCAACAGCAGGGCGGCGAGGTCGCGGTGTCGTTCGGCGGGCTAAGGAACAACGAGCTCGCGGTCACCTGCACGAGCGTCACGCAACTGGCCGCCGCATACTCCGCGGTGATCGACCGCTACAACCTGTCGACCATCGACCTGGACGTCGAGGGCACGGCGCTCGACGACTCCGCCGCGAACGTGCGGCGGGCCGAAGCCCTGGCGATCGTGCAGAAGCAGCGCCGCGCTGAGGGCAAGTCGCTCGCGATCTGGCTCACGCTGCCGGTCACGCAGACGGGTCTCGCTGTCAACGGCCAGAATGCGGTGCGCGC